>Ga0123355_10003094_pt1 | contig 23730 bp, 17 predicted proteins | sample TergutEmb28metaG_3_FD_89872 | JGI IMG/M metagenome (GOLD analysis project Ga0123355, IMG submission 89872) | Embiratermes neotenicus P1 segment gut microbial communities from Petit-Saut dam, French Guiana - Emb289 P1 | ecosystem: Host-associated > Arthropoda: Insects > Digestive system > Gut ... | reverse complement strand
TGCTGTATAATACAATTTTGACCTCCTGATGATGGGCACATAGTGCTCGAAACATGTAGAGTCATATAATAAACTTATTATACAACAAGAATTTGTGAATTAAGTTGGTTAATTACTAAGATTATACTGAGTTGCGGGGACCGCGGTAGCACAGTGATTAAGGTGCTGTGCTACAAATCGGAAGTTCTCTGGTTCGATTCCAGATGGTGTCATTGGAATTTTTCATTGACATAATCCTTCCGATCGCACTATGGCCCTGGGGTCGACTCAGCCTCTAGCAGAAAAGAGTACCAGGAGCATTTCCTGGAGGTAAAGGCTAAGCTAAAGCTAAGCCTAAGGCTGACAACCTTACCACCATCCTTTGCCGTTGTCATGTAACATGGGAACCGTAACTTCCTGGAACCCTCTGGGTCAAGCCAGGCCTGTAGCGGGACTGTTTTACCTTTACACTGAGCTGCAAGGTCAGCAAAACTCAAAAAAAAAAAATTCACTAGTTTTGAATAGGCTTGAATAGCATTTTGTTGGAGATTTTAAGATGTGTCATACACGTGCTTACTTAATGGCGTCCTAATGTCGAAAAATTATTTTTGCAAAGACAGTATGCCAATTAACGTGTCAATGTTAAAAAACAGCAGCCTGCATAATACGTTCTTTTCACTCACTGTCTGATTATACAAACCGGTGTTCTCAGTTTGTCACATTTGTCAACTTAGTTCCGGTTTGTCCCGAAACATTCACGAATCATTCTGTTAAGAGTTGTTGCACAGATCTGTTGCACTCACGTGTCCCCGAGCTGACCGATGAATATTTCACCCAGAACTTCTCCCACCTTACAGAAGAATAAAGTGTTGGGGATATGCAGCTCTTTACTGCACACCCAGTCCTCCTGCGATGCTGCCGTCTGTGAGTACCACATCCGGTCATATTCCCAGCCATATTGGCAGCTCACTGTGAAAAAAAACACATTTTCTTTCTCTAAAACGGGAAACTTTTCTCATCTGCGGAAGAATAAGTGATTGTTTCTTGGAACTATATTACTGAAGATCAAGCCTCCTTGTCAGTATGCCCTGCGTCAGTTCCGAACATCATTGTGATTTGATTCCATAAAACTCGAGTCGAAACGCATATTTTTTTAAGGCATTCACTATGGCTAAGTTAAACACTTTTTAGATTTTTAGTCATTTTCAAACTTTATGGATCTCGGAGCGAAATGTTCTACCCCCTGCCTTGATCAATTCTGCTGGGATTTGATCACTATCTGGTGATTTGTGTCTTTTTATCTTTTCAGTAGCCATCTCAACCTCAAAGGCACTCGGCTGAGGCACTAATGGCTCTGCTGTATGTATTTCTTTCTGCCTCACATCATTAAACCATGTACATTCAATAGTTGGGAGAAATGGTTCCTCCACCTATCTAAAATACTGTGGGAGTCTGTAACCAAATAACCCTTCTCTTTCTACTGTATTAAGTCTAAGCTGGTAACCCTTCTTAACGACATTCCTGCCTTTTACAAGTCTCTGTTATTTTTATCTTAATGTTTCAAGTTCATCAATTTTATATTTCAGATTTTCCCTCTTTGTGTTCCTGAAGTGTCTGCTAGTTTCACGTCTACCATTACTGGGATGATATAAATTGGTTTGGTTTGAATCCTGTAACCACTGCTTTAAGGCCTGCTTCCTTTGGTCTAAAAATCTTAAACATTCTTCATCAAACCATGGTTTATTCTGCTTCAATTCCTGCAGATCCAGACTCTCTTTACCCGAGGTTTTGACATCCTCTTTAATGTTTTCTCAAGCCCTATTTATGTCCTCACTAGCATTTAGGTTCCCCAAAGCTGCAAATCTGTGTTAGATCTTAATCTGATACTGTTTCCTAAGCTTCAGCTAACTTAGCTCCTGAAATTAAATCTTTCCACATCAAACTTCTGTGCTGCTAATGTACTTACTGCCAGTCTTTCCTCAACTTTTGCAACCACCAGAAAGTGATCAGTATCACAGTCAGCTACACTGCAACTTCGTAATATAGTACACTCGACTGCCATCTCCTATCTATCAATATGTGATCAATCTGTTTGTGAGTCTTCCCATCAGGAGAGGTCCAGATGTACTTATACAAGTTTCGATGCAGGAACATCGTGCTTTTAACATGCAGACTTTTTGATGTGGTAAAGTTTACTATTCTAAAACCATTATCATTACTATCCTGATGTAGACTCTCATTCCAAACTGTAGGCTCAAAAATATCCTCTCTCCCGCAATTTAGCATTAAATACCCTAATAGAATTTTCATCCTGCTGTACATCCTCTTAAGAATTGTGTTATAATAACAATGTTAATAACAATAATAATAGTAATAATAATAATAATAAATATTGACTTACGTGCTGGCTTAACAACATAGAAGCCACTAAACAGAGACAGCACAGAGTGATAGTTTTATTGAAATACATGTTTTTTTTTTGAACCTGAGTTCAAAATGTGAATTAAGGAGGCACAAGAAAACCAGAGGGATTGAAACTGAGAGGGACCCCTTCATGTGCTGGTTTGCGCTGATAGTGTTAATTTAATGGGTGACAACATAAATACTATTAAGAGACGCGGGTTTATTCGTTGCGTAGTTGCTAACATTGAGATTTCTGTAAAAGTAAGTTTACCTACATGTTCTCGTCTGTTGGACAGAATGTAAGAGAAAATCACAACTTAAGGGTAATTAACAAATTCTTAAAAAATTCGGCAAATTTTAAATACTTGGAAATGACCCTAACAAATAAAAATGCATGCGTGAAGAAATAACTGTCAGATTAATTTGAGAATTGTCTACTACCACTTGGTCGAGAAAATCTAAATTTTCCCGGAATCACCTTATTTATGAAAAATACAAAGCATTGCAATCATTTAAGCTACATTCTCTTCAAAATTGTCCCATTGTGCAACTATACACTTCTGCCAGACTGTGTAGGTGTTCGAAACGTTTCTGGAAGCCATTTTGTGAAGGCCTTTTCATTTCTTCCGTCGCATTCATAATTATGTCAGTAACATTACAAAAGCGCTCTCCCTTCAGTGCTGCTTCTAATCCAGAAAACAGGTAAAATCAGCTGAAGTCAGTCAGTGGGGGATGCTCCAGTGTTGTCATATTGTTCTTTACTAAGGAATCCTTGATGAAAACCGACTGGTTTGCTGGAACATTGTCGTGAAGAGCAACCAACTGTTGGTTCTCCATATTTCGGGGCGTTTCCTTCTGACCGCATCCATAAGGCGACGAAGGATGTCAATGTACATTTCTTTATTTACAGTTTTGCCTTCAGGGACAAATATATAATTATACTAGCGAATTCCGGGAACATTTCGAATCTATGTATTTTCACAGAGAAGTATAATTGTGCCTGTTGTTTTATGTGGGCGTGAAAGTGGGTCTTGCACTGTAAGGGAAGGACATTGGCTAACGGTATTAGAGAAGTATGTGCTGAAGAAAATACTTGGGCCAATGGGAGAGGAAGTTTACAGGGACTGTAGAAAACTGCGTGATGATGAACTTCATACTTTACATTTCTCAGGAAACATTTTTAGAGTGGTCAAATGGGGAAGAAGAAATGGGCAAGGCATGTGGCATATGTGGAGGAGAATAGAAGAAACGTAAGGGATTTTGTAGGTAAACTTAAAGAAGGAAATTCCTTGGAAGGCCTAGGCTTATCTTGGTGGATGGTATTAAAACGAACTTACAGATGTAAAGGGTGCGGCAGAAAGAACACCCCGATTTGGGAGGGGCATAGCTTCGGGTGGGGAGCGCGTCGTCGAACAGCGGTGTACGTGCCGTTTTCAGTGTACACCATGGCGTGGTTGGGAGAATATCGAGCCTTTATTGTTCAGGAGTTTATAAGAAATGGCGGGTTTCCTGGACATGTTATCGCCTTGCGTGGTGATATCAGGTGGCCGCCGCGTTCGCCAGATTTGACCCATTGCGATTTTTTTCTCTGGGGCTACCTCAAAACAAAGGTTTACGAACAACACCCCGTAACTTTGGAAGTTCTGAAGGAGGCGATACGACAGGAAGTTGCTGCCATTATACCAGAAATGATTCTCAAGGCCATGGACAACTACCGAGAGAGGCTACATCAGTTTATCAATATTCAAGGCCGCCACTTGAGTGATGTTTTATTCAAAATACATTGATGTAAAACGGCATTCTATGTGCTTTCCAGAAGTAGAAAACACATTTGCTGTATCTTCTTTAGTTTTGAATTTATTTGCTTCTCAAATAGGGGAGTTCTTTCTGCCGCACCCTGTAGTATGGGAAGGGGTGGACTGGATTAATATGGCCTAGGATAGCGACAACTTGCGAGCTGTTGTGACCACGGTAATGAACCTGTGGGTTACATAAAATGTAAGAATATCCCTGACTAGCTAAGGAGGTGTTAGGCACTGAAGAAGGGCTCTGGCCCATGGAGTTAATTAATTAATTAATTATCAACAAACGACAATGATGACGACGACGAAGATGACCCAATGATAATAGTTACAATTATAATATTAACAGTGTTGTGATGACGACAAAAGCGATTACGAAGATGAAGATGATTTTGTTAATAATAATAATAATAATAATGATAATAGTAATAATAATAATTCAACACTGGAACTAACGATATAAACACCATGAATAGTAACAACAGAATAGATGCAACACTGCATTCCCTAGGGACAAATTTTGTCTCAGGAATATAAGCATAAATACCCTGCATAAAGGAGATGATGATGATGATGATGATGATGATAATAATAATGAAAAATATGTAGTTATAGTGTTGGTACAAATTTTCATTCTATACCCGTATACGTTACATACAGTTCTTTGCTGTGTCTCCAGTATGTTGAAAGCGATTCTATGACTACTTGTGATCAGTCAACCGTCAGCTCACCAGTTATGTTGTAGTCAGTGTTCCTTGCCTCCACCAGTGTTCTTGCATCGGCAGGGACAGTGAAATTATACATACTGCATCTACTGAATGTGTCCATATTGTCTTCATTCTTTATCCTGTAATTTTAAATTTACCTGCAAGTTTAAAATTTATAACAAAAAACGTTTCTTTTAAAAGGTATTATAATTATGGCAACACAACAGTAACAGTAATAAGAAACATTGGTTCTAATTGTAGTACCAGAAAAATGAGACTTATACTTAAAAAAATATATAGCCTTTGTTTGAAATCTAAAAGCAATGAATAATTGAGAGAGCCAACCAATTCGGAAGGAAACACCCAGAAGGGTCAGTCGAGAAATGCAACATGCACACAAATAGTAACACATGCACATGCACATGCCTGGAAAGAAAGCTTTCTTTCTACCTTGGTATTGTAAGTTCTTTCCATTCTGATGATGTAAAATTAGTTGTATTTCTTCCCGGTACGTGGCACCAGTGATCAGGCGACGTAAGTGCCAAGACAATATTTAAGCCTGGCATGGCAACTAGCACCATAAGGGCCATGTTATACAAATAGTTGAATCTGGACTGAAATTTTCCTTCTGTACCGACATGGTCCATCAAATCGTTAAACAAGTCCCCGTCAGCTTTGTCGTGTTTAGTTTCCGCACGTTCCATCTCGGCATGTGGAAAATTTCCTTTCTTGTTCTTTTGTTGATTTTATTTGGAGAAACATAAAGCAGATTATCGTACGGTTCAATGAAATATAATATCGGGAGTTAAAAGTCTTTCATGCTTAATTCTGTAGCCAATGAACAAATGCAATATGATGTCTCACACACTGAGCTCTATCGCCACTGGGACACAGATGTGTGGGGCATATATGTGCGTATTTGTACACACTTTTTTCATGAATATGACATCATGTTTTATCTGTGAAACAAATATATATGTATGTGTGTGTGTGCGTGCGTGCGTATAGGTCGAGCAGGGAAAACATGAGGTCACATTCTTGAAAACAGTGCATGAAAATACATACACAATCCCTACAAATTTGTGTTCCATTGACGATATAATATATAATAATACAATGCATAATATATATATATAATATACAGAACATAATTGATATAATTAATAATAAAAATATATAATGTATATACATGTACTATATACATATAATGTACATAACATTATATATATGTACGTATGTATTTTAACAGGCATTTCTGTCCCGAGATACCTCTGTATGGAACAGCATATTGAGACTACTACACATTACTCCTCAAGATTTACCGTCTTTGCCTAGCTGGCTTAGTACCCGATGTGTTTATGAACAGTTTCTTTTCCTCACCCCAAGCCGAAAGGCAGTGCTTATAAAATTACTTCATACAACATAACATTTTTATAGGGCTCCTTAACAACTTTGCTTAAAATGTGAGACGTAGAATGAGGTGGCGAGATGGAGAGGTGATGCTGGCTGAGTAGTGGGTGTGGAATGGGAAGGAGATTGCTTAGATCTTACACGATAAGTGTGTGTCGACATTGGGATGAGATATCACAAGTATTTTCGGGTAAATAATTCTTACGTGGAAGGTATAATCCTAAAACTGCTGAAGACATATCGGATATTTTATTAGCGGTAAACTTCGCGGTCGGAGATTTGACAGGCTGAAATTTAATATTACAATATTACAGTCTTTACAAGTTGCACCCCGTTGTGCTTTAGTAAGAAGTAAGTACAATAAATGCAATCGCTCCTTAGTCGCCATGATTAGGTTTTCATTTAAATATAACATCTTGCTACATGTTTCGACCCTTTCCGGTTATTTTTAGGGAAGTTCAGCTATCAGAATTAAATATATAAATCATTCAGTGACACATTGCATTGGAATCCTAGTGTTCTTATTCATGTATGTAGGTACTGTGAAGGTAAACGCATTGGACACTGCTGTGAACTTCGTCATGCCGCAATAGAATGTGGCGATTTTCAGACAGCTGTTTTGAAGAATCGGCTTGAATATAAGACACAAAAAAGAAATATCAGTAGTAAAATGTCATTTAATTAAGCCTTTTATATAAACTACGGCTCCTGAATGGTCTTTGTGGCGTGCAGTACATTCCTGTAATTTTCAACGGTATTTGACCACAACTTTGGAGCAGTAAAATATGCTAACGAAACCAACAAAAGCATACAAGCGTATAAACGTATCCCATATTGTAGACACAGTATTCATGCTACATGTTTCGGCTTCTCTAGTGGCCATTCTCAGAGAGGTGTATTGCAAAGAGTGGATATATCGAGATATTACAAATGTTTGTGAACCAATGCATAGATGTGTTGGGCATTAATCAATTTTAAGTAATCAATGACCGTGCACTGGGAAATTGTATGTGGTAACGAAACCAACAAATGTACCAGTGCCTAGATCTATGCATACTATGCATTGGTTCACAGACTTTCGGAATATTTAGCTGTATCCATCCTTCGTAACGCAACCCCCTGAAAATGGCCACAAGAGTGGCCGAAATATGTTGGAGGAATACAACGTTTATAATGTAATATACTACAGGGTGAGCATAAAGTCTTTCCCTGATTACAAACAATTACTACAAGAAAACTACTGTACGTGGAATATAATTTTTTAATGTAACTCAAGAAGTTTTTTTTTTACAACACATTAGTACACTTCAACATGTGCTCCTTTTGTTGCACGGAGAACGTCTAATCGATAATCAATTTCTCTCCACGTGTTCTCCAAAATGTCTTCAGTTATTGTAGCAAAAGCATCTGTTATTCTTGCCTTCAAATTTGTAATATCTGGAACTGGTGTCGAAAACAATTTGTCCTTAACATACCTCCATAAAAAGAAGTCAAGGGGGATGATATCTGGCGATCGTGGTGGCCAGGGTGTCGGACCGTCTCTCCCATTCCACCTGTTTGGAAATGTTGCATCCGAAAGCCAAAAATTATAAAAGTTACAATAAATACATGACATAAAACTTTAGAAACTAACTCAAGTAATGGTAAAAAAATGTTTATATTCCACGTTGTTTTCTTGTAATAAATGTTTGTAACCAGGGAAAGACTTTATGCTCACCCTCTGTTATATTTATGTGTATTTTTTCGTTACGATATCTAATTGCTCAATGCAGGTCATGGATTATTTAAAACTTGCAACAGTCTTTTATCAATTGCTATAATTTCGACTCTGGAGTGCATTTCTTCCCTTAGCGTGCCACAGAAGAATGCAATGATATTCAGAACACAACTATAACAGACGTACTGCAACGTTGGAGGCAAGTTGTGTGCCTTTGTGCAGTTATGGTGAATTTCCGAAAAAGTTTACAGGAATGTAATGATTGCATGCCAGGCTGACCAGCTACAAGATATAATTTTTAATAAGTAAAAGACGAATAATGCTGATAATCCGTGGTTTTTGTGTTGATTATATTCAACCCATTTCATCAAAAGAGTAACCTCAACTAGTCACATATTATTGTTGCACGCTATGTAAAATATCTGTCTAAATCTCATTAATATTGGTAGAATCGTGCAGCGAGTTGATTCCAAACGATTTGTCATTAAGGTGTTGGATTTGCACAGAACAAAGCACTTCTTTTCTTACCTTTTCTCATATGTAACGCGTTCTGCAGTATAGTATATGGGGTGCTAGTGTAATTTATTTTGTTGTTAATTATTGTACGTTAAGATTACAGTGTACTTAATATGATCTGTGTGTAGTGCAGTTTGTTCTAGACTTCGCCATAGTGTGTTGTAGGTCCACACTGTTGTTTTTGTGATGGTTCTGTTACGAACTATATCCGCAGAGTTTTCGCTGTTTTACTTTATGCCTATTAGATGTAGGTAACTTTAATATAAGTTGCATTGATACCAAATACTTAAATTTTTCCGTTGTGACTCTAGGCGTTTTGATCGAAGTTTATGATTCTCCCGAGGTATGTTTCAAGTATAGGCTATTGAACTCTAATGTGTATAACTTCAAATCTGTTTTATGTACATATTAATATTACCATAATTTACAAACGAATTTTACCAACAGCATATTTACCTCTTAGTGAAAATCACCTTTTAGTTTTAGCGTTTCCTTTCTTATCCAAAGAATTTTGCTAAGAAATCACACGTGGATATCTGCACTCTTCATATCCAAAGTCGATGTGCTATGTGGCGTCTTCTTACAATTTGAAGAACAGAATATTACGTACATATATACACATTCATATACATAGATAAATACATAAATTCATACGTACATACGTCCATACATATATACACTCATACGTGCATAGATACACACATACATACATACATACCTACATACATACGTACATACATAATACATACATACATACGTACATGCATACATACATACATACATGCATAATACATATATACGTACATGCATACATACATACATAATACATGCATACATACATACATACACACATACATAATACATACATACATACGTACATACATGCATACGTACATGCATACATACATACGTACATACATACATACATTCATACACACATATATACATACATACGTACATACATACATACATACATACATACTTACATACATAATACATACATACATACGTACATGCGTACATACATACATGCATAATACATATATACGTATATGCATACATACATACATAATACATGCACACATATATACGTACATACGTACATATATGCATACACACACACGTACATAATACATATATAGAGACATACATACATACACACATACATACATACTTACTTACTTACTTACGTATCTACACAGAACTATGAACACAGTGCTGGTTTTTGTTTATCACTGCACGAGAGACTGGAAAGAATATTTTATGAACAGTTATTTACTCAGTCATTCATTGACCTTTAAGACGACCACATTATCGGAAGTTGTACTCTGGACTTGTCAGTTTGCAGTAATACAGTATGCGCCAGAATGTGTGGGACACTTTATGTTGTAATAATGCGCACAGTAAATGATACAGGCCATGACATAACTATATAATAATACTAACGAATATTTGCAAATTAGTACAGATCCACGCCTTAGACTACGCGGCTATTGGGATCAGCATTATAAACATTATGGCAAATGTTAAAATAATATGTATCCATACGGAATTCTAGTTATAGGCTCGTAATGCTGTTTCTCTAGATACAATGTCCACTTTTTTGTGCTGATTGTGTATAAAAGGTTTTACACTGACTAGCAAATTAAACTTCCTTCATTCTTTGCCGTTGAATGGGGCGTAGCGGGAATTATTATTTGCAGAGTAAATCCGATGCGGAATGTCCCTATAATTCATATAATTCCTACGTGATGTTTGTAGGACTTCCAGATAATAAGCAGGCTTTGAAATATTTTGACCGTAGTATTGTGTCAAAAATGCAAATAAATTTGGCTGAAATATATCTGTTACTAGGAAAAATTTAAGTAATTATTACTGGTGTGTACTTTGAATAAATTCTGAAAACGGTTGAAACGATTCAGTGAACATTAAATAAAAACATATTTTATTGACGTCAGATCGTTCTCACAATTCTATGGAATCTGTCAAGATGTTGCCAGTGTTATAGGGACAAAAAAGAAATATGCGATGAAGTGATACTCACAATTATAAACATGTCTTTGGTATACACGTTGTTGAATCTTGTGGTTGTGAAGAAAAACGCGATCTTACTGGCGAGTATACAGTTTAGGCTGTACATTCCGTACTATATAGTTACAACGTATCTTGCAACATGGCCATTATTGGAGTTTCCATGGCTGTGACTATTACGGTTATTTTACAGTCAGCTTTGTCGCGTAGTATAGGCTTTCTAATTATCAAATTAGTGTGGGCTTAAGGGAGGGTACGAGTTATGGTAGTTTGTATTCTATGATATTGCAATGAAGTGGACTGTAATTATTTAATTTTTATTCTGCAATAATATTAAACACAGGAATTAATGAAAGGCGCCATAAAGTATTTAACTCAGCATCATTGTTGTCAGCTGCACTGTTTGTATCAAATTGGTCCTTTTCAGCACCCAAATTTTGTCCGAGAATCTCCCATATGTCAAGTATACTTTTCCCTGCTTGTTTAATTTCCAAATCTCTTAAACCTAGCAGAACGCTGTATTAATTGTTGCTACAAAAACTAATGTTTTCTGTAAATTTGTAATTTGTATTGAGGCATACTTGTATATACCATTACGTTGCTTACACGTTTGAGTATATTAGCCGACTCCACAAAAATATTTAATGTGCACTGTTTGTCATCATCATCATCATCATAATAATAATCAGCATCCAGCTTCTTTTTGATGGCCAACTTCTACTGTCATGTATACATTTTGTTAAGCCTACAGCCACACTGTCAATAATTCCGGTTTTGTTTCCTGTCTCATAAACTTAAAAAAACAGCAGTTAAAAACAGTTTTACTAGTAACGAATGTGATTTAAACCTAGCATCAGGTGTTTAGTGCAATATTGGTAATATAAAATTTTTGCTAGTGACTTCTGAAGCACTTTTTTTTTTTTAAAGTCTTGAATTATTTGCGTCGTGTATGTTGAGTAATACGGAAGTTTTATTTTGGAATTAGTTTTTTCCTCCTTTTCTGCCGTGTAGACGTTCATAATGTATCTAACTACCTAGCGAACAAAAAAATAAACAAACGAAGTAAGCAACCAAAACTGTTACAAACTAACTCCATGGAGCAGAGTTCTTTTTGAGAATATAAAAAAAAATGTCTTTAACGTCACGTGAAATTTCACAAATCTTATGAAACTCGGAATATTGTTACCGCGTTCAGAATTTTACGCCATTTTTTTCTTGTCCTGGAGCAAAGAATGCATACCACGCCAATCCAAAACGACATATCATTCATTTACGACAACAGTGTCATAACTCAAAATAAGTGATTTTTCAGGAGAATATTTTAAAGGTTTTGAAGTTCTATAACTTCTATGAGTGCAACGAAGACGAAACTGATCGCTAGTGGCGAGTTTTGCAAACTGCGTTATGACACTATACTTGTTAACAGTGAATCTGCAAACGTTTCTTTCTATACCAATAACTAAAAAAATGCCAAATTTTGAGTTGTGAAACTTGTGTCACAAATGATGGGGGGGGATATGTGCCAATCCAAATGATTTCTGCAGTTCCTATGGCGATCTCAGATGCACAAAAAAAAAAAGACGGAGAGAACATAATCATGGATCTGTTGTATTAACCTGCAGTCCCTCCGTACAGAAATTAAAGAAATATGCCCTAAGATAGAATGAACTGGAGTTGAAAAGTGTAGAAGACAAGTGTGTAGAAGGTCACATTTACACTCAGAAGACACTGTTCAAGACAAACCTTTCGACGACAGAGAAGACAACCCTTGTTTTTACTGCAACGGGCTGTTATCCTCTTCAAAGCTTGGAGAATCTTGGATTCGGTGTGATGAATGCAAGTTGTGTGGCACATTGACTGTGTGTTGGAGTTCCAGAAAGAGAGAGACGATGTTTTTCTGTGACGTTTGCAAATGAAAGAGGAAAACAAAGGGAGAAACGTCATGTTTACTCTGTCATGATATGTAGGCCTAAAATCCCTGTGTTCAAAATGTCGCTCTTACATTGCCAATAAAATACACAGCTACATCTATAAATACAATTTTCTTTGGTTTTTCAGTGCCTATGTCATTTACCCTTACTTATTTACTTACTTAATTCATGGAGCAGAGTCCATCTTGAGAAGCTAATCGGTTTTCAGCTAGTCAAGAAAATCCCCGCATTTTATGGAACCCGAAGGTTCATTACCGCAATCACAAGTGCCCACCACCTGTCCCTATTTTGAGACAGCTCGATGCAGTCCATATCCCCACATGCCACTTCCTGAAGATGCATCTTAATATTATCCTCTCATCTACACCTGGGTCTCCAAAGTGGTCTCTTTCCCTCAGGTTTCCCCACCAAAACCCTGTCTACGCTTCTCTTCCCCCCTCCCATATGCACTATATGCCTCTCCCATCTCATCCTTCTCGATTTGAACCCCCGAACAATATAGGGTTAGGAGTATAGATAATTAAGCTCTTCATTATGTAGTTTTCTTCATTCCCCTGTTACCTCGTCCCTCTTAGGCCCAAATATCTTCCTCAGCGCCCTATTATCAAACACCCTCAGCCTACATTCCTCCCTCAATATGAGCGACCAAGTTGCACACCCATACAAAACAACAGCAAAAATTATAGTTCCGAGTATCTTTATCTTTGTATTTTTAAACAGAAACCCAGAAGACAAAAGATTCTGCACCGAATGAGAGTAAACATTCCCTTACTTCAATCTGCTCTTACTATCTTACTGAATAGAATTTCGATCTCTTAAAGTTGTTTCCAAATATTTGAACATTTACACCTTTTATAAGGAGCTATTATCAATCTATCTATTGTGATTTCATCCAGCATTCTGATCTCGAGACATGACCATGTACTTAGTTATATCAGCATCTACTTATAATCCAGTCCTCTCACTAGCGACTTCCAAAAGTTTTGTGTTTTATCTATAGTACTTACTCATCCGCCAAATATATTAATGTAATCAGCATAAACCTAAAGCCGATGTGTACCATTTCATTTCAAGCCATCCTGGTTTACCTGAACCATCCTAATGGCCTTCTGTAAAGGTAAATTGAAAAACAATGGCGATAAAGCATGTCCTTGTTTCAAACCATTCTAAATAAGAAATCTGTCAGACAAATGCTTGCCGACCCGGACTCTACATTTGGTTTCATTCAGACACATTTTCATTGACCTTACCAGTTACATGGGATACCAAACTCAAAGCGAATATTATACAAGACGTCCCTCCTAACGGAATCAAGAGCTTTCTTGAAGTCTATGAAGAGTTGGTGCACTGCTTCGTTGTATTCCCTTTTTTTCTCAAGTATAAGACGAATGCAGAATATACGATCATTATTTAACCTGTTGCTTCGAAATCCACACTGATGATCCCCAGTAATTTCCTCTGCATATGGAGTTAACCTTGACAACAGGATGTTGGATAAAATTTTGTACGTAGGTCACAGATTTGATATACCTCCATAATTACTACAATCTCCGTTTTACCGCCCTTCTTATAGTTAGGTAAAATGATCGACTCCTTCCACTCCTCAGGTAATTCAACCTTATTCCAAAGAGAATTAATAAGTTTATGGACCTCAGACGAATTTTTCTACCCCACACTTTAATCAATTCTGCTGGAATTTGATCAGTACCTGGCGATTTGTGTCCTTTTAGCTTTTCAATAGCCATCTCAACCTCAAAGGCACTTGGCTCAGACACTAATAGATTTTCTGTGTATGTTTCTGTCTGCCTTACACCATTAACGCCATGTACACTCAATGCTGAGAGAAACTATTCCTCCACCTAGCAAAAATACTGTGGGAGTCTGTAACCAAATCACCCTTCTTGCCTTTACCGTATTGTTTCTAGGCTGTTAACCCTTCTTAAAATCATCGATGCCCGATACGGGTCTCTGATATTTTTGATCTCACTCTTAGTTTCAAGTTCCTCAATTTTAGCTCTTGGATATTCCTTCTTTTCTTTCCTGAATTGTCTAGTAGCTTCATGTCTTACCTTGTTTAGATGATGTTGAATAATATTATCAAGTCGGAAGAAGAAAGAGTTATTATATATTTGGTACTTGAGAACGAACAAGACTTGAGATGATTTAGACGCAGCAATGTAAGTATTATTGCTGTGTGATGTGTTGTTATTATTGTAGGTTGTACCTTCGTTATGTGTAGCAGCATTTATAGACATGTTCGCAAAAGCAACCATTAACTTCGTCGTGAAGTGTCGTGAAGTGTTTATTTATCAAATCGTTTTTCTCAGAAGAAAATCTGAGTGTTTTACTGATATCTACGTCGTACAAGAAAAGAAAACTGAGACAGACACGGAACCTTTTTTACTTGGAAATAATTCCTGAGAATGGAGTTCATTACTAGAACGCATAACAAGAACTTCTATGACGTTCTAACTTACAGAAAATGAACTTTAATTTCAGAGTGTTCAGTTGATATTTGTTGAAATCATATTGAGGTTAATGTTATTAATCCAAAAGGTAAGTAAAAGGTAAAGGTAAATGTCTTCCAGTAACGTGCCATTTAGGCACAAGGAGGGTTTAGAGATATAGCTGCACTCATTCTTAACCTCTGCGATAAATGTGGGTTGGTCGTTCTATACGTGCGTGTAGAAGAGAAAATTTGTTGCCTCCACCGACAATCGAACCGTGAACCGTCCGACTTATACACAGTCACTATGTCTCCTGCGCTGTCTCGGCCCTATATTGAGCTAGAATACACACAATGTTAAATTTCATTGTTATCTCCTTTTACACACACTACGAGACACACGTATAAACCTATACATTATATGAATATATACCATGTAAAAAAGACACACTGTGCATACATACCTTTAGAAAAAGACGTTGGCTCTTTCCACGTCAAAAAGGTATACTGAGGGAGGTAGAGTTAATTGGTCAGCCGCACGTCTAGGCCGCTTTACCCCCAGGAAAAACATCGTTAGCCACTGAGTAGGAGACTGAGTACATCGCAGAGCTATTCCATATGTTTTGGAGACAAGAAAATGTGTTACCCTTCAAGGAGTTCGAACCGTGATTGTCCGGTCTGTAGCCGAATCGCTTTGCGCGCTTCGGTAACCTAGTATTTTCTATAATATATGCTTCGAAATTCGCATTTTAATAGAGAAATGCATTAAAGGATATTACATATGTTTAAGGCGTCGAGAAGTTACAAAATTTTGGCTCAAATTTTTTGGCATAGGATGATGTGCATTTTCAGAACTAATAGGATAATCAGACCTTGCGATTTCGAATATATAAGCAAAGTGTCCATTTTACTGAATTATGTCGAATGCAATAAGACTGAGAGAAGAAAGTGATTTGCACGACTTGCTGCTAGTCAGTAAGGCCAGCAATTTACTTCGCATTGTGTTTGTGATAGTAAAGCCATTTATGTTATGTCAATCTGTCGGTCTACGTATCAGTCTGGAAAATCATTTGTAACAACTCGTAATACATTTTCCGTCCTTGTAACGAAGGGAATGGTTACCTATCATACCTGCATTGTAAAATGTGATACAGACGGAACCCCTTATCCGCGGATTCAATATGCGCGGTTTCAGTTATCCGCGGTGTAACGCGGCACGAAAAAAAAAAATTGGAAAATTAAAGAAATAAACGGTTCATAAGTTTCTAAACGCGCGCCAAGCGAGAACGGGCCCTAATTTGGTGAAATCCAGCAGCCCAAACGCGCCCAGTACTTGACTTATCTCCCTTTGTCCCCGTACCCACGCTTCTCCACAGACTTGCCACCATTCTGCTTCTAGGGTTCTCGCTGTTCGAAATGCCGCGTTATCGCAGTGTTTTAGTTCAGAAAGTCCTTATTTACCGTAATAATGGCCCCAAAGCGTGAGTAGTTATGCTAGCAGTGCTTCTGAGCCTAAGAGAAGCCGCGATGTCCTTACCATTAGTGAGAAAGTGAAAATTCTGGATCTGATGGAAATATAAAAAAAAAAAAAATTCGTACCCGGAGTTTGCCAGGTTGTATGCAAGAACTAATCTTACATTCGTGAAGTGATGAAGAACAAAGAAAAAAATTCATTGCTCTATCGTCTCTTGAGGATTGGGCTAAAACGTCAGAATCCCTTACTTTCATACGTACGAGAGAGAGAGAGAGAGTACACTGTAAATGTACAACATAGTGTACAGTACACTTTATTATTACTTTATTTAATGAAGGTAATGTCTTACTGTGCGTAATTTATCAATTAAACTTTACCGTATTTAAGTATGTCAGACGAATATCACGTTATACTTGTATGACGTCATATATAGCGTTCGGTATTATCCGTGGTTTCACGTAACCGCGGTAGGTCTTGGAACGTATTACCCGTGGATACGGGGTTCTGCCTGTATACGGATTCCTGTTTCTGGAATTGAGCCAGAGACACTTGCCTCTATGAGAATGAAAGAAACGGAGAGAGACTTAATCATTATGAAATGTGATGCTTGTGAGTATTGAGTCTGCGCTGGGAATTTTACTGGAGAGTCGCTTTCGTTGTTTATCTGCGTCAAAGAGCCGATTACTGTTTGACAGTCGATGTGGGTATTTTCTGTGTGCGTACAATGTAAGTGCTGTAAGTTCTTCATGGATAGATGAGTACTTTTCATGGGTGTAAGTAAGAGACGTGCTGTGCTCTTTGCGTATTACAGCTGCTAAGACACGATTGCCTGTATGCAATATCGCTGTATTTCACATCGTCTATGTAATATTGTTTGTTCTGTCGCACTTGAAATAAATACAAGTGCACCAGGCAGAAAGGAAACAGAGCACCGTATGTTGTCATCTGCGCTACGAACTGGCATTCATTTTATTGTGTACAGCCCCTTTTCCGGCATTCGCCAGGGCTGGAATCCAAACGTATTATGCGAATACTTACAACGTGCCGAAAATGTAAGATGATTAACATTAACGCAAATATTCAATACTCCAAATTTGCCCCTATACGAGAGGGGACCAAAAAAATTCCGGGATAGTTAAAAGATTATTTAAAATGTTCGTACAATTTTGAAACTTCATTCCCCTTCAAAGTACTCCCCGTGCGACTGGATGCAGCGATTCCAACGCTGCTTCAACTGCTGGAAACATTTTCTAAAATCTTCAACAGCAATGCTGTCAAGGGCCGCCAGCGTTCTCGTTGAACCTCTGCAAAGTCAGGAAAACGCCGCCCGCAAGCTGGGATTCTGCAGGTACAAGTGTCCTCGTCGGGTGCTGATCAGTCATCCAGAGGAGTCTTACCGAGAATGTCCAATGAGTGTGATCGTGAAGCTCCATAAGGTGAGGTCATTGGATCGAAAAGTCATAGGTAAGGAAGATATGTTGCAAAGAATGGACAAAATTCAACCTGTTAATATTATTAACTGGATATTTATATCGTCGCTAGAATGGATTTGTTATTACCTTTCATGGCTTTCTTGTCGTCCACTGCGCTAGAAATGCATTATTTATGATAACTAAATGTTGATTTCTTGCGACAGAAGTTTTAGCGAAACTGTAGAGACAATGTTCAGGTTTACTATAACTTCATGTGCAGTGACGCAGTAAGTCACGTTTCCGTTCAACACGTACGTGAACCTGCACTCAAAATGAAGAAGTAAAGATTATATTTATAAGCTACAACATATTGCTTAACATTTTATTAATTCATATGTATTCATTTTATTGTGAGTTACTTCATGGTTTGAATTTTAAAAATAAATTTATTCCTTATGCATTATTGTCAAAATTAAAAGTATATTATTTTTGAAAATGTAATTTCTTCAGCATATGGTTCCGTTTTCATCTAATCTGATAAATCCATGCCCGTTGCGCAACACAAAGAATGTTATCTGTGTTTTGTGTAACAGGTATGGATTTTCTAAATTTACTCAGTGATTGCAAACTGGTGGCTTTGAGAGCGTCACAGTAATGTGACTGAGGTCTCCCTTCTTCTAGAATGTGACACACTATCACTGCGTATTCAGCTCCTGACGTTTCGAAGGAACTGTACATCCTTGAGAACGAATACATTGAGTTTCTTCGAAACGTCGATATTCGATACCAAAGCGACGAAGAGTCATGTTCCGGAAGAACGGATTCCTCGATTATATATTTCCCAAAAAAATGTAACTACCTTAATGGCATTATAAATTATCAGAGAAATATTTCCAGACGTTGGGAAACGATCTGGCGGCAAGCAACACGGTAGCGTATGGAAGGGTCTTGAGGACCACAAAGAAATCCAGCCACATCCGACAGTCCAGGCGACTACAGACTTAACCCAAGAGACCAGCCCACATACTGCAGAGAATTTATGTTTCTCACCGATTACATGGCTTACATCTGGCGGCCCTGATGCACTTCATGTCTTCAAACTTTAAGGTTAACAAGGCAGGCAATATAATTATGCAGGATCTTTGAGGCGCTTTCGCGTAACCATTTTTGCTGTGGAAAATCCGTAAGTACTACATATTCTGTGTGTGTGTGTGTGTGTGCGTGCAGCCTTACTTATCCAGCATGCAAAGCGCAGACGAATTATTATATTTTCATCCGTGTCCTGTCCGGCTGTACCATATTTATCCACTTCGTCTCATAAATTTGCACGATTTTCTGAAACGTTATTGAATATAAAATGCGTGTTTTGGTATTTTACACAACTTTATCTGAAACATTTTTCATTCTATGGAGAATAGAGGGAAATGGTACCACAAATTTACAGAAGTTTTCTTGTAGAGCGCCCGTTATTCTTGTTACGTTTTAGTGCAACTTGAATTTTCTCAAAAGATTTTCGAAAAAAAATTTCAAATATAAAATTTCATGAAAATCCGTCTAATGGGATCCGAGTTCCATGATCACGGACAGATAGACGAAAGTGAAATTAATAGCTGCTTTTTTCCATTTTTCGAAAGGACCTAAAAATTGTAAGTGAAACTGAATAACGATTTGAGGTGTGTTTGCAGAATGAAGAAGTCTCGATCTTTTAATTGGTGGCCTTACTCTGCGGTGTTGCTTGTAGCGTGGTAGAGCTAAGTTTGAAATGGTTGCTATCCACTGGTTTGATAATGGAAGCAGAGTTGTTTAAAATCGGATGAAAATATGTAAACACTTCAACATACTTTCTTAGTGAGAGTAAACTGAAAACAGTTTGCAACATTTGTTAATGTCTCATTGACACCGAGTGATAATCATTCCAAGCATACTGTGCCGGACCGGATCATGTGGACGCCCTTGGCAGGCTAATAATTTAGTGCCCCTTAAGACCAATATTTTAAAACTTTTTCGGCATGGGACAGGGCTCACGAAATTTTTTGAGAGTGCGTCCCGAAAGTGCGGATAAGATTGTGAGGAATTTTTTCTCGTGTGGAAATCTGAGTTTACTATCACAACATTTCCTGTTATTCCGGGGATGTCTTATAGCCCCTTATAATCTTATAATTTAGCGCCCGGGCTTCGGCCCAGCTGGACCGCCCCTTAATCCGGCCTTGCAAACAAAACTAGGTCTTGCAGAGCCCAGACGGCTGTCTTGTTTCCATAAATGCGGAATACGTAACTGCTTTCCTCTAACGTTGAATATTGTAATACTAATTTTTATTATGAATCGTCTTGTGTTTAACATTTTTCCTAAACTTTCTGAGATTTGTAGGGGTTGAAATTTCGAAGAAACTGTCTTCTTGTTTTCCTTAGTACTTAGAGATAGTTGCTGGGAAGCTACTTTTTAAACAGTGTGCGAACACTTCTAGTAACATCATTCGCGACTACCTTAATATTTGGTGAACGCAAAAGAAATGTCCACCAGTTTTTCTGGCACCAGGTATGTAAAATTTGGAGTGATACGAACCAAATTTAAAACATCTCAGAATTCATGGGTCGATACAAAGCACCGTGCTAAAGAGCGGCTCACAAAGCACTTTGTGACGTGTACACTGGTAGTTACAGTGAGTAAAGTGTTAAAAACAATAAGCCTGTTTACATTATTTATAATTTAATGAAGGCAACCAACTTTCCACTTAAGTACAGTGCAGTTTTTTTCCATTATGGCACCCTTTCCAATGGTGACATAATAACCTACGGATACAATAATGCCCTTTGTAACTCTGCAACATGGCACTCTTTACTAACATTTGGAAGGCAATACATGTTTCGTAATTTTATACACAGAACGCACTAAATGTAAGAAAATAAATACGTATTAAGAGTTGTAAAGGCGGTTACACCGTGGAGATGTTGGTTAAGGCACTGCGCTACAAGCTGGAAGGTCGTGTATTCGATTCCCGACGGATTCATAGGGATTTTTCATTGACTTATTCCCTCCGGCCGCACTTTGATTCTGGGATCGACTCATCCTCTAACATAAATGATTACCAGGAGTATCTCCTGGGAGATAAAGGCGGCCAGTGCGTAGAGCTGACAACCTTTTCAACTTTATGCGCCGATTGTTCAGAAATTTTGGGAGCCTCAAACACCTGGAGCCCCAAGGGCCTGTCCAGGCCTGTACGGATATAGCTTTAGCTTTTGCTTTTGTAATGGTGCACTGTGTAAAGCAGAAAATGACTTTCGAAAAAGATGCTGGCTTTATTGTGGCCTCTTGCCTTGTGTACAGCCATACACTTATCTTAAATCTGTGTGTCAAATAGTTACTCTGTAATGAGCTGATAAGAATTTTGGCGAGTTTAGTTAATTCCTAAGACGGGGTGATAAAATTCTGTACTAGACGAAGTAATAAAATGGTTACTGCATTGCGAAGAACAGTAAGTATTCTTCTGTGCGTCAAATTAAAATCCAACAAGAGAGACAATGTACTATTACGTAAGATTTAGGTGCTTTCACCTAAACGTTCCTTTAGTGGAAAAACAAAAATATTAAATATTATGTTTCTGTCTGTATTCTCTGCCTTATTTATCCGGTAGGCAAATCGCATCTTTTCTGTACCGCGTTATATTGACTGTGTTCTGTCTGGCTGTACCATATTTTTCCACATTACCTCATAAATGGCACGATTTTCGGAATAAAATATATTTAACATAATACATGAGTTTTGATTCTCTCTCAAAGTTCAGCGTGATATTAACATAAATGTACGTAGGTCTTCATATAAGGTACACTTCCTTCTTGCCAGATTTTAATAAAAATCTACAATTTTTCTGTATATTTTAGAAGAATCCCCAAATATCAAATTCTGTGAAAATCTCTCCAGTGGGATCCGAGTTTTTCCATGCGGATAAATAGGCAGACACTACGAAGGTAATAGTCATTTTTTACACTTTTGCGAAAGCAGCTAAGAGCTAATAACGCTGTTAGCCCTAAGCTGATAGTTAGCGGCACTCTCTGTGTCTGTATTGTGTGTGTGAGAAGGAGAGAAGAGACGAAGACGTGAAGCATTCTGTGACACACTGAACGCCAAAGCGTTTCGTCCTTGATTATTAAGCCACCACTGGACACTGTCCTTTTTCAAATTGACAGCGATTATTTCATCGTAAGTCCCACGTCACTGCAGTTGTTACAAAGGAAATGACTTTATATACCACGTCTTGAAACATAGGTACCAGAGCAGTTGAAGAACTTCCATATTGCATACGGCAGTTCTGGTTTAATATCCACCTAACACGTGTCGCTAATTTGAAATATATTATATTGTAACGCCCACAGAACAGTTGATTTAAATGTCCTTTATAGTGCTTACTTTATTAGTGTGAAAGCAAAACAACACTTGTTAGAAATTACTAAATTATGTCGGGAAAGGAATAAGTTGAGAGTGCAGAACTTTATTCGAGAAATACAATAGTATCAACAAAAGTGGCTACCACACCTGCAGAGAATAGACACAAACAGGATACCCAAACAGGCACTGCATTATACAGCATTAAGGAAGAGAAATACAGGACACCCGAGGAAAATGTGGAAGAACCAACATCACCTTGAGCGTTAAGGAACAAGTTGTATGTCTAACCCTTCTTAGTTAACGATTATGATGATGAAGATGATGACACCAAGGCGAAACATTCATCTTAGTTTGTGAAAAAGTTTAAAGCTGTTTTTTCTACAGGCGCAAAGTACTTTATATCTAGAATGTTCGTAAGGTATGTAACACTCATGACTTTGTGGGAAAATGAATCATTATTAATCGTTGACGTAAGGACATATTCGAGTTGTGGGGTTAGCACGACATAAGGGAGTGACATAACATAATTCCTAAACTTTATATTCTTGATGATAGGAGTGAAACAAAAATTCGTCGAATTGGGGTTAGTAAGAGACACCTCGTTTCCAAACGTTTATCTGCATCTGGTGCATTATGAAGGAAGTATATAAATATAATTTTAAACATAACAGATTTCGTATTATTTTTGGGTATCTCTTAATCGTGTAATCTATATTGAAGGAATAAAAGCAACTGTACACTGCGTCTTTTGTAAAGGACGCTCAAAGATAATAAGTGGAAAATATGTTTTATACTAAATTTCTTTAGGTTAATACACCCAAACAGAAAAATGGCTGAAAGATGTAATTATTTGTAGAATATAAAGCTACTTCAAATGAAACATCATTAATCGATTTAGTGGAAGGACGGTATTTAAGTTAATCTTATCTGCTCTGTCTATCGTTTGTATTGTACCGGTGTACAATGCCGTGCTCAAAGAGATATTATGGGAAGTAAAGCGTAAAAAGACTAGGACATATTTCAGTTGGGCATGCAAACATGTTGCATGAAAGAGGATTCTAAGACTGGCTGACTAAATGCGTGTGCTTTTAACTGACAGATGAGAGTGTCAGGTATATATCGTTGACCTTCAGACGCTCGCGAAATATACATTCTTACAGCTGTAACGGATTTTAGGGTCTGGTAGATGTCATTAATCCTCAGATGGTGTCGAAATGTACATACTTTCACCTGTAAGACACTCTCATTGTGTGATTTTGTTGTTATTCCTCAGATGGTGTCGACATGGATATACTTCCACCTGTAAGACTCTCTCAGTGTGTAACAGATGTCGTTAATCCTCAAATGGTGTCGACATGTACATACTTTCACCTGTAAGACACTCTCATTGTGTGATATATGTCGTTAATCCACAACTGGTGTCGATATGTACATACGTTCACCTCTAAGACACTCTCATTTTGTGACAGATGTCTTCAATCCTCAGATGGTGTCGACATGTACATACTTTCACCTGTA
>Ga0123355_10003093_pt1 | contig 23731 bp, 15 predicted proteins | sample TergutEmb28metaG_3_FD_89872 | JGI IMG/M metagenome (GOLD analysis project Ga0123355, IMG submission 89872) | Embiratermes neotenicus P1 segment gut microbial communities from Petit-Saut dam, French Guiana - Emb289 P1 | ecosystem: Host-associated > Arthropoda: Insects > Digestive system > Gut ... | reverse complement strand
TCTGCCACACCCCCCCCCCCCCCCCCCCCCCCCCCCCCCCCCCCCCCCCCCTCTCACAATCCCACACACACATACATAATTTTTTGTATTTTTTTTTTATTTTTTTTTTCTTTTTTTTTTTTTTTTTTTTTTTTTTTTTTTTGCATATCACGTTTAATAAAATTAACACCAAAGACAAATACATCATGAATTACACCTACCCATTGCAATAACAGTTCGTACATCAACAACTGGAATTTGGTATATCTTCTCAAGGTAATTTCTGATATCATATTTTGTCATTTGTACGGAAACTATGAACTTAACAATATTTGGTGGCTGTTTCTGTTGAGGTCTAACCAGTTTCAACCAAAAGTTTGGAAGAAATATTCTCTGCTGAGGATTTCCTCGCTGGTACAGAGGATACCTGAAAAAAATTTCGACAAATTCAAGACTTCCAGTCATGACTACCAATTACAGATGTTTCTGGGTCTCTTACCATGAACCAAATACACTGTGGACAAACAGCACCTTACTCAAACTACCCGACATTCTTTAACAGAAAATGCTGTTACTTACATTTTATAATAGGTTCATATACAGTAAATGAGACAATAATCATTACAATTAATATACTCTCATTGCATTTATTATGTATAAATATGCAGTATCCAACACACAGACCAACATCTCCAGCAAGCTTGGTGAAAACAAAGAGCAAGGCATTTTACCACCAAAGTAATAAATAAATAAATATATATATATATACACACCTATTTTAAATTACCACCCAATTTACGATACCATGAACTAAACTACGTACTGTCTTCATCTAGGTATATTTCCTGCTGCACACTGACATAAAGTGGGCGGAGAGCCAAGAAATATTGTGAAATTATGCCGTTGTACAAGCTACAGTAGTGACATGTCAGGGAAGATTATGAATGTTAGCACACATCTGCTTGTACAAAACGTGAAACAAAACACTCGTGGAGTGTTTAATACAGTCTGAAGTGCCTTCAAAACGTCACCTTTTGAGTGATACAATTCCTTTCACGTACAGGTTTCGTCAAATACACAATGCGTCCAGCGACTGGTATTAGGATGTATTCATTTGCAAAATAGAAAGGACACTCATCGGCTACATTACACCACAAATCTACATTTACCACTTGTCAATAACAGCGCAAGAATGATGAGCTGCGGGACCATCGATACGAAATCACTTCCAAAGATCGATTACTATAAAAACCTAACCCACAAACATAAAAATAAGCTAATAGCACGTGTAACTCTACCCTTCTACTTATCACACTTGGTGGAAGACACCAAACCAAACATTCAGACTGACTATACTGACCATCTTGTAGACATTTCACGCCTTTGTACTATTATTCAAGTATGTGTAACACCAACTAACAGGTACAAATCAACGTTGTTGTCATGGATTAACCATGTCACAGCACCCTACTTACTCCGGTGACCGAGACCCAGGTGTCACTCCATGCAACCTAACAAAATTTTCTTGCCTTCCATCGGTGCTGATTATGCTGCATTGATTATCTACACAATAAAATGAGACATATAAACAAGTTTAGGATACCAAAAACTTGGAGATAAATAAGGAATTATATGCTCTGAAGTTACATAATGCAAGTACTCGGTAAAATGATCATAATCATATCTTTTTGGACTCTTTGCACGAAGACGTTCTAAAAATTTACGAGACAGTAAATGGCCTCAAATCCGGCATTTATGATCTGTGCTCGAATCCCCGAGGAGGGAAAAGTAAAGTGCTGTTCTCTGTGATACAGTAATCTGTGGGATAAGCAAATTGATTTGTTGTTGTGATGGTGGTTTCAAAAGATTTGGTTGGATAAAAAAGAAATTTGAAGCTGTATATGAGACTTGCAGCTTATAATGTTTTTGATGCATATATATATTAGGTAGCGGCTGTTCATTTCTGACGGCTAGAAGGGAACTGTTAGGACAGTGACTTTTTTTTTTACCGGCCTTTGCTAGCAGTTGTGTAAAAGTTGCTTTCATAATAAGCTATAATTAAATGTACTTTATTTTTTTCAGTGAACTGTGTTGTAGTTAATCACGGAGTTAGTATATTTATAGTCATGGATGACATTGCTCGCATAGCTGAAGAGTTGGCTCTTGCTGTCGAGTTAACGATGGATCCACGTGTACCCCAACAACAGAGAATGGAAGCATACACGGCATGTGAGAAGTTTAAAGAAACTTCTCCCGTGTGCGTGCAGTGTGGACTGCACCTGGCACAACAGAGTAATGCATCACATTTCGTACGCCATTTCGGACTGCAGTTGATGGAGCATTGTGTTAAATATCGATGGAACCAGATCTCGCAGCAGGAGAAATTATTTATTAAGGTAAAGTTTGATTGTACACGTGTCACTGATATTCAGAAGGTTGTTCCTTTTGTGGTCGTATGGTGGGTGTCATCGCTTAGAATTCAATGTCTGGACTGTGGTTACTTAAATTCCAGCCTTTTCCATTCATAATGCTTGCTGACACTGCTTGATTCTGACATGTCATTTAATGGATGCCAGTACAAATTATTCATGAAGTTTGTGGCATGAGTCTCACAACAGCACATTGGAGGGTGGGCTTTGGTCCTACAAGTGTTATGTTTTTATTGTGCATCATGTAGCGTTATTTGTTTTATATACTTTTATCATATTACATGGAATCATCCCAGAAGACAGCAATAGCCACTCTTTTGTTATAGCTGGTTGTGTAACATCATGTAATGTGCTGTGTGATTACTGAACTTAGAGTTCGTGAAAACACTCATTGTAGTCTGTTGTAAAGTGATTCATTTAATTCTGCAGAATCCTCATCTGGTAATGCTGCCATAGAGACTGGCATACTGCAGTTATTGTATGATACTTTATTTGCCCATGTTAACAGGGACTTAGAACCCTTGTATTATTTTGAAACATGTTTTTTTTTTTTTATGGTGAGGAGTTATAATATCTTCACCCTAACTAACTAGGCGGAAGATCACCCCTGTCGGCCGTCCGCTACTATTTTTTCAGTATATTCACAGCTACATTCTATATCTGGAGACCGTCTCCTCTGTCCAAAGCTACTTGGAAGACGTAGGTGTACGTGAGATGATGATATTAAAATGGATCTTGAAGAAAGGATGGGAGGGTATGGATTGGATTAATTTGACTCAGGATAGGGACAAGTCATGCTCTGTGATGAATAAAGCAATGAACCTTCAGGTTGCATAAAATACAGAGAATTTATTTACTAGCTGAGAAACTAGTAGCTCCTCCAGGTATCTGCTGCATGTCGTTAGTAAGTTAGACAGTCAATCCTTGGTTGGTCATACAGTCGGTTGGTTTGTCAGCCAGTTGGTCAGTTCATCAGCTAGTCATTTAGTTACTTAGACTGCCAGTCAGGTTACTAAAGTTGGTATATGGTGCCTGGTGCACCTTGACTTGTAAGTCATATTTAATACAAAGTTGGCAAATTTAATATCATGTGTAAAGTTATTTCAGGAGCTTATAATTTATGCCAAAATTGACTTGTTAAATATACCAGTTTTTGAAATGGCAATTTTGAGACAAAATGCTGCAGTTGTTGCTTACGTTAAGTATATGGACATCGTAATCATCATCAGCAGTAACAGTGGGTATAAGCCATTTCAAGCCTGGGCTATTTAATAGCTACACCTTGTATCACCCTTATATCCAAAGAAATATCCCCTTTATTCATTTGTTTTCCAATTAGTGGTGTGATCAGTTAGTTTTTGGACTGGTGGGAATGTTATATAATTGGCGTTAGTACAAAACTTATGTGATTGGTGGAGGGAGAGTAGCTGTTGGTTCAATTACCACCAAGTTCATATATGTGGCTTACATTACTCTGAAGTAACGTCTTATTAAGTGAGGTTTTGTGTTATGTCCTTTGTGATTTGTGATGGCAGGTTTCAAAATGCAAGGTCTGTCATAAGGGACTCACACATTTGATTGTTGAATAGCACTCCTGTTTGGTGGGAGGGGGAAATGAGAACCATTATCTTGTGGTTAGGCTACTTTGCATGAAATGTTTTCTAGCTGGCTGATCACCCAGTTTGGTGATATTCCCTGGCCAGCTCACTCCCTAGAGCTGTGGGAGATTTTGAATGCCACGTGGAACAGGGTGTTGAGATGAGAGGAGGACATTTACTTGAAAGAATTTTCAAGTCATACAGGATATTAAAAAATCTCCTGGCTTTGTGCTTTCAGAAGTGTAATATTGTTTATGTGTATTTAGTATAATAAATGGACCATTGTAATTTGAAAGGTGACAGTCCTTAATGGTGGACCCTGTACATTGTTGTATTGCTCATTTGCTTTGTTGGATACAATGATGTGGCCACATTTTGCCACAGTTATACACAGTCACAGATGTGCTTCCCAGACACACCTTACCATCAGTTCTGCTGTTTTGGCCCACATCTGGCAGACATATTGTTGAAACTATAATCCTCATGAATGATTAGTCAGTACCAATTACGTGATAAAGAGCGCATGCAGTTGTGGATACAAGTATGTAAGAACATCATAATAAAAGCAGTTTCATTATTTCAGTACAAATTGTAACTTGAATGAAGAGAAGTAATGAAAATAATCAGTACTGACATTCATTCTCCCACAAGTTGTCAGGTGCCAGTGGCACTGAATGTATGTCATCATTTAATTCAAGTGCTGGAGAAGAATAAAAGAAATCAGCCCTGGAGATTATTGTATATTGATCATAAATGAAACTCCTTTCTTAGGATAATGCAATGAAACTTTTGGAGAGAGACTTAGAACCACAGTTTCAAGAACTTGTACATATCAAGGATGCACTGTCAAGAGTTATTGTGGAAATGATCAAGAGGGAATGGCCCCAGCAATGGCCTACATTACTAGCAGAGCTTCAAGCTGCATGTGCACTTGGTGGGAGTCAGACGGAATTGGTTCTTTTTGTGTTTCTTAGACTGGCCGAGGATGTGGCTTTGCTTCAGGTAATCCTGTTTGTTTCTGTGACACTTTATCATTAAATGAAATTGAAACATACAACTACTAAAGAAAATGAAGTAATTATTAATTCTTTGAAAATTAAACACTCTCATGGATATGACATGATATCAACAAAAATAAAAAATTCAGCACATCTTGTATTTTGGCCCCTTTAATCTATATGTGTAACAAGGTTCTTTCAACAGGGGTATTTCTGGATAGACTAAAATACCCAGAAATTAAACCTTTTTAAGGAAGGTGATAAAACAGGTATTTCTAATTACAGGCCCATTTTCCTGCTTACCTCTTTTTGTAAAATTGTTGAAAACATTTTATACAAAAGACTGTATAATCATATAATATCACTGATGTATTAGTAAAGGAGCAGTTTGTCTTCCGAACTAATTCGTATACTGAAATAGCCTCTTATATTTTGATAAGTAATATACTTTCCTAACTAAATAATAAATTATTGGTTAGTGGTCTGGTCTGTGACTTGCAAAGAGCATTTAACTGTTTAAATCATGAAAAATTGTTGTCAAAAATGAGATTTTTTGGTATTTTAGGCATTGCCAACGAATCGATTAAGTCTAATTTACAAGATATATATCAAAGTATATTAATAAATTTTGAGAACTCATATATTTTTCTGAATGGGAGCAAGTGGAACATGGGGTGCTGCAGAGTTCAATACTTTGTCCTTTATTTTTTTATTTGATATATTAACAATCTTTCTAAAATTATATCAGACAAATCTAATCCTGTTTTGTTCGCCAATGACATGAGTATTAACATTATAAATTCTAATCCCTTGGCATTTAGGAATAATATTAATGAAGTCTTTAGGGAAATAAATGAATAGTTTCAGAGTAATCTGTTGTCATTATGATAAAACCTATTGTTTTGCAATTTGTGCTAAAAAGAATCAATAAATCGATACCAAAATATCTTTTGGAAACAAACACATACTAATATCCATAGTACCAAATTTTTAGTATTTTCTATGGATGCTTTCTTGTCTTGGAAACATCGTATTGAAGAATTAAAATCTAAATTAACTAAAGCATGTTATGCAATCAGATCAGTCAAGCCTTTCATGTCTTTAGAAGAAGTAAGAATGACTTATTTTTCTTATGTTCATTCAGTTCTCTCATATGGTATAATATTTTGGGGAATTCATCTTATAGTTATTGTATTTTTAAAATTCAGAAAAAAATAATTAGGGTTATTACAAGTTCTGGTAGGAGGGACTCCTGCTGTGAATTGTTTAGACTGCTAAATATTTTACTGCTGCAGTCTCAATATATATTCTCTTAACTGTTATTTATTGTTAAGAACAGGGATCAATTTCTGTCCAATTCAGAGGTTCGAGATATCAATACAAGATACAATTCTAATTTACATTTATCTTTAGAAAATTTAGCATTATATCAGAAAGGAGTTTTTTTGCAGGAAGTTGGATCTATAATTACTTGCCATCAATTATCAAGGACTTACCAAATGATGGGAAATGTTTTAAAACTGCTGTAAAGAGACATCTTTTGGATAATTCCTTCTATACCTGGGAGGAATATTTTAATCAAAACTTGCCATGATCTTGGTTCTTTTCACATAGTAATTATAATTACCATTGTTTTTATTCAGTTGTTTAGGTTATTACATTTTTAGTCAATTCAACCCCTTTGGTAATATTATACAGTTATAGTTGTCAAGTGTTGCAATGACGAATGTTCTTTATGCACTCTTTTATGTGCATACTGTGTATATTTATATGTGTTGTGTTGTATGTGTATGACTATTTCCATTTCTTTGTATTGATGGAATGTGAAAGTAAATTACAATTATAATACAGATTTTTGCCTAGTGATGAATGTAGTATAACTTAATGATTTTAACATATTATTTTATTTTTGTAGCTTTATAGTTCATTATGTACTGGTTGCAGTGTTGTCTCCACTGTGTAAGCACTGTGGTAATCAAGTTAACAGTGATTGCACATACAGTCTCCATATGATTGGTGGCCACATCTATTGACATGTGTTGCTGCCTTTATGGCAGTGATATATGGGGGCAATGTAGCCACATTTGACAGTTCCCACTACATTGTGTTCGTAACTTTGTGTAGTAGTAGTAGTAGTAGTAGTAGTGGGAGTAATTACTAGGTTTTTGGAATTTTATCTTCTCATATTTGAAGAAGATTTAGTATTGTGGGAGCTGGATCCTTTCCTGTCCATAGGTGAAATGGTTGGAAGGCATCTTAGTTGGGTTCAGCTTGGTATATGCCAACTAACTAATGCCATGGCATGGAGTCCTACTTGAGAGTGAATAGTTTATTTGCTCGTCTCTTAGTCGCCACATTTTGTGGAATGTGGAGTTGCATTGCCATGTTCACAAGATCCCATCATTGGTATCTAACCTAAGTCAGATGAATTCAGTCCCTGATTCCCTCCCATTCTATTTCTTCAAGATTTATTTTGGTATTATCCTCCAATCTATGCATAGGTCTTCCAAGTGGTCTCTCTATTTCAGGCTTCCCCCATCAAAATAGTGTATGTGTTTTTCTTCAGTCACATATGTGCCACATGCCCTGACTGTCTCATTCTCCTTGATTTGACCACTCCAACAATATTTGATGATGAGTATGGTTCACAAAATTCCTGTTTGTGCCATTTTCCCTCTGTCGTATTACTTTCTTCCTGTGAGGCCCAAATATCTGCCGCAGCACCCTGTTCTTGGACACCTTCAGTCTCTGTTCTTCCTGTAGTAGTCACACCCATAAAAAACAACAGGCAAAATTCTAGTTATGTGGATTTATCTTTGTATATTAGGTAGTGACCTACCACATGGTAAGTGGCATTCCCAGAATTTAATCTGCCCTTAATTTCTGCATGCATGTATTTTCAGTATGCGCTTACCTGTCTTTTACATGATGATGGAAACAGATCTGGTTTCCAAAGCATTGTGCTTTCTTTTTGTATTTTGTAGTTCTAACATTAGGTGATGAAAGAAGTCCAGACACTGAGAGATTCGTTCTTTTCAGATACAGATGTACAGAAGAGTGTATATATATATATATATATATATATATGTGTGTGTGTGTGTGTGTGTGTGTGTGTGTGTGTGTAACTGAGGTGTGTGGTATAGTATATTTACAGTGCTGAACTAATGATAAAACCACTTATTCTTAAAAGGTTACTGTTTCAGACATTGGAATCGACCCAACGTCGTCGGGACATCTACCAAGCTCTAACAACCAATATGGGAGAAATATTTGCATTCTTTCTGCATCTTATTCGTGATCACACTCATGCCATTGAAGGACTGCGTGAACAGTGTCAAGAAGCAGAGCTGAATGTGCATGTGCGTGTTGTACAGGTTGTACTTCTAACGCTGACTGGCTTTATTGAATGGGTGTCCATCAGTCACATCATGGCTAATAATGGACAGCTCTTACAAATACTCTGCCTTCTTTTGGATAGTGAGAAGTTCCAAGCAGGAGCTGCTGAATGTCTATTGCAGGTTGTGACTCACTCCTTTTAAAGTATTTTTGGAACAGTAAATATTCATAAAAGTGAAACTCTGATTTTACTTACACTGGGCAAACTCCTTTCCACAGTTTGTTCAGGGAATCAAGTAAATGGTAAAGTGAACTTTCCTGTGCAACCCATGAAGCCCTATAGGGGAGTAGAGCTATAGCTCCACGTATTCTTAACCTGGGCACTACATTAAGGTAAATGGTCAACTTGGTGTCTCATCCACTCAACCCCCAAGGAAACGGCCCCAGCTGCCTGTTTAGTGGGTCCCGAGCTGGTCTGGATGCTTTGGAGAATATGAAATGTGTCCCTTTTTGGTAATCAGCCCACAATGTAATTTTGTTGGAATGCATGTAACATGTGTCATGTTACTGGGAAAACCACTATTAGTGAAGTAGCAAGTGAAGTTCATGTCCATGTTCATTCTTAACCTCTTAATCTTTTAAAGACCTGTGTTTGCATATTTGAACACCCATAGGAAAACACCGCTAGAAATTCATTTTATGTATTGAGGCAGCAAGAAAATGTAGCTTATTTTTAAGGCATGGTGGATAATCTGTGTTTTATTTTCCACAAAATGCCATTTATTTCATAATTTTATCTTTTTCTGTTCCAATATTACATTTCTCATGAACCATGCATTAAAATTTAAATACCCTCCCCAGTCAGATAAAGGTAAATTAGATGGAGGTAAATGGCCAGCTGCACACCTCAGTTGCTTTGCCCCTGGGGAATGTGCATGCTGTATCCATTGGCTGTGTGGGCACAAGTGCTAGTTTGGAAATTTGGAGAAAAAAAAATGCTGTGAGTTACACCATGATTTGGCTGTACTGTGACTTAGGTGGAAAGTTACCAGCATTTCACCACAGAGGTCAAGGTTTAATCCAAAGCCTGTCCATCTGGGATTTTTGTTGGAAAGAGTGGCACTGGGACAGGTTTTTATCTTAGTACTTCTGTTTTTCCTTGTGAGTATCATTGTAGCAGCGCCATGTCCACATTTGTTTATCTGTCACTGATGTTATGTAATTTTGACAAATGAAATCTTCATTAATTAATGCACTTAAAGAGAAGAACTATGTTTCCTTGTTTATCCATTCCATAACCTAGTCACTATAGTAACTAGCTGTCCTAGATTCAAGTGGTATGAAAACTTGTAGGAACAGATGCTTGTGTATTGAAAGGTTTTAGTATGGCATGGGGCTGTGTTGACAAAAAAATGTTGACTGGGTAATTAGAATGGAAAATTATTAGTGTTTACTGTAATAATCATGTTTTAATCATGTTTCAAGCATTTTCCATAGGCTAGACCTCTTGATATTTAAGGTGATCATACAAATACATTTTGTATTGTCGTATTTCTTCTTACCATTCTGCAATGAACATACAAACATGTAAGATGTATGGACACTTTTTTTTACCTTATGGTGAAAAATGTAAAAATAGTAAGCACTTATTTGGATTCATTTAATGAAGAAAATATTTTGTTTTATGGACAGATTGTCAACCGTAAGGGGCGGGTTGAAGAACGCATGCCACTCTTGGTCTTGTTCAGTGCAGATGTAATGAGTTGTATTTTTAAGGCTGCTGATGCTGCATCAAGTAAAGCACTTGATGAGCGCCATTACCACTTCCTGAAGAGGCTAACATTGGTGAGTGCTTAATTTTATAACAGAGGTGGGGTTTTGTACTTCCTTTTATGTTAGATATTTGTGTACTTTATGCACTGAATTATACATGGTAGAAGTTACTGTTACCAAGTACTCCATTGGTACTATTATGGTATTTATTATCAGAACTTTGTCTCCCTGGCATTAAATGATTGATTGAAAATGACTGTTTACTGATTTGACTAGTGTATCAGATCTTCTCCATGAAGTTCCTCTTCAATGTTTTTGAGGTACAAGGTATAGAATGAACTCAGTTAAATTTAAAATTTTTCATGTTCTGTGCAGTAAGACAAGTCACCATACATATTCCAACAACTGCACTATAATTAGATACAATAATATGCTAACGTGTGGTAATCCTCCTGCATATTTTGGTCTCTTTTGGCCATCCTCAGTGAGGTCCTTAACAATAAAAAATACAGTAATGACTATTCATGTCATAGATGTGCAATGGCAGAGAGAAAATACAAATATTAATTTGGTTAAAACGATTAAAAAGCATAGTACAATGTGTATCATAATAGTTTTTATTTGATTGCAGATATCTGTTGCAGAAAATCATCCTTGTTTTGAGGAATATGTCACTATGTCTTCTGTGGCTGTTTGTATAACTGTCGATAAATATTCCTACATGGTGACATAAACAGTCATTTTCATCCATGATGATATAAACAGTGACAAAATTTTATAGAGTGCATCAAATATTTGTGGGTCTTTGATATAGAACTTGCTACATGTTACCTCTCTGTCACCTAGAATATTGAGGTGGCTGCTAGATGTTTTGAAAGTTTATGCATGCCTGTTTTAACATATATTTTCCTCCAGACAACAGAGCTTTTGTTTTCAACCTAACAAATGAAAGTCTGTGTTTGAAGAGAATGTAAGTTTCCAGAAATGTAATATGTGTAAAGATGACATCACAGATATGCCTTTTTAAAAGAAGATTTGTTATTATATATTGTGGGGCACTTGACCACAACTAACCACAGTCACTTATAGCAAATGTACAAGTACTGAGGGATTAGCATATTACAGATGTTAGAAGTGGGAATGTACAGAAATGCAAATGAACATGGTTAAATGTTAAAGTGTTTGTAATGCACCTTAATTGTGCGTTTTTGTTGTAGGTACTGACAGGACTTGGATCACAAGTTTGCATACTGTGGGGAAAAGATGATGGACTGAATATTCGTCCACCCACTTTTGCTACGTACTTAGATGCTATTCTTACATTTAGTCGGCATCCTAGTCTCACTATAGTTCATTATACAAATTCTCTGTGGATGTCATTCTTCAAACATGAACACATCTCAAAGGACAAAGTTTTCCTCACATTTATTCCGAAGTGGGTGCAGTGTACTGCTCCCAAAATTACAAGGGTATGTACTTTTGATTGTGGCTGAGATTTAGTGTAGAACATAACAACTAAATTCAAATCAGTCTAGTGAAACAAGACACAGAATAATGTTACTGTAATACTTAAAATATTACAGAAAATTATGTCTACAGATTTCCTTATGGGTGGTTATCTAGAACCCTTTGAATGAGAGACCAATATCTTCAAGTCTACCAGAGACCCTGTTCATGTCAAGGTCTGGAGTAAGCATTGTCAATGAAACAGGTCTAGACAGAATTTTGGTTTTTCAGTGCTTGTAACAGCATCAAATAATTGTGAATTTGTTACCAACACTAGGTGTGCTGAACTTACATATTTTCAGTTGCATATAAGTTGCTGTATGAACATTTCATGTGATTTATTGTATTGTTGGTCACTGAGATGTTGGTGTGTGTGATGCAGTGTTTGCAACTGTATGTTCATGCTGAACCTGATGAGAGTTGAAAGTAGCTGAGATATTTTGATTTTTATCACAGCAGTGTAGGTAGTGCTGTGTTATGAGTCATTGTGGGGACTGAAGCAGAAGTGTGCAAATGGCAGCCATTAAACATTTCAAACCAGTCTGTTGCAATATTTAGATGTTTCAAATAATTGGTTCCTAATACAAAGTACTGAAAAGTACAGTACTGACAAAGCTTAATAAAATACATAAAAACATAGGTTTTGACAGAAAATTACATTTTTGGTCACTAATAAGGTCTAAGTGTAATTAAATTTGTGTGCTGTTTTCATTTCCAAAATCTACAACATGGTGTAAGACCTTTTGCATTTCTCTGTGTAGGTTCCAGTGTGTTTAAGTGATATTAACAACTTCTCAACCACATATATTTTTTGCAGTTGTCTCCAACCTTCAGTCTTTGAACTATTTCTATCCATGCCCCAGTTAAAAGGAAGTTCCAGCTGCTACACTGGATCAAACGGACAAAGATAGGTCAAATATTATGCGTGTTACCAGATGGGATCAGATACTGGCTTGTGTTCAGAACTGAGATGCATTCATAATTTAAAAACAATTTTTTTTCCCAAAATAATGATCCCATTTCATTTAAAGACATGCATCTTCTTGTTCTGTTTTCTATTTGAAATTGTATACATTTTTTGAAGCTGTGAAAGTTGCAATGTATTTGTCTTTTCAGGTCACTTACCCACTTTCACGATGCACTAATATTCATGAAACTGGTGCCTATGCATGCCTCGATTATGACAGTGAGGAGGAATTTTCCCAGTTCTTCCATCAGTGCCGATCAGAATTGCTTCAGACTTTTAGACAGGCCACATCAGTAGCACCATTAGTAACATTTTCATACGTAGAAGAATGGTTGGCTTCAAGGATCCAGAAATCCATGGCAGAGCAAGGCATTGAATGTAATTACCAGTCACCTACATACCTAGAGTGGGAAGCCTTGTCCCAGGTAATGCCATAGTACTGTTTTGTCATACTCCTATGGCAATTGGACTTTTTTTTCCCCCTCCTAATTTTGTGTTTATGTGCATTGAAAAGTACATTTTCTGTCTTCCTGGGAATAGAATATGTGAAAACTAAACTAAGAAAAAATGAAAACTGGATTAAATTAAGATTGACGTAATTGTTACAGTTAGGTGGAAGTAACCCCTGAGTAATGGAAGATAAAAGCTGAGCAGCATTAACCCTTTGGCACCAAACAGTGCAGCATATGTGTTGGCCAGTTACGGCCATTCTTGTACAACGCTGCTGAGTTTTTTTTCCCTTTTCTTTTTGCTTTTTTTTAAACAAGAGTTTGCACGAAAAAAAAAGTGAGTTCTATAATTTAAATATAATATTTTGCAGAATTCACTGGGAATTTAATTCCATTGCCCCCGGTCAAGTGTGGATTGTGCTGTGTGGCAAACTTATATTCTTGTTTCCAGTGAAACTTCTTTAATCCGTTGTTTTAAACTCTAAATAGAGGCTTTGGAACAGTGTAGGAATCAGTTATTTAGGTGCATTCTTAACATCATGAGTAGTGATTATTAGCTTCATCATGTCTGCCCAGCTGCATAGAACAGCTTGGCTTTCAATCTACAGATTTTCATGAAATTTGATATTCAAAGATTTTTCGTAAATGTGTTAAAAAAATTCAAGTTTGAAATCTGACAAGAATAACACGTACATTTATGATAATATCTCTGAGTTCTTCGTAGGATGAGAAATGTTTCATTAAAAAGGTTATAGAGAAAATCAAAAAACATGTTTTGTGTTCAATAACTTTTTCTCCAAAAATCTTGCCATATCAGGTTTTGTGGAAAAACACAGAATGCACTATTGCATTTCCACTGCAATAGTGGTTATGTGAATGCACTACAATGATATGTTATATGTACCCTCTGTTCAACAAAAATCAAGCGGCCTGAAATTTTCTAAGTCCCGAACTGGAAGTCACATGACGTACAGTTGCCATCATAATTTGAGTCATTTTACTTTCCCCATATTTTTACATTTGTGGCATTTCTCTGTCTTCCATTCATTACAGTCAAATCACGCTGTATATGTATTAACCAAAGACACCAATACATTTGCTTAATTTGAAGTTAAAACATGAATTAAAGGTCATTAATTTTCTGGGGCGTGTGGTTTGCTAGCTCCGCTTCCACGGATGGATGTTGCGAAAGGGTGGTTGTTTGCCACACCCGGAGGTAGCTGAGCGCGCTAATGCGTGACAGCAGTACTCTTCAGAAACAAACTACATTGGTTCGGGTCCCAGTAAGAGCGTATCATTTTTTCTTAATGAATATGTTTTTTACTCACACACACTCAATTAAATTATGCAGTAACACATCCATTATTTAATTATATGTCTCAAAAGTTATCCTTACTCCATTGGCAGGTTTAGAAATGCGAGTGACGCAGATATTTCTGTTATTTTTCCGTAATTCCTTTGCTTTGTTTACCGACATTCTGATTTAGAGGGTTCATGTTCGAATGGGACTAAAACTAAGCATGTGAATCTCGTTGTTTCTTGCGGGCAGTAGCAGATCATGAGATCTGAAATTGGGCTGCACAATTTGAAACATTTATGGAAAGGAATTATTGTGCGTATGGGGTGTGTGCTGAGGTCTGGACTGAGGGTGGTTTCACTCTCCCCTTGTTTCAGGGGTGGGGTGTGGGGAGTGACGTACTGTTGGAACAGGTGCAGCTCAATTTTAGCTTTCGAATCAAGTTCGTAATTCGTCTTCATGTGGCCTTCTAGTAGACAAAAACACATTTTAAAAAATGAGTGTATTTAAAAGTTTTACTTGCTACAATGATTATAGTGGTTATGAAAACCGAAATGCGCATTTTTTAATGTTAATAATAATATCAAAGGTAATGAAGAGCTTATGTTGGTTATTTTAAACTGTACTTTGCTGTATGATCAAATGATGGACTGTGCCTTACCTCTATTTAATGGTTTGTTGTAAAAATATTTATTTAAGAATGTTATGTAAAGAAGCATACATTGCTTGATAAAAATTGTTATATAATTTTAGAACACTATTACTAAAGGATTTCTCATTAATTTAAGCCAAGTTTCTTTCCTTTTTCTGCCACCCAAATCAAATGTCTTCTGCAACTGCATTATGGTAATTCACAAGTTTTGAGCCATGGACCAAAAAGGATATTATTCCTGCTGCTGGTCGTGCATGAAAACGGACAGTAGGGGATTATCCATGGACGAGCTACTGACCTGCCGGCGACAATGTGGTCATTAACCCTTATACGAGCGTAGGCCAAATCCTTCTTTGCAACATAACCACCATAATCATTGTAGTCAGTAAAACTTTTAAATATGCACATTTTTTAAAATGTGGTATTGTCTACTAGAAGGTCACAGAGAAGAAGAATTTTGAACTTGTTTCTAAAGCTAAATTGAGCTGCACCTGTTCCAACAGTACTTCACTCCCCACACCCCACCCCTGAAACAAGGGGAGAGTGAAACCACCCTCAGTCCAGACCTCAGCACATGAACCATACGCTCAATAATTCCTTTCCGTAAATGTTTCAAATTGTGCAGCCCAATGTTAGATATCGTGACCCGCTACCACCCACAGGCAACAACGAGATTTACATGCCTAGTTTTAGTCCCATTCGAACACGAATGCTCTAAATCAGAATTTCAGTAAACAAAGCAAAAAGAATTATGGAAAAATAACAGAAATATCTGCGTCACTCACATTTCTAACCCTGCCAATGGAGCAAAGATAACTTTTGAAACATATAATTAAATAATGGATGTGTTACTGCATAATTTAGTTGAGTGTTTGTGAGTATAAGACATATTCAAAAAGAAAAATTATTTGCTCTCACTGGGACCCGAACCAATGTAGTTTGTTTGTGAAGAGTATTACCATCACACGTTAACATGCTTGGCTACCTCTGGGTGTGGCAAACAACCACCCTTTTGCAACATCCATCCCTGGAAGCACAGCTAGCAAGCCACACACTTCAGAAAATTGATGACCTTAAATTCATGTTTTAACTTCAAATTGAACGAACGTGTTGGTGTCTTTGGTTACTATATACGCAGCGTGATTGATTGTAATAAATGGAAGACGGAGAAACGCCATGAATGCACAAATATGGGGAAAGTAAAACTACTCGAATTATGGTGGCAACTGTACGTCATGTCACTGCCTGAGCAGGACGTACGAAATATCAGGCTGCTTGATTTTTGTTGAACAGAGTGTACATTGCCTATCTTGTCATGCATTGAATGTGGGAAGAACTTAAAATTGAGACTCTGTAAATCAAGAATAATTGTATATTGTTTCTATGGTGTCACGGCCAGAACAAAAAAGTGGGAAAATCTTAAAAAGCAGGATTCTGCTGCATATGCCTGCTTAAGAGATTTTTTAACAATTTTCACCCCTTAGTTATAATTATTTTCTAACATATTTCAAACTCTTATTTTTAGGTACTTGAGAGTGTTCTCAGTCGGATCCTGGTTCCAGTTGAGCGTCCTAATGTAACTTCTGGGCTGCGTCTTCTGGAAATTTGCCTCAATTATGAGCCCTCAGATCCCTTATTACTCTCAACTCTTTTATCATGTGTCTCAGCATTATTTGTATTTCTGAGCATGACAACAGCTGAGTGTTCAGCCAGTCTTCTTCCACGTGTTCTGGACAAAATTTTTGCAGCCTTAGTGTTTAGTCAACCAGGTCAAGGCAAAGATAGTCGCAGTAGAGTAGTGAAGAATGTACGTATGCATGCAGCCAGCCTCATGGTGAAAATAGCCCAGAAATATCCACTGTTGTTGCTTCCTTTGTTTGAACGAGTGTATGCAACAGTGCAGGGACTAAGCAAAGATCCAGAGCAGCTTTCAAGATTGGAAAGAGTGACTTTGCAGGTACAGAGTGTGCATTTCTGTGTACTTCTTTTGTATGCTTGTAGTATTGCACTTGCTGTAAGTCCTTAACTTCACAGTTTCAATTTGATTTTAAGTCCATTCCATACTAATTCTTCATAGACTAAGGCATGATTAGTAAAATTCAGACTTAGCATGTGAGCTATCCATGAATCACACTTAACATCACTATTCTTCATCCTGGGAGAACATTTCCTTGTCCACAAAGTTTTAATTGGAGAAGGTGGGAGACCTGTAGTTTAGAGGATGATATAGAAAATTGTTCTTCAAAGCATGTGTTATGACGTGGATTGTATTGCAAATCAAACATACCATTATCCACCTTAAAAGTTAAATAACAGTGGGAAATTTCTTGTGCAACTGAAAAAGTGTACACTGCTTATTAAAGACCATACACTGCAGAGTTTGTTTCTGTCACAGCTCAGCCCAGTGAGCTTAGGTTATGTTACGTGGTTGTTGGGCCAAAAGTAGAAATATTTGTGAACTAACAAACTAACTGTAATGTTTCCCTGATAAAAAGTTTTTAAGCAGACCAGCGAAAGAAAACTTCTTGTATGGAACATGTGAAAATTAAGTTTATCTGTTGTAGTGGCATTGTAGAATTCCCTGCAGGGATAAGAGACTTTTTCTTCTGAAGAGCATCCACACTGGCTCTAGGAATTACCCAATCTCCCACTCAGTGGGTACTAGGTGCACTTTCCGTAGGGGTAAAGTCCACTCACCTCTATGTAGTGATAAGGTTAAGAGTGAGTGGAATTGTACCTTCATTTCCCCCAAATGCTTTAATAGCATGCACAGGTACAACTTTAATATTAACTTCAGTATTTTTATGGATGAGCATAGTGAATCCCAAAAGCATGTTTAATAAACAAAACCGTGCATTTATTCTTGAAATGATGGTTTAAGTAAAGGCTCAAGTAACAGGTATAAGCCACACAGATGCATATTGTTAGTTTTATTATCAAGTTGAAATTCTTGTGGTAGTTGAAGGCATGTGAAATTTGGATTTGTGTATATGTTTATTATCTATATTATTGTAAAGTCATTGCTTCTTGCTTTATCTCTCACATAGCCTTGTTTTGATTTGACCAGTTAAACCGTATCATAATACCCAAGAAGACTTCAATCCTGGAGACATATTCGTCCAAATCATAATGTTACAATGTTCATTGCAATTGTTGTGATACTTTCAAATTCTCTAGGATTTTTTATGCAAAATAGGAAGCTTTACTTCTGATCAGCAACCACTTCTGCGACTATGAACGTCAGACACGATTTATCGGTGAGGTAGTTGGTTCTGGTGCTGAGGAGTGGATTATATTGAGTTCTACAGCATTCAAGAGTCCTCGGGACTTCATGGCATTTGTTGGTCTTGATCGTCCTCCAGTGGAACCCAGCAGTGATGATCTAAATGGTAAGTTTTAGTATTTGTGTACGTGTTTCCTCTTATTTGTTGGTGATACTGGTGGATTATATTGTCTCTGCTTCTGTTTTTTTTTTTTTTAACACAGTAACAGCAAAGGATACTGAAGTAATGATTATTGTGCAAGTGCTGAAATTTCAGGCTTCTGTCATGGTATAAATAGGTTCTTCACTCTTCTGGGATATTGCACAGTGTTGATTAGTAGTTAGTTACTGATGTTTTGGGACAAGGGTCAAGCAGTCCAAGAAGACTGTTTGTTCCTTGAAGATGGTACTGATAGGCTGTCCCAAAATGTCAGTCACTAACTACCAATCGACACTGCATAACATTCCTGGAGAGTGATGACCTCAAAGTTCTGAAAGTTTGTATTGTGATAGCTTATCAATACATGTGTAATGTGTATTGAGTTTGTCAACTGTGAACTAACAGCATAGGTGCTACAAGAAATCTGTAGGATAGGGATAAATATTCCAACCTCACATGTAGACATGTGGTTAGATCATAGAGCATTAACATAACCTGTAATTTACATATGAAATTCTTTGTTTGTGCCAAAAGTTACAAATGCAGTGATGATATGAAACTTTGGCTTATATGCAAGTACTTAAACCTTTGCAATGCCATTTAAATGCACTGTATTCTGATGTTTTACCATTTAATTCAAAAGCCCTTTATACATTATGCTCTAATATATTCCTTGCATCAGGGAAAATTTAAATTCTGCTTACCTCCATTCCCCTGTATGCAAGGGACAACTTTGCCCCTACTTCCCATTCTTACTTTGTGCAAAGGAATGAGTCTATGAAAGAAGTCTGTAGTGAATACTGGTTATAACAGATACAAAATGTTTTATTTTTTAAGCCCAATGTTCTGTGGTACCAGAGAAACTCTCACTTATGTTTACAGGCCAGAACCGGTCACAGATACTGTTGTATGTGAACATGTTCCTGGCAGTTGTTAAACGATGTTCTTGGCCAGAAGATCCAGATCGAGCTGCTCGTGGAGGTTTTGTAGTCTCTCATACTGAAACAGGAAACCCAATATGTCGCAACCCAGCAGCCCCTCGTATTGTACCACTTATTCCACATTTTATGGCACTTCTTAAAGTTTTTAATGGACTCTGGACACCGGACGCTCTTTCTGCTCTGTCAGAAGTGAGTCTTGCTAAGTTACATTTGTGTTCCATAGGTTTTAGTAGTCTTGTGAACTAAAGTGAGCTATTCATGTAGTTTTTATATAGATGAAAAGAATGATCTGGAGACAAATGTGCCTTCCTTGGGGTATCTGGAAGGATGTTTGAGTTGGTTTTCAGAATGTTTATGAAAGAAAATGTATAGTGATAGATTCTGATACCTGAAGTAAGTGTTATTATGTTACTCAGTTCATGTAGGTTTTATTCAGTGTTTGAAGTTATCTTGTGTAGCATGTATTCGGACATCGGCATTCTACAGATTTCTGAGGTGAAAAAGTTTGACTTGTTTTAAAGAGATACCTTGTACACATCTGAAGATATGAAGCACAATGTTACTGTAAATGTCTGCCAGTAAATAAGAATAAAAACATAAGGTGTATTTAGAAAATATGTATTCCAGTTTGAACTATGCCTGTTCACTCCTATTTTTTTCTGTTAGCATGTTGGTATGAAAGCACAAGAAAATAAAGTGTATTCTTTTGTAAGAATTTAGGCTTTTACCTCTGTGTAGTTCAGATCTTCGATGTTTTGGGATGTTCCACAACATCATTGGTTTGTTGGATGCCTTGTCCCTTGGAGATGGGACCATTATGCTGTCCTGAAACATACTTGATGAACTTCCATTGACACTGCAGAATGTCCAGGCAAATGAAGATGTCTGTATTCATTGACATTTGCTTTGGCACTGATGAACATATGATGGAACAGAAATCTGACACTTTATGCTGAAGTGTGGTATTTTGTGATGTACAATCAGAAGTTCTTGTTCTTACCTGAGATATGGTTGCATTCCTGATTAATATCATGGTATATACTTGCTAAAATGTGAAAGATGGTGTAACACTTAAGTAACTATAGTATGTTTGTGTAATTAAAAAACCGATTATGAATTGGGATTTGAATCACATTTAAAAGTTCCCTACACGATTCTACGAAGTATGGCTCTCGTACATAATGGCAAGTATGTAGAATAAATTTCGTATTATCTTTTATGCCCTCAATTAGGTCTGCAGGAGGAAACAGAGAAGTGAAATACTTGTTGATGTGAGATTTAGCCTTAATTCTTATATCTGACAAATGTCATATCATTGCTGTTCAGCACTTTTGCATCTGCTTGCACACTGCTACAAAGATTTGTGTTGAACAGTGAAGGAATGGCACATCAAGTAAGCACTAACAGGGTTATACACTTGTATGATTAATTGTACTGATTAATGGATGTCATGATTATTTGAATCATTTAACAATAGGAGGTGAGATTGAATTTGTAAATGCATTAATTTTGATTCGGTCCTCCAGCTTGGGGGTTGGGCGAGGTGCTAACAACCCCTCTCTGTAAAAAACTTTGTTAAGAAACACTCACATGCGGGATGCTTGCTCTGGAGAATGAGGTGGGCTGGGCATGTGGCGTGTATGGGTGAGGAGAGGGGGTGTATAGGGTCTTGCTGGGGAAACCGGAAGGAAGGAGACCACTGGGGAGACCTAGGCATAGATGGGTGGATAACATTAGGATGGATCTCCAGGAGGTGGGATGTGGGTATATGGACTGGATTGGGCTGGCCCAGAATAGAGACGGGTGGCGGACGCTTGTGAGTGCGGTAATGAACCTTTGGGTTCCGTGAAATGCGGGGAATTTCTTGATTGGCTGCAAACCAGTTAGCTTCTCAAGAAGGACTCTGCACCATGGAGTGAGTAAGTAAGTAAGTTAATTTTGATATGTTACAGAAGAGCAATATGACTCTCTCTTTTTGTTTTTGAGTGTAGGTGTAAGAAAGTTGACCTATGAACTGTTGAATTCTGTGTGATTTGCTACATTGTAGTTGTTACCTCTGGCCACACTCCAAGATTGTCCTTTGGTTTGGATGCAGGGTTATCGAGGAGCGCACACAATTCTGGAACTGGATCGATCAAATGTCCTTGGAACTACGTGTAGTGCTTCATTTGTGGACCATGTGGATGTCAATCATCCAAGGGCTCAGACACCATTGGAACGTATGCAGCATTTTCTAACGATGGTACATGATACTACGTATCATATATTGGGTAATTCAGGCCCAAGCCTTGGTAGAGACTTCTATCAACTGGAAGGTCTTGTTCCAAGTATTTTGACGTCATTATTTTCAAATTTAGAGGTGAGTATAATTTTGAATTACCTCATCAAATAATAACAAATATCTTATTTATATTTTTTTCCATTCTAGTTTTTATTACAACACTGTGTAGTGTTCTAGGTGGGTATGAACATTTCATATGAATGTAATGATCATCTTTAGCGTTGAATCCTGCTGACCCTGGAAATGGAGGCCATGTGCTCTTCCAGAATGTTGTTACCCATGTACCAGACTACATGGTGTACACCCTGGTCTATTTAATAATGCTGTTAGCTCAGCCTGTGTAGATACATGGTGTCATAATCTGCAAGAACCATAGTATGAATGAATGCTGTGAAAACCTCAAATGGTGTGGAATTTTGCATTTCTTCTGTTACCTGTTGTAAGGTACATGTTTTATGAATGAGGCTAATAAGATGCTAGCCTATCTGCTAGCCATTATGTTACTGTTTTTGTATCACTGAGCTAACTGCTCACCTTGGATGTGTATTCCTTCATTTTTCCGTTGTGAGTAATGGCTGAGAAGATCATAACATACCATACAGATGGCATCAAAAGAATTGTGACGGGGTGAGGTGGCGTCAGGATATTTTATTTGTTTCCATTTCATGTTTTTTATTAATACCCAGAGTTATGCAGCATTTCTTCACACTGGAAGAGTTCTGTGGTACTTCATAGGAGAATGTATGAAAGGTAGAGTTCACCCTGTAATCTGCCATGAAGGCCCAGTGGGGAGTAAAGGTTCTTGCTGTTCTGTTCTTGCTTTAACCTTGGCACTAGATGGTGTTGGGTGTTCAACGCCACCCCCCAGCCACTTTACTTGTCCGCACTGAGATTTGATTCCCGAAATGTGTAGCTCGTGTTGCTATACTGACTATGCTGTCCCACCCCACAGGAGAAAGTGTAGTAGGATTTATTTCCAGTAGCAGTTCTTAAAGTAACATTTTTTCTTTAGTAAATTCCTCATGTTTATGTCACTCCTTACAAAAATAATTCATACTTTTGTTCATCTGAAGATGAAAAACTAATTGATTTTACTGCAGTTATTGATGTTGAGTAAATTTACAGGCCTTATCACCTTTTATTTTGTTCATATTGTCTTTTTGGATGCTCAATATCCCATGTGCTTAAGTTCTCAAAAAAAAAAAAATCTGTCTGAGGGAAACAGTGTAAAGATGTTTAATAAATCCTTTGAAAATGTGGTGGAGTTCAAATATTTGGGAGTGGCAGTAACAAATTAAAATTGCAGGCTTGTTGAATTTAAGACTAGATTAAATTCAGGGAATGCTTCTTCTTCTTCTTCTTCTTAGGGCCCGTCAGCTTATGTACCGAATGCACCGCAGCCTTAGGCTTATTGTGTAGCCCTAATATTTCATTCAGCACAGACTCAATAACCCTGCACCTTGTATGAAGAGGCAAAGGTCCCTTACTGAGGCTGCTCTTATGTCTTTTGGTTCTACAATCAGCCTCCCAAAGACATTATAATGCTGTTGAGCCAACTCCTCGCAACAGCAAATAATGTGCTGCACTGTTTCAGCCTCCATCCCGCAAAATCTGCAGACTGGATCCCCATCAAACAGGCCCATAGTATACAGGAGCATGCCCTGTGTAGATCGCGGTTACCATTTTTATTTGATGCCTACTTAACTTAAGTAGGTTGTCAGCTCTTTTCTTACATGGTCCACCTATAAATAGTTTACCATGTCTGAGGCATGGCAGGTCTATCTAGGCTCTGAGATGTTGCACCTCAGTCCAGTTCTTAATTGCTCCTCTTACCGAACACTTACGTATTCCAAGAGCTGATTCTGGACCGAGTAAAGGCATGGCTGACGCTTATCTAGCGAGCTTATCAGCCTCCTCATTGCCAGAAATGCCCCGGCGCCCTGGTACCCAAGCGAGGGTAACCTCATTCAGGCTAGCCAACAACGAGAGAGCATCCAGGCATTCTGCAACCAGTCCAGAGGTCACTTTCGGGCCACTAAGTGCCTTAAGTGCAGCCTGGCTGTCAGAGAAAATAAGAATCCGCTTATTTGTGTAGGCCCTTCT
>Ga0123355_10003092_pt1 | contig 23735 bp, 17 predicted proteins | sample TergutEmb28metaG_3_FD_89872 | JGI IMG/M metagenome (GOLD analysis project Ga0123355, IMG submission 89872) | Embiratermes neotenicus P1 segment gut microbial communities from Petit-Saut dam, French Guiana - Emb289 P1 | ecosystem: Host-associated > Arthropoda: Insects > Digestive system > Gut ... | reverse complement strand
AGCACATATTCAACTGCCTGGGCTACATAAAGAAATATGCCGATAGTGGGACTCGAACCAACGTAGTTTGTTTCCGAAGGCTACTCCTAGCACGCGTTCAACTGCCTGGGCTACATAAAGAAATATGCCGATAGAGGGACTCGAACCAACATAGTTCATTTCCGAAGGCTACTGCTAGCACGCGTTCAACTGCCTGAGCTACATAAAGAAATATGCCGATAGTGGGACTCGAACCAATGTAGTTTGTTTCCGAAGGCTACTCCTAGCACGTGTTCAACTGCCTGAGCTACATAAAGAAATATGCCGATAGTGGGACTCGAACCAACGTAGTTCGTTTCCGAAGGCTACTCCTAGCATGCGTTAAACTGCCTGGGCTACTTCTGCTGACAATAAGAACAAAGGGTCTGGTCGACTCATCTATCGTTAGCAGCAAAGCTAGGTAGCTAGCCTCACGCCTGGGAAAGTTAATGTAGTTTAATTAATGTTTTAATTTGAAATTAAGCACACGTATTGTTGTTTTCGGTTAATATATACGTGGTGTGATTGAGTGTAATGAATTGAAGACAGTGAAACGCCACAAATGCACAAATATGCGGAAAGTAAAACGACTCAAATTATGATGGCAACTGTACGTCACATGACTTCCAGTTCGGGACTTAGAAAATTTCAGGCCGATGGATTTTTGCTCGACTGAGTGTACCACCAATAAAAAGAGTTAGAAAACATTTCTTGTTTTCCACATTCATACTTCATTCTCTGTTCACCTTACTCTTTTTGGCTTAAGTGCCCTAATAATACAAGACAAAACAATGTAGTGTTTCTCATCATGTGATCTGGGCATTCCTCTGCAATATCATCAAACTCGGGCCCAGCAGTTTTCTCAAATGTCAGAACTGCATTAAAAAACTTACAGGCCCCAGCACAGCAGCTGCTTTGCAGGCACCAAATACAAGGTACTGATGTAATATTTCATCTTCTAAAGGATGATGCTTTCCAAGTTCCAAGCAAGTTGCTAGCATCCACTGGAACTGTGCCTTTTCAGTGAAGAGATCTGATATAGCCAATATGGACCGCACTGCTTCACTTACAAGCTGAAGTGGTGTCCCAGACTGAAATACCGAATGCATACAGTCATGGTTAAATGTAACTACTAGATACATACGTTCCTACATCACTGTACTGTAGTTATTTACCATAGATATAAATTTATGCAAGATCTGAATTTTGGACACTGGCAACTACAACCAATTCTATCCTGTGGGTTCTTATGCCATGTGGTCTGGTATGAAGTTAACAATATTCCTTGAAATGTCATGTAAGTGCAGCACAAGACCACATACTTTCCTACTTACACTGCCTCTATATATATATATACACACACACATACACACACACACACATATATATATGCTGCAACTAGTGTACTGGAGACTACCTTCTTCCTATCTCACTCACACAAGCTCAGTGCTTCATGGTCTAATTTATATCATTATGTGCTACTGGAAACTGAGCTGAAATGTATAAAAATGATTATTATAGAATACAGAAGACCCAGCTAAATATGTGGATGACTACCTCATAACTGACAAAAATTAAACACAGACACATAACAGAGACGAAGGTTGTGGATAAACTGGCAAGGTGTATCAGAGGTAACATACAGAGTTGTCTAGAGTATGAACAGTGGAACATGCAATGGTAGCTGAAACCCTTAAACATACAGATATATAACAAACATAAAAAAAATGAACTGACGCCTGTATTAAGGACACAAACACACACACACACACACACAGACGCATGTATGCACACACGCACAGGCACACACACACAAACACGCATGGACACACACACAGATATGGGGGATGGGGGTTGTTGGGGACGAAGCTGCTTACACAGAGCATGACAGAAACACGATCATCCGCAGAAATTTGTTGGTATTTTCCAGTAACTCTTTTTCATTCTTAACATGATGGGTGATGGATACTGTGTGGTGAACATTTAAATGACAACAAGAAAAATGTATCTCTCTGCCATGCCCATGGATATGAACATGAACTTTTCACAACACATGGCAAAATTCAAACCCATGTCAAGAAAGAGAAATGTATTACTCATAGCACTTAGCGACAAAAGGACATGAAGCTACAAACCTTGACAACACTGCCACAATTCCCAAAGGACACTGTTATAACAACAGGTGATACATGTAGATGGTAATGACTGTGCTATAAATTTGTGTTAGTGAATAAGTTTACACTGTTGTTTGCTGCAAAGAATTAATTCCAGTTATTCACCTTTGTGTGATAAATCTCAAAACAACCACCATGACAGAAACCCAGCTGTATTTGACAGTACACTATAGTGAATTTCTTTAGGAACTTTCTGGTGTGTCCCTGCAAACCTTATAGGCATGTCAAAATCCAACTGCTAGAATCCTGAAAGCAATTTAGTCTTTAAAGATGCAGGTCTCCTTGATTATGATGCTGTGTTGAGAGGTAATTATTTACCAGATGATGTGGTGTCACATCACAATATATTTTAATCTTAAACTCCACTCTGAGAATCTCAAAATGGTCTTTGTCAACAAGTCTTCCTGTAGAACTTCCCTATGACTGCTGTATGGTTTACATTCCCACATCAATCACAAGCCCTTCAGCCACCCTTCATTAAAAATTTATAGGCCTGAAGTTTCTGGCTGCCCCTCATCTGGTACAAAATATTCATATTGCCATGGCTAGACAAAACAGATGAGAAAAACTTCTCTTTTGACAATTTCACTGTCTTCCAACAAATGATCATGTTTATTAGTATTAGTCTTTCATTTCTTACATAACATTACTGACAGCTGTTTCTTTGTCTCTTGGGCACCTTTTGATGGAGATGCATGAACTGTACTATTATTGTGTGCTGTACTTAGCACACATACAAAACATCTCAGCCCTTGACAGAGACATGGTCTTTTTGTATTGCCCTTTTTCAGTCTTCTTGCTAATATTTAAGGAACTTTCATAATAGCAAGAGTTGTAATTATGAAAGGTAACACGACTTCCATTTTCTTTCTGTCAGTCTGTGTAGACAGATAAACGTACCTGTAACAAATTTCACACAAAGCAGATGATGAAATAGTTTTTTTTTGTCACAAAATATGGCTTCTGGCCACACACAGAAGAAAGTGATTAATCACTTATTATTACCTGTGGCAAAGTCCACTGAGAATATAAATCAAGCAGGAAGTGCAGGCAGGAATGGAGGTCAAGTCCACTGGCAGCTAAGCACTGTTCATGCTCCAGGCAACAAGCAGACACTGTAACATATAAGTCTGACAAGTAACATGGATGTGAGAAAGAAGCTAAACATTCAAACATGTAAACCAAAATTTACCATATTTATCTGAATATAAGATGAGACTTGTTTTTATTAGCTCACCATCTGAAAAATTGGGAAGTGAGGAGAAGCTTACAATTTTACACTAAGTTAAATTGTTCTGTACAGGAATTTTCCTTAAAATTAAAGATTGTCAGTGGGGGTCATATAATATGCAGGGCCAATTTTATGTTCAGGCAAATATGAGCCAGAAAATTGACTAACAATATTTCAGGTCCGGATCTTTATCTTGAACCCTATATTTAAAATCTTTCAGATGCGCAACTGTTCATATTTTAAACTGAACATGAAATTTAAGCAAGTATTGTTCAACCACCCTTCAAATTTTCATGTTCAATAACAAAATACTAAATCTACCACCAAAGCAAACTTGTGGCTTGAATTCATTGAAATGTTCTTGGGCAGACAGCCCCGTCAAGATGTGAAGGTTCTCCAGCGTTCCCGGGACTGGCTCTGTCCCCTTCTTCAGAGTGCTGCTAGCGGCTTCGAAGAACCAAAACTGATAACTAGGTGTCCTACTACCTGAGAACATTTCACTGAATTCTGTTGCCAGGAAAGCTTGAAGACTTACATTGTGGCATGAAGCTCATGTGCCTCCTCGCAAAAATGCCCCCTTACTGTTGACATATCTATCCACCTTTAATGACTTGAGAACCACAAAATAAATGTTCAAGGAATCTGATGGAGGAGTGGTTTATGAAAATCTGTAAACATTTCCCAATTTTGGTTACTGTGGAAAAATAACATATACTTAACATGAACACCTACTGCATTTCCTTGATTATAAGATATCATAAATTGTAAGATGAACTCTAAAATCTGTAATAGGTTTCCAAGAAAGTATACGAGGTTTGTTCAAAAAGTATCCAGACTGACCACAGTACATGAAGTAGATAAGGCTTATGGGGTTTTAACACTAATTGTTTTCAACACAGTTCCCTTCCGCAGTTACACACTTCGCCTAATGTTTCTGCCACTGTTGGAAACATTTTGTGAACTCCTCTTTCGGGATGTTTAATAGTGTCTTCGTCGAATTTCGTTTGATGTCCTCCGTTGCCTCAAATTGGTGTCCTTTCAGAACTTTCTTAAGCCTTTGGAATAGGAAAAAGTCACATGGTGCGAGATCTGGTGAGTATGGTGGCTGCTGCAACTGAGCGGTGCCATGTTTGGTCAAAAACTGCTGCACAAGATGTGAAGTGTGTGCGGGCGCATCGTTGTGGTGCAGGATCAAGTGGCCATCCCGCCAATTTTCCAGTTAAAATTGCATCGCATGAGCCCATGGAGATCCCAAAGTTATCCGCTATCTCTCGTACTGTCAATCTCCCGTTATTGTGAACGATTGTTCTAACTTTAGCAATCATCTCCTCGTTTCTCAATGTTGATGGTCATCCCGAGTGGGGGTCGCTTTCAACGGGGGTTCTACCCTTTTTAAATCGACGGAACCAGTCAAACATTTGTGTACGATCCATTGCATCTTCAACGTAAGCTTGCTGCAATAATCGATACGTTTCCATTGCGGTTTTTCCGATTTTAAAACAAAACTTGATGCAAATGCGTTGTTCAGTACTTTCAAACATCGTAAAAATCGCTATGACATAAGCGCACATGTTACTTCCGTGACCTACTACAGCCAACTGAGCAAATGCAGCCACTTGCAACTTGTGTCATGAGTTGCTAAGACATGTATGAACATGTCAAGACTGGTTGCAAAACACATCCCACCCAGTGAACCACTACAATTCCAATCCGGACACTATTTGAACAAACCTCATATGTATATTACACAAGGAACTGTCAATATTCAAACATAAAACTTCTTTCTGTTAACAAACACAAATCAGCACAAAACTAAACATTTAAATCAAACAAACACATACACACTCTCTTCTTCACTTGAACATCCTATCTTACACTCCAAGTCTAGAGATTCCTGTACGTCACATTGTAAGATCAGAATTCTCCCACAAATTATCACCTATTACTGTATCAAGTTCATTCACATTGCAGCACTTTTTGAATGACACAAGCAGGCAGATTTGCACCTTCAAACTTTCTTCACAATTCCAAGTCCAAAACATGTTTCATTAGATTTCAATTAATGAAGAGATGTGCACCAATCAAATGCCCTAATTGCACCTTCTTAATTAACATAAACTGGATTAACTACCAAAATATCAAGTTTATGGTTCGCTAAAATGTTATCCTTAGATATCATTACTAGTCATGGTAAAAACTATTGATTCAGTATGAGAAAATTTGGCTCTGAAATAAGAAAATGTATCTGTTCATTTTGCATTATATCTCTTCAGAGAATTCAGAGATATATGCACTCAATAAAGCATTCTTTAGTGTCCCATGCAGTGGTAGAGCACTAATTTATCACTCCGCCTGCTCTGGCAGTGTATAACATGGCTACATTTGCTGCTTAAAGCACATCAGAAAGATGTATTATAAATTATAACACAGTATACAGTCTAGATCCTACAAAATTAATATGACAATTACTAAATTTGGAATTACATATTTTTGCATACTTTTATTACATTAATATTACATACATATTAATAATAATATAGGCTTCAGTCTCAGCATATCTTTAGTGCAGGCCATGCCATGGCTCAGGTGTTTTAGTCACCAGCCTCTCACCATGGGGGCCCAGGTTTGATCACAGGTCAGCCCATGTGAGATTTGTGATGGACAAAGAGGTACTGAAACACATTTTTCTCTGGGTACTTCAGTTTTGCCCATCATCATTATTCTATCAACACGTCATACTCATTCATTCATCTATCACCAAAGGTCTTTATCAACTGACAGTGTCACTAAATAACAAACTTTCATGCCAACTTCAGGCATTAAATGTACAAGCCACTAACACTGCAATTCAGTTTCATCTATGATAAAAAATAATACAATACAACCTTAAATAACATATGACCATGTTTTAGATGCATAAATTTTGCTACTGTATGAGACGTTACACTCAAGTGCACACCTAATTATTTGTAGATATAAACTGAAGATGGCATGATCATGCCAAAACATGTAACATGTATTATAGTATAAAACATTCACTACAGAAACTGCTTTATTGAGGATGAAACATACAGTACTATTGTATCACCACACATATGAAATGCACACACGCAAGCATAGAATTACAAGAATTAAACACACAGTTCAAAAATTAGCAGACAAAGCAATATAACTTTTAAAAACACCCATTCTGAACTGCTTACACACCTGTGGCTTTGCAGGCTTCACCCTCCCCAGGATTACTGTTTCTCTCCAGTATTCTAGTGGCAGTCCAAAGATATTCTAATGACACCTGGCTGTATCCATACCTGCAATTATTTTCAAGAAAATTTAAATGAACATCACAACTTCAGGCATTGAACTACATTACATGAACATCAACATTAATATGTCAAAGGAGCATCATTTTATAAAATCTGAAGTTTACATACTGACTAACGCAATAAATTCTTTTTTCACAAACAGATACAATGATGTGGAATAAAAAACCAACATTACAGAGAATGTCTGTCTCTGTGTCCATCATCATGGAATGATGTGATGAAGGTAAAAGATGTTCAATATACCATACTTACTCGAACATTAAATGAAATTTTTTTCCTAAATCACCATCTGAAAAATTCTGAAGGCAGGGAAGTTGACAATATAATCATATACAAAGTTAAACGTGACCTCTATATGTATTTTCCTGAAAACTGAGAGTATGAAGGAGGTCATCTTATATGCAGTGTCACCTCATATTCAGGTAAATACAGCATGCACATATGTGTACACCTTTCACAGCTAGGTTTTCACTGTCCAAGAACTGATCATCAGGACAGTCAGCAGAGCCAAAGAAAAACCCACATCATAACAGACCACTCAACATTGCTCTTACCCTGAAAACAGCCTGCAGTGGAATACAGATAACAGAATCCAGTAACTAGCATGCTTTAACAGTCTAACTCAATTGCATATGTTAAGTGAAAAAACATTCAGCATGGTGTAGTGCAAAGTGACCACAATCAAAGAGACTCAGGGTTCAGGAACACTCAACATGGCCTGCTATTCCACAGTGGCTTCCTTGGTATGTGGGAACCCAGTACTTTGGAACCTGCCAGCAACGGCAGCTACTTATAGGACATACACTTCCAAGTATACTGCAGTGTAATTCTGAACAAAGAATAGCGGGTGGTCTACTTGAAATTTGGATGGAATTTAACCATCAGCAGAGCTGCCTTCATCTAGCTCTCATTCATGGTTCTGGCATACTTTGAAGCTTCCGTGAAATGAAGCTGTTTACATTTGGAATGCAAAAAGGCTTCCTTTTATTTACACATATAAGGTAAGGAAACATGATAATGGCAACTGTATGAAGAAACTATGCAGTAACAAGTGTAGCTCAATAAAGAAACACACTACAACACAGCTGGCCGTTAAGCCAAACACAAAAAGACAGGAACCTGTAATGTTCAGTAATAACCATGAGTGAATAATGAGAAACAGGCTGCTGGCAGTGACTAACTATCACATCACTAAAGTCAGATAGCATGTCCAGAACACTTGCTTTGCCCACAGATAAAAGAGATCGAACAGGAACAAACAATTGAAAATATTCTTTCCTAGGAATCCTTGAGAGCAATTATATGCATCTCAATGATCAAAATTCTTTGTGCTACTACTTCAGAAGTTCATGTTATGCCAGTTATGTATCAGTCTTCATAAAGACATCACACTTCACTGTAAACTTTAACAATGGCAGTGTGAGGTGGTTCAAGTGTTAAATAACCTCCTGCTTTAAAGGACAAATCATGCAAGGAATTAATGTCTTGTTCTTGAAACATGTCTTGCAGGTTACAAAGAAAGCAGATGCCTCGCTACAGCCTTATTTGTTAATGAGACTGATGATATCCTGAACGTTGGTGTCCCATGCTACCCTGTAATAGGATGGTTTCGCACTGCCAACTTGGCAATATCAGGAGGCACTCTACCATGGCAATACGCTACCCATAAGGTAAAAAGCAACAAAGAATCTGAACTGAGCCATCCCATCCTTCTCTAACTTGGCTAAATACAACGGCCACTGTCTAAAGTGTATGAAGGAAAGCAAATGAGAAGTAGTAGTTTACATACTGTAAGACTCAAAACTTGAGTCAGGACCCCCTTAAGAAAACATTCAGCAGTATTCATTGGCATTGTGGTTCAAACAATAAACCATCTGAATTTTCAAGTCTTCTTGGAAGTTACACAGTGCATACTGGTAAACAGTTACCACTATCTGAAAGGAGCAGAATACCTCCATTTTCAGGATCTAGCAGTCCACAAATCCACTCTTCTTGAACAGACTGACCCTGAAGATGGAGGCACTATGCTCCTGTCAAATACTGGCAACTGTACACACTGCATAGTCTTCATTAAAACTGCTGTAGGAACTTAGTAACACAACAGCCTTGCTTGCAATAACTGCAAGAACAATGGTTCTTCTGGATAACGCACATATCACTAACTGCAAGGACAATGGTTCTTCTGGATAACCCCACATACCACTAACTGCAAGGACAATGGTTCTTCTGGATAACCCCCACATGTCATTAACTGCAAGGATAATGGTTCTTTTGGACAACCTACATGTCACTAGATGCAAGGATGATGGTGCCATTGTTCTAGACAACCTAGATTTCTTCCTTAAGCCATCTTATGCTCCTCATCCATTTCACCCACAAGTCATGATGCAGACTGCTGACAATGTTCCATACAATGCTCATTATGTATCATAGTACATCAAGGAGTGTATGCTGTTGTAAATGTGGGTGACATGACAGTATTTCCAATGTTATATGTTGGCGGTTTTAATGTCATGCTTTTGCATCATGGCAGCAATGTGATGCATGTCACGAGTGTACAGTGACTGAGGTGCTGTTATCAATCAACCAATCAACCAACCAACCAACCATCCACTGACCTACTTACAACTTACAACCTTTACACATTTATACTCTAGGTGAGTTTCTCTTTCTCATGATACTTTGTTCTCAAGAATAGATGTAGTGTTTAATACAAATACATGCCATAGAGTTGCATACCACTCTGTTCGGTGCTGACAGCCACATACGGTACTCAGAGCACTTTAACATACTGTAAAATCAGCTTAAATGTTCAGACCTGCAATATTGAATGTCTTTAATACGTAAGATTTTTTTTCTAATGACAGTTCAACTCAGCTTTGAAATTAAATAATGGTGGAAGCATTTACTACATTCAGGAAAAAAAATATATGCACAAAGAGTTTGGTGACAGAACCTGAGAGAAAGATATCACTTGGAAGCCACAGATATATATGAAAGGATACTATTAAAATATATCCAAAAGAAGTAGGATGGGATAGGTTCATCTGGAACAATACAGAAACCAGTGGCAATCTCTTGTAAATCTTCAATTTCAATAGTATGTGTGTACCATGGGGCTAGTGTTAAATTCAACACTTATGGTGCATGACCTTAAAATGAACAATCACTGTGTGTGTTGTGAGGAAATCAGCAACACTAGAGGTACTTTGCTTCATACGAATATAGTTAAATTTATAATGTATTTAGTAAGGCAACAGTTGCACACAACCATAGAATCTGAGTTAAATACATAACCATCTACCCAACTAGAACTTATGCAGTCAGTTCATAAAGTACACAAACTTTTGAATTAGCATGCCAATGTGAACGTGAAGTGAGGTTCTGCTGGTTGCGATGCAGAGCAGTGATTTTCCTTGGGAAAATGCCACAAACTGGATTGTTCTAGTTTGCTTAATCATTAAAGACACAAAAAAGTGTGGCAAGTTCAGTCCAACGTGAAACTGATGCTCACTGTGTCTTTTGATTGTGAGGGCATAATTCATCATGAATTTCTACTTCGTGGCCAGACAGTGAACAAGGAATATTATCTGAAGGTGATGCAAAGGCTGAGAGGGGCAGTGAGGAGAAAAAGTCAGATTTGTGGAGGGGGAAAAAATGGTTGCTCCATCATGACAATGGTCCAGTGCATTCCTCCTGTATGATTCATGATTTTCTCATAAAACGTGAAATGAAGATTGTCCCCCAGCCTCCATGCTCCTCAGACCTTGCACCAGCAGACTTCTTTCTCTTCACCAAGCTGAAATCTGTACTGAAAGTATGACGATCTGAGTTTGTCAAGGAGATTAATGAAAATTTGCTGGCAGAGTTATGCAGTATTCCAAAAGAGGCATTCCAGGAATGCTTCCAAAAGAAATGTTGTGAGCGATAAATAAAAAGTAGGCGAGAGTACAGTGAAGGAGACAAAGCCCAATAGCTCCAAAGTGAGATAATGATTTATTTAAATTATCTGGAATCTTTATGGGCAGACCTCATATGCCACTAAACACTTTTAAGCATAAAGAAAAGCATGTGCAATAGCTATTACTGCTGTCTGACTGTAACAACAACTGGAATGTATAGAAAAGTTGTGGTAAAAACTTCTCAGTATCAAATTTCATTAAAGACCACACATAGGTTCTTTAACTATCTGTTACATGCAGACTGGCATGGGCAAGATAGCAGGTGCATTTCAACACATTCTACTGTTAAGAGGTGAATAATATCCACACATACAGACCTGCCTGGACTGAGAATTCTCTCAATGTTGCTTCTCTTCAAGACGTGCTTCAACTCCAGCCACTGTCCAGTCAGCTCCTGGTCATGCAGTTTCCAGCAAAGCAATTCATGAATTGCACGCAACTTCTGATTGCATCTGAAATACACAAAGTTCAATTACCTGTAAGTAAATGGAAATCTGAAATTAGAGTAAACACATTGTTGTTATGTTCAAAAGCCAAATTACAGAATTGTTATGAAACTGCATACTTACATTTTTCTGAGAATTGGCCAATACAATACAGCACTTTACTTACTTGCTTACTCTGTAGTGCAGAGTTCTTCTTCAGAAACTAACTGGTTCTCAACTAGTCAAGAAATCCTTGAATCTTATGGAATCCAAAGGTTCATTACCACATTCACAAGTGTTTGCCACCTGTCCCTATCCTGAGCCAGATCAATGAAGTCCATGCCACCATCCCACTTCCTGAAGATCCATCTTAATATTATCCTCCCATATATGCCTAGGTCTTCCAAATGGTCTCTTTCCCTCAGGTTTCCCCACCAACACCATGTATGCACTTCTACTCTCCCTCATAAGTGCTACATGCCCTTCCCATCTCATTTTTCTCCCTTTTATAATATGAATAATATTTGGTGAGGAATAGTAATCATTAAGCTCCTCAATATGTAGTTTTCTCCAGTCTCCTGTTACCTCAACCCTCTTAGGACCAAATATTCTCCTCAGCACCATCTTCTCAAAACACACTCAGCCTATGTTCCTCCCTCAATGTGAGTGGCCATGTTTCACACCCATACACAACAACAGGCAAAATTACAGTTCTGTGTATCTTAATCTTTAAATTTTTGGATAGCAAACTGGAAGACAAAAGATTCGGCACTGAATGATAGCAAGCATTACCTGACATAAATCTGTTCTTAATTTCTTCCTGAATACAATTTTCATACGTTAAGGTTGTTCCCAAATATGTGAACTCTTCCACCCTCTCAAAGGAATTATTCTCAGTTTTTATTCTGTGAATTTGCCCTGCATTTTGATGTTATGCATAGTTTATTGTTTTTTAAACTACAAAAAAATAAACTATACATAACAAGAATATTTAAAATAAGAGAGGTATTATTGAAAGTTATTATTTTTAGTATGGCAATCCATGGCTGAAAAAACTGATAATGTTCAATATCAGCTTATCAAACACAGGACTGACATGCACACAAACAACATTTTCCCAGCCTCTATCATTACAGGCCTTATATTCACACACTTCATAGAATCTGTTCAATAGTTTTTGAGGTGAAACATGCACAGAAATAGACAAAGATTACTGTGTTATCAAGGGTTCATATGCCCTGGGTGAAGAATTTAAATATGGAAGAAACATCAGACATTCACTATACTTATTTTCTAACTGCAGAAAATAAGCAAAGGGAAATCACAATGTCTACTTTGAGCAATGCAATTTCTTAAAGCATTTCATTTCAGACATGTAGTGTACCTACTTTGACTGCAACAGTGCCTTGTCACGAGGTTGGTGTACCAGCTGACTTGCATTGGGGTTTCCTGGCATTGGTAACATTAACGTTTGCACCAGAAGAGCTGTTATGGCTTGCACTGCCAACCTGCTAGCATGCACCATGATGGTAACTTCTTCAGGCGCACAGTTTTCTGTACGATGCGAACTCAAAACACTGAGAAAAGCCATCCAGGTCTCTTCAAATTGCTGACGACTTGTCCACCCAAGAAGGGTTATCCTGCAATAACAGCTCATTAAACAAATATTCACAGAACTAGATGTGGTACACTATGAATCTCCTTAAGTTTAAGCATTGTATGTTTGTAAAATGTTATACAGTAAAACCTGCCTGAAATGAAACCTACATGAAACAGAAATGTGTCTTAACTGGAATGCTTCTTGCCTCCAAATGATAAGACACTTAGTGTCAAATTAATTCTGTGAACCATAAAATGCCTAATGTGAAAACAGGAAGGAAAAGTATGGAGAAAGAAGTGAAAAAAACTTCATATTGTTACACACTGCAATTGTGGGAATTTAAGATAAATACTGAAAAACTAATTATTTTCATTTTTCCGTGCAGTCTATGTTTATGAAATAAGCCAACTACTTGCACTTTTTTATGTCTTTTTAAAAATATTTATTCACATAGATACCTTAAAAACACATAACCTCAATTACAATTAAAATTAAAATTATTCACTCCTACATGTTTCAGTCACCATATGACCATCATCAGGGAGTTTTTTTTAAAAATATTTTCTATATGAAGTTGCTAAAATTTTTTTCCTATTACTCGTCTGTGATGTGGTGGCATGCGTTTGTATGCTTAAGTTACTCCTATTTGCCCCGTTGATGTTCCTGCCGTGGGCGGAGTTATTTCTGTACACATCACAGACGAGTAATAGGAAAAAATTTTTAGCAACTTCATATAGGAAATATTTAAAAAAAAACTCCCTGATGATGGTCATATGGTGACTGAAACATGTAGGAATGAATAATTTTAATTTTAATTGTAATTGAGGTTATGTGTTTTTAAGGTATCTATGTGAATAAATATTTAAAAAAAACATAAAAAAGTGCAAGTAGTTGGCTTATTTCATAAACATAAATAAATAAATAAATTGAAAAACTAAATATTACTTTAGTTTTTTTTATTATTGTTCATGCACTGTACCTGCATTGGAATTCTAGTAGGGCTTTTATTTAAAACAATTAAGCATATCCTCATCCTGGGACATTTGAAACAGTGACCTGGTAGGTCATTTGGGAATAGTATGTGAGAAACATAGTGTCACGTTTTCTAAATATGTACAAATTCATGTGAATGAGAAACAAGTTTCATTCTTGAGTACAAAATGAAATTATGAAAGAAAGTCAAAATAAATTGGACATGAAAGCAATAAAAAAGCTCAATGTCAGTGAGAAATTGGAGAAAAAATTACTGCAAAACAAAACGTATGGCTCAATGTGGATGACTATGCAAAGAAAGGCTGACTGAAAATGAGACCTTGATGATGATGATGACGAATTGGATGGTAAAAGAGTTTAAAAAAACAAACATAACACTGGTTTCAAACCTATCTGCCAGAAAGCATGAAATGTCAATGAAGAAACAGTGACTCATTAGGGGAATGAATTGTCATCTCTTACTGAAATACACAAATCAAAGAACTTTGCCTGAGGTGACAAATTTGGATTCCACAGCAGCACTACTTCACAGGAATATGTGTATGCCATGCAGTACCCATTACTGAAAGGAAATGGACTTGGGTGGGCCTTACAGTACAAATTACATGTACAGATAAAGGTAACAATAATAGCAAAGACAAAGTTATCCCTGTGAACACCCTGAAGACATAGGAGAATGGAGGTGTAACACTACCAATTAACCACTGGAAACAAATCTTTGTGGGCCCCACAAAATGCCCAGTGAATATGAATCTGAGTGGGCCAAAGAACACTCAAACTCCCCTTAACCACTGGACTGTAATTTGGGTGGGCCAAAGGGCAGCACTGACCCAGTGGGCAAGGAATACAAGTGAGCTCCTGAACACCAATAACCTGAGCAGGTATCAGTGGCAGTTCATCCATAAGGGTAGCTGAGCTGCAACCTTTCCACAAATTTTGACAAACAATAAACTAAATATCCAAATCAAAGTTTTCATTGGGAGATATGTACATTCTTTAAAATAATATGAATCAAATCATCTTACATTCAAATACTCATGATGGACTCCAAACAATGTGCAGATCACAGCAAGCTGTGCCCTCTCTAGGCCTTGCATGCTGGCTTCAGCACAGCTAGGCCAGCTTGGTCAGCGTTTCAAGAAGAACTTCTTATATCTGTTTACCTTACCTAATGTTTCAAACACTGGCATTTTGATAACCACTTTTACCTAGCTGTTTTCTGAGTCATATTTGTGAATGTTTTAACTGCATTAATTGAAATTTTAAGATAAAATCAAGAACAGTGTGAAGAATTTACAGAGCATCAATATTTTGCAATTAACTCTCACTGAGAAGACTGAGATTAAGAATTAAGGTCATGCAACACCTGTTTAGTTATTTCTCAATCATCACAAAGCAGAGAACAAACTTATGTGAGAAAATTTAACCCTATCATATATGCTAAACATAACTTGTCGAATGGCTGTTCTAACAAAATTGCTTTATTTGGCCCTCTAATTCACATAATAAGCCCAGCCACAGCCTGACCATAAGGAGAGTCCCAAGAACCACCAATGGTGGGAAGGTCCTACTGCACCAGTTATGCATTGAAAGAGGTATCTGGTGGGCTCCAGGAAGACAGTTACCAATTAGTCTTGGAGGCAGTTGGACTTCAGACAGTGGGAAAGAGAACATTTATCCTTCTGATAGTAACTGAACTCTAGTCATCTAGGCCATTCTGACAATTACTGGTGTGTCTAATCTTTGCTGTATAGAATAAGAAATTTATAAAGCAGTTCTTGTTATAAATTGTTGTCATACCTGAATATAAGTTGTTGGAGCACATCAATATCTTGAAGGTACACTACTGGAAGAGGAGGCACAAATGTGCACGATGGACCACTCAGCTCAGCAGCCCAACCTTGCTGCCATACAATAGGTGGTGTGGTGACATAAGAGTTTACCAAAGGTAAGCGCGATAAGCTCACAATAAGACTCCTGAGAACAGAGAGGATATGTAATTTATTCTAAACAGAAGGATCCATGTGCAATGGTGAGTTGTAGGAAAAAGAAGTCAACCACAAAAGGAAAAAAATTAATTTGAGGCTGTCACACCTCAAATTAATTTTATCCTTGTCACACTGTACTAAAACACCTGCTGTTCCTGTGTAATGTAAGTAGAGCGCTGTTAAGCCTGTACCATCATCACACATAGACAGCAAGCCTCCCATTTTACAAATTTGCTGTCTGACATCTGCAGCATAACTGGTACAGTTGTATTTCCATCTTAAATAAACAGCACACCAACCACACTACCATTTTACTGTCTGATACAATCGGTGTGTCCAGTACAGCTGTATTGCTATCTACTTTCTCAGAAGCTGACAACCGTTAAACACAAACTCAGTTTGGTCAAATGCACTTAGCAATTCCCACAGCATATAAATACTGCACTAACATTAAGTTCCAGGCTTTCACAGCACATGTTGTTCACATCATAGTTTTTTGAGTTACTACACCAAGTTCCAACGTTTTGGAGGAACATACTGCCTCCAACTTCAGGGTGACTGAATTATACTCAGGTAACTGTCAAAGTGATTGGGAGGATGTATGCCAATTGCACAGGATGGTTGCAAGGACTGGCCAATAGAGCTACAGGGAACAAGGGAGAAGATTTTGTAGTGAGCCAATGGGAACTGAGATCACAGTAATAATATATAGAGTTTTTCTGTGTCCACAGTACAGAGGCATATACAGGAGGAAACAGTTATAGCTCCATTCATTCTTAACGTTGGCCCTAGATAAGAACCCCAGAACCCACTGAACAGGAGGCTGGACATTTAGAAGATAAACATATCTTGCCCCCTACCAGGATTTGAAATGCAGTTCGTCCAGCCAGCAGCCTAGTCACTGTACCAAGTATGCTACTCTGGGTCAAGTTTATAGGAACATATCTGGCAAATATTAACCTGGGTGGTATCTCATTACTTTATATCTATAGTTTTTCTCAGTGCTACAGAGGTACAGCCAGTTAAATGAATGCAATATAGATATCAAATGGCAGTATGATGGTCAATAGTTCTGTGCATGGGTCACTGAAATACTATGACTGTGAAAGGGTATTACTGAATCATATATTTCATATGCACAGTGCTACTTTCATAAAGGTATCTGAAATTACTAGACAGGAAGGTGTCTGAAACTGTCCAGAAGACTTGAGGTCTACTGTTACAGGCTTATCCTGCTGTCTAAAACATTATGAAACAATACCTTGACCCAAACAGGAAGGACTAACAACTCTCTTATGAATGTCTCTACTGCAAAGACTGAAATCAAGCTAAAACAACAGAGAGTTAGTGGAACAAAATCCATGACATCTAACACATAGAAACCAACTGGCTGCTCTGCCTGCTCAGCAACTGGAACGAAAGTTAGTGGCAAGTGATTCTGAAGCAAGTTTGAGGTATTCAGAGTCTAGAGTAACTGATTAACATATCTTTTACAGTGTCAATATAAACAATGATAGATATGGAGCTGATAATACTGTTCAACTTTGTTTGGACAAATATAAAAAATTAAGGTTGGAAATAAAATTTCCCTGACAGTTTTTCAAAAAAGAAACTGTTCAAGTACCTGCTACAAGACAAACAGATATGTTAAAAAGTGCTGGCTTGAACAAATATGTAGCAATTAATACCTTAACACAAGTATGCTACATGTCTCAAGCAAGGAAAGAGGAAGAACAGTTCAATGACATGAGAAATATAATACTGGCATATGCATTGGATGTTCTAGAGATTACCACAATATGGGTTAATATCATGTTCAAGACAAATTCAGTTATTTAAGTATGTTTCAAATTTTTACCTACCACCATCAATCTTAGCACTTCAATACCAGCCTTGGCGCACCACAGAACCCTGAATGTATTTATGGGAACTATAAATTTAACAATGTGTAATGAAGTGCTTTATGATCTGTACTCCTCCCTAACTATTATTAAGGTGATCAAATCAAGAAGAATGAGATGGATGGGGCATGTGGAATGTTATGGGAGAGAGGTGCACAAAGGGTTTTGGTGGGGAAACCTGAAGGAAAGAGACCACTTGGATGACCTAGGTATAGATTGAAGGATAACAGTAAAATAGATCTTCAATGAGTGAGGTAGAAGGGCATGCACTGGATTAATTACCTCGAGATAGTGACAGGTAGTGAACTCTTGTGAATGTGGTAAGGAACCTACAGGTTTCACAAAAAGTTGGCAGTTTCTCGACTAGCTTAGGATTTATTAGCTTCTCAACAAGGATTCAATTTAATGGAGTTAGGTAGTTCATTGGTTAGTTACAAATTTAAAACCTCTCCATAATGGACAGCAGTTAGAAAATGAATCCCAGTGTCACTCAGACAAAAAATGTGTGCAAAACAGAAAGCAACAGTGAGCGTTCTGATGTAAAAACTTATTTAATTTGTCTGACTGAACTTGAAAAAAAGCTGCAGCCCAGCTACTTCTGTTGTATCCCTGGGAGCTGGAGAATGGATCTGTGGTAGACCGAGCGTTTGTCTTGATGAAGGATCCGTTGGACACTTAAGAATTAAATTCAAGTCCGCTTGTTGAGAATTTTAAAATGATGTATTGAGTAGATATACAGTAACTAGTTGTAAACATTCTAGTGACGAAAGTTGAACAAAGTGTCCCCCATCAGGGTATAATTACATTACATTTTATATGGCTTGGAAAGGTGCCGTGTGAAAATAGTACACTGATCTCGGGCCTGGCCGTGTGAAGCTATTTGTCCAAATTTCTAATTAATAATTGAAAATCACATTTGAACTCACACGTCATATGGACGTCACAGTTTCACACGTGTTATTGAGCCCTTTGAAATGGACAAAGTCTCATAGTAGCGTTCCTGGAATTGAGAGGCTAATCTCTTTATAGGTTAAGAGGTCGTCAGACCAAGCGTCTCCACTTCCATGTGTGATGCAAGACTTGGTACTGGCGATGGAACAATACATTCTGAATATACCTGGATTCTAATTTATAATGTAATTATTAGTCATATATGACACTTCCTTAAGAACTGACAGCCACAATCTCAGAGCTGAGTGCTCTTGTCATCTGGGGCCACTCTAAACGAGGTCTTCATGTTTACGGTTGTTACTGTCAAGATTTAACCATCTACACGTTTTGTTATAGGGATATAACACTATGCTTTTTAGATGTCAGAACATACATGGTGTTGGTTCAATACACATGATATAATAGGTGAATGTCACAGCATCTGATGACAATCCAATAGATCTCACAAATACATCTTCTTTACTGTATGGTAAAAAAAAAAAAAATTCGGGGAAATGGCCAGTGGAACAATTACATTACATTTTACAGGGTAACATCCATTTTACATTTGGCAAATATGTGGCAACTTGTTACATGGTTTATTTAATAAAATTCTGTGAACTAAATGGGTTACACAAAAGGCAGATTTATCACACTGCTGATCTCTGGAAAATACAGCCTTAGCTTGGGTATAAGCACTAACCAACATGCTCATTGTTATTACTGCTACAATTTGAACAAAGCTAGCACACTTACATCACCTTTATTAGTAGCAAAACAAGGGCAGTCTTAGTGTACTTGTGGAATGTTCATTTGCAAAATAAGTGTCATGGCAACAATGTTGCCAGCAGCTTTGTAACAAATATCCTGCAGCAATACAGCTCTGAATTAGAACAATAATCATTAGTGGAAACATTCCAAATAATAAATTCAGTGCTGAACAAAAATATAAAACAACAGCCTGTGTTTGTCTTGGAGAATTAAGAATGGAAATAGCTACAGTAACAAATATTAATGTTCCAAAAACTCCCACGCTGTTCATAAAGTTCCTTCGCATGACTTTAAAGTGAAAAGTTGGTGTGCGTGAGTGCACACAAAATCATACGGCCTGTGGTTTTCAAGAAACAATAAATTCCAACCATTATGTTTAATTAATTGTGACACAATTCTTAGGGAATTCAAACACAAAGAGAAATGCATGGTTACTAAATGCAGGACAATGCCATGGCTCAACTTCAATTTCTGTGACTACAACAGCACAGGTGTTCAGCACCCAGTTATTAATTCATGGATTGTGACCTAAGGCAAACAGTTACTGTTTTTTGGGGAAATTAAAAGACAGAGTGTATGTGAAAAATCCACATTGTTTGCATGAACTGAAAGACCATATCTCAAAGGACCTTGACAATATTTCCAGATAAGAGTCTGTAATGTGTTAAGAAATATTTTTAGAAGTTTCAAAGCCTTCTTAAGAGGGAGGTCAGAACTTCAGGACTTTTAGACAAATTAATGCAGAAAGAATCACAAGGAAACAACAGACTCTAAATTCCCTGATCACGAAGGGTTCCTATGCAGGAACACAGTATGTCCCACATATCATGTCTGTTTGTAAGACCTGTGGTGGGAAATGTATGGAAAATGGAGCCTACATCTGCCAAGAATTTAGAAACTGTTTTACACTGGCAGTTTAACTTACCCTGTTTCATATAACAGTCTCAAAGTGTTGACCTCCAACTTCTTAGAGCACCATGTATCTTCTGTCCATATTTCTCAACACAAAACAAAGTTCTTGTCTTGAAATATTAATGATTTTTCTTCAAAAACTGTTGTTAAATCCTTGCCAATAAAATGGACTGTCCTACATGTGCTCTTCTTTCTCAGTTACTGCACTAAGTTGTGTCAGAATCAATTGTAACAGGACACTAAAATTCATGTTCGTCAAAAAACAAAGGCCCTATGAAAGCATGCTTTCACTACACACCAGATTCCCAAGTGTGTACTATGTGAATATAATGAAAATGAACATTCTTCAACAGAAAACACTTCTCACAAGCACTGACCATCTTCTTCTTATGAGATACAACACTACTTGGAAACTATCTCATGCTCCAGTGCTAATAACAGGACAAAATATTTGGCAGAAATTCTTTGACTAAGAGAGTTCATATTTCCCTATGCTTAGGGGCACAATTGATCTATACTTATGACATACCTGTAGTACTAAGAGACACAGGAAATACTCCCTGTATAATGTCAAAGGGTTATTTTAATAATGAAATGGATAGAAGGAGCTATTTTAAACTGATAGCCAACAATGACTTGAAGGGCTGAGAAATCACTAAACACCTCAATCAGAATAAATTGTTATAAGACTCATATAAATCCAGAATTTTCCAACACCCGCACAAGGGGCAACTACTACACCACCATACTTAGCAAATGCTTGATGGTACTTAGGCACAACAGCATCACTACGTGTGCAATAAAACATACTTACCTCACTGGTTTGGCAAGGAACTTAGGAATGTTGTTCATTTTTAGCCTTGTTTTCTCCAGCCAAAGAACTAAGACTGCCATCTGATGACAGGCATGGGCTACACACATTGTGTCAGGACCATTCAGTGCAGCATTAAGTCCTGAGAAAAACAAAACACATATTTCATGACATTTAAGAAACTTGGTCTGTTACATATGGCATGGTAAGACAACAACATTGCACAGATCATATCCTCTGGCTTACAAATGCACAACACTTGTATGCCTTCTGCACTATACAAAACCCAATGTGAAGCTCAACTGTCATAACACAACACAGAGGATATCATGACTAATCATGGGAACTTTGTGATCAGTGATTAAGGTAATGGACTTTGAAGTCAAAGGCCTCAGGTTCAAAATCAGCTACATTCAAAGCTATATTCCTTATATCAAAGAAAAGAAAAATGTTACAGTATTTCTTCATCTTCTACTCAATCATACATGCATAATCTGTAAAATCTACATTTCTTGCAGCCAAACACCACAATAATTCCACAAGTAACTATGTTTTTAATTCTGATTTTTTTTTGTCTGTATGCTACTGCTGATGGTAAACAACAATGTTACAGGCACCCTTATACACCTACATCATCTGTCGCTGAACATATTTCTAGAGTCCAAGTCATCTAACAGAGTAAACTGCAATGTGTGAATACTAACAGACACTGAGTGACATGATTCATGATGACAACAGGTCTGACTACATCCACGTCTTACAGTATGTTTCTCAATGAATGAATTTAGATCCCATAAAAACCAGACAATCCATGCAAACAGAGAGCTTATGATTGATTCACTCATACTCAGGTGTTTTAATAACAAAAACAAAGGTAAGTCTTGGATGACATGGGGAAAATGTGAGATTTAGAGTCCTCACAGTGGTGCTGATGAAGATGCATGTTTTCTGGGACAAGGCACTATTAGTTAGTAGTTACCAACATAAAGATTCAGTTCTCCTGTACTGTGACGCCCTATTGTTGGGTGAGTGCCGATGTTTCAAAGAATTTTAGTGCCTTTATCTGAATGGTTAAACAGTCCAAGCAGAGTAGAAATGCAGGAAAATAGCATATACTGATAGGTGTAGGTAATAGGCATGGTCAGCCAATAGAAATGATAGTGATATTCACTGGGTGGAATGTAAGTGTACTGGCTGTGATGGGTGTACACTGAAGCTACATGATTCAGAGGAGCTTACTGCCTCCATTTGCAGGGTTACAGCAGTCCAAGATGAATAAGCTGTACTGGAAAAATGAGTATATACGTGGTCAGACAATAAAGTTCACGAACTCATCACGGTAAAAGTGCTACATACCTCATTGCTGAATACCACCATGGTCGCCTTCAAAGTACCCCCCTTGGGAAGAAATGCACCGATACCAGCGCCTAGTCCACCCTTCAAAACAATTTTGGAACCGGTTTTGTGGAATGGCCTTCAGAGCTGCCGCTGTATTACTCCTGATGTCACCAATGTCATCAAAATGCCTTCCTTTCAATACTTCCTTTATCTTTGGGAACAAAAAAAAAAAAAAACCACTGGGGGCTAGAGCCAGTAAATAGGCAGGGTGTTCCAACACAGTTATTTGTTTAGTGGCTAAGAACTCCCTCACAGACAGTGCCGTGTGAGCAGGTGCATTGTCGTGATGCAAGATCCATGAGTTGTTGGCAAAAAGTTTGGGTCATTTCTGTCTAACTTTTTCACACAGCCTTTCTAGTACTTCCAATAGTAAACTTGGTTGACTGTTTGTCCAGCTGGTACAAATTCATAATGAACAATCCCTCTAATATCAAAAAAAGTCAGCAACATTGTTTTGACTCTTGATTTGAACTGACAGAATTCTTTTGGTCATGGGGAATTGGCAGTCTTCCACTGTGCACTTTGCCGCTTCATTTCAGGGTTGTATTGGTAGATCCATGCTTCATCACCTGTGATGACACGGCCCAAAATGTCATCTTGCCTCTCCAAAAGGTCTTGGCAAATTGTGACTCTTCTTTGCTTTTGTTCTTCGGTGAGTTCCTTTGGGACCATTTTTGCACACACCTACCTCATGTCAAGATCTTCAGTTAAGATTTTCCTAACTGTTTCTCTGTCAAGGTTCGCTTGCTCTGCTATGCTCCTGATAGTCAGCCGACGATTTTCACGCACAATTTGACCAATCTTTGCAATGTTTTCTTCAGTTCTGCTTGTTGCTGGCTGTCCTGATCTCTCTTCGTCAGTGACACTTTCTCTTCCCTCAGGAAAACCTTTCACCCACTTGTAAACTGCTGTTTTCTTCATAGCATTATCCCTGTAAACTTGCACTATCATCTCTCTGATTTTGTTTCCACTCTTTCCAAATTTAACAAGAAATTTAATGTTCGTTCACTGCTCTAATTCATGCTCCGACATTCCCGCAGCAGCACACCAATACACACGCAGACAGTAACAGATGCCACTCAGAAAGAGACTGCCATAGATCAACAACACAACTGTGAAATGCTGATATGTCAACGTCATCAAAACATACTAAGGGTTTTGTCCAGTGCTGCCACAGCAAGCACACGGTGGCGAGGTCGCAAACTTAATTGTCCAACCATGTGTGTGTGTGTGTGTGTGTGTGTGTGTGTGTGTGTGTGTGTGTGTGTGTGTGTGCGCGCGTGCGTGTGTGTGTGTGT
>Ga0123355_10003091_pt1 | contig 23736 bp, 21 predicted proteins | sample TergutEmb28metaG_3_FD_89872 | JGI IMG/M metagenome (GOLD analysis project Ga0123355, IMG submission 89872) | Embiratermes neotenicus P1 segment gut microbial communities from Petit-Saut dam, French Guiana - Emb289 P1 | ecosystem: Host-associated > Arthropoda: Insects > Digestive system > Gut ... | reverse complement strand
GTACTGTCTGCCTGATTTCTGCGGTGCCGGATTTTTCATGATTTTCGGGATACCTTTCTCATTTTACCATATGTTTATTATGATGTGAATAGTTCTCCCAACAATAATTATAGTAGCACAAAGGTCTTCTACATATCAATATGAATTTGAGCGCAAAAAGTGGTGAAATTTTCACACTTTTAAGAGAGTTAGAATAACTATTACGGCCCAACGCAGCTTAACGCTACAAAAGCACTTTGCCTTAAATTTGACTAGCCACTAACATCTTGCTATAATTGCTTGACATTATATATAAGGACACTCATTGGAGATTTTGGTATGTGGCTTGCTGACAAATGGTCTGACTATGAACTTCTCGATTGTTCCGGCGGTGAAAGGCTTGAACGATGGGGTTCTTTTGTGCTTGTAAGACCTGACCCGCAGGCTATTTGGCACACCCCGAAGGAACACCCGCTGTGGAAGGAAGCAGATGCCCGCTATAGCCGCTCACAATCGGGCGGTGGGCAGTGGGAAAGAGGCTCAGTGCCGGACAGATGGCAAGTAGGCTTCGGTGACTTGACCTTTAATGTCAGCCTTATGAACTTTAAGCACACCGGGCTTTTCCCAGAGCAGGCTACCAATTGGGAATATATTTCCGATAAAATCCGCTCCGCAGGCAGGAAAATCAGCGTTCTTAATCTCTTTGCCTACACAGGTGCTGCCACTTTAGCAGCAGCGGCAGCAGGTGCAGAGGTCTGCCATGTTGATGCTGCTAAGGGCATGGTCGCAAGGGCTCGAGAGAATGCTATCACTTCTAACCTCGAAGATAAGCCCATTCGCTGGATTATTGATGATTGCGCTAAGTTTGTCGAGCGTGAAATCCGGCGTGGTCGACGTTACGATGTTATAATAATGGACCCGCCATCGTATGGCAGAGGGCCGTCGGGCGAAGTTTGGAAGCTTGAAGATAGTTTATTTGACTTTGTAAAGCTCTGCGCAGGAGTCCTCAGTGATAACCCATTGTTTCTGATTGTCAACTCATATACTACAGGGTTATCGGCATCTACTATTACTTATATAACACAGTCTTTGCTTGGGGGTAAGAGCGAAAGCCGTGAGCTTGGTATTCCGGTGACGGCAAGCGGATTGGCACTGCCTTGCGGAGCGACGTGCAGATGGACTCCGGGCAAATGATATAGTTGAAACGGCAAAAGAGGTTGAGGGTCACAATGACCCCCAACCTCACAGTGAGCAAATAGACAGTTATAATCAAAACTGGAATGCAGCAGGTTGTACCCCAAAGTGGGTCACAACCTCACGGTGAGTAAATGGATAGTATAATCAAAACTGAAAAACTGGAATTTTCTTATTTCAGCGCTGACGATAACAAGCCTAAGACTGTCTTGCACGGATTCGACCTCGAAATCGAAAGAGGCACATTTGTTGCAATTTTAGGGCATAATGGCTCGGGCAAGTCTACACTTGCCAAGCATTTTAATTCCATATTGCTGCCCCAAGGTGGCAAAGTCTTTGTTTGCGGGCGTGACACGTCAGACGAGAGTCTTATTTTAGAGATTCGTCGCAGAGTGGGAATGGTGTTTCAAAATCCCGATAATCAGATTGTCGCTACAGTAGTCGAGGAAGATGTCGCTTTTGCACCTGAAAATCTCGGCTACGCCTCAGATGAAATTCGCAGGCGAGTCGATGAATCGCTTAAGCTTGTAGGCATGTATGAATATCGTAATCATGCTCCGCACTTACTTTCAGGCGGTCAGAAACAAAGAGTTGCTATTGCCGGGGTTCTGGCAATGGAACCTGAATGTGTCGTCTTTGATGAACCGACTGCAATGCTCGACCCTAAAGGCAGAGAGAGCATTGTTAAGATTATTTGCGATCTTCGTGATAACTTAGGTGTCACAGTAGTGCTCATAACTCACCATATGGATGAGGCTATCTCCGCAGATAGAATAGTCGTCATGTCAGACGGCGAGATTATCATGGACGGCACACCACGTGAGGTATTTATGGACGAGGGCACACTGCGCCGGGCAGGACTTGATGTGCCGGAGACGACTTCGCTTATTCATGAGCTTAGGAGTGATGGGCTTAACTTGCCGCTTGATGCGCTAACAGTCGATGAGTGCGCACAAGCAATTTACGACGAAATCCGAAAGGGGTAAACTTCAATGGGTAATATAGTAATTTTTCAAATCATAGTGTCGGCACTTCTGTGGATAGCAACAGCGATTCTTCTTTTTGGTCAAGGCGCTCTGCTTGGCTTTGGAATGAGCTTTATGCCTACAAAGGATGCCGAGTCAGCAGAAGATCAAAAATTGCAGTGCAGATATATTGGTCTTAGGCTTCTGCTCCCGTTATCGATTTTCTTTACAACGCTCACTGTCGGAGAAATCCTTGGTATGCCTTGGTTTGAAGAACTCAGTGCGAATGCCTGGCTTGGTGTCGGGATTTTTGTGGCGATATTTGCATATATCTTCTTTATCGTCACCCGAGTTAATTCCGGTAAATACAAGAAGTAAATCTACCCAACAAAATCGATGAAGCCTATCATATAAAAGGAAGAAAATTAAGTTGCCTATTCTCAAGACCGAAAACTTAACTCATGTATACAGTGCCGGCACGCCTTTTGAGCGGGTCGCACTTTCTGATATAAATTACAGCGTGGAAAAAGGCGAATACCTAGGTATTATCGGTGCTACAGGCTCGGGTAAGTCAACTTTCATTTCTCACTTAAATGGTCTCATAAAGCCCACTTCCGGGCGTATATTATATGATGGCAGAGATATTCATGAGTCAAAGAGCTTCACTCGTGAGATTCGTTTTAAGGTCGGGCTGGTGTTTCAATATCCTGAATATCAGTTATTTGAACCTACAGTTTTTGAAGATATCGCTTTTGGACCCAAGAATATGGGGCTCTCAGATTCGGACGTTGAGGAGCGTGTTCTTGAGGCGGCTGGCTTTGCCGGACTTAATGACACTCTGCTTAAAAAGTCGCCATTTGAACTATCCGGCGGAGAAAAGCGCCGTGCAGCAATCGCAGGAGTAATTGCCATGCGCCCGACGGTGCTCATACTCGACGAGCCGACAGCTGGACTTGATCCCGGCGGGCGTGAGGAAATTATACGCAATGTCTTAAGTTATAAGGAAGCTCATAATGCAACCGTTATTATGGTCACACATGATATGGAGCAAATTGCACGTTCTGTGGATCGGATAGTTATTTTGTCAGATGGAAATGTGGCAATGGAAGGCTCTCCGGCACAAGTCTTCTCACATAGCGAGCAACTTCGAAAGCTCGGTCTAAGCGTACCCAAGGCAACACTTATCGCAGCTCGCTTAAGGGCGCTCGGCTTACCACTTTCTGATGATATATATACACCATCTATGCTTCGCAGTGCTATAAATGAATTGCGAAAAAAAGGTGGCGGTGCGCCTTGCGATGCTCAAGGGGGTGGCGAAAATGCTTAAAGACATCACCCTTGGTCAGTTTTTCCCCGGAAACACTATTGTCCATAGGCTAGATCCGAGAATAAAGCTTATTCTTACATTTATGTATATCACTGCGCTATTTTTGGCAAGGGGCATCTTCGCTTACGGGCTGATGCTACTCGTTTTGCTCACCTGCCTGACTCTTTCAAAGATAGGTCCTAAGGCAGTTTTTAGAGGACTTAGACCCATCTTTATCATTATCTTGATTACAGTCTTCTTAAATATCTTCTTTATCAGCGGTGAGACTGTTGTAGTTGAATTTCTGTTTATCACCATTACGCAAGAGGGACTGTATCATGCGGGGTTTATGGCATCTCGTCTTATAATGCTTATCGTCGGTACATTCTTGCTGACGTATACCACTTCTCCTATTGCTCTCACGGACGGTCTTGAGCAGATGCTAAATCCGCTTAAGAAAATAAAGCTTCCGGTCCATGAGCTTACTATGATGATGAGCATAGCGCTGAGATTTATCCCTACACTTATCGAAGAAACCGACAAGATAATCAGTGCTCAGAAGGCTCGTGGCGCAGATTTCGAGACGGGCGGACTTGCAAAGAGGGCTAAGGCAATTATTCCACTTATAATCCCGCTTTTTATCAGTGCGTTTCGGAGAGCAGATGAGCTTGCCACAGCGATGGAAAGCCGATGTTATCATGGCGGTGAGGGTAGGACGAGAATGAAGGTTCTAAAAGCTGCGCCAAGAGATTTCATTTCACTGCTGTTAGGGGCTGTTCTGATTGCGGTGATAGTATTTCTGCGATGACAGTTGATAGTTGACAAAAACACACAATCCCACGTAGGGGCGTCGCTCGCTGCGCCCGCAAATCGGACAACAAACACCCACACGTAGGGCGAACCCGAGGAATTTAATGATAATGAGAAATATAGCTGCTAAAATAATGTATGACGGGTCAAAATACCACGGCTGGCAGGTTCAGAAAACCGAAACCACCATAGCCGGGACACTGGAAGATGCACTTTCCAAATTATGCGGTCATACAGTCAAGATAAACGGCTGTGGCAGAACTGATGCAGGAGTCCATGCCGAGAGTTATTGCGCTAATTTTAGGATTTTGTCAGGCATTCCGGCAGACAGATTACCACTTGCGGTAAATTCCTTATTGCCTCCTGATATCTCTGTGCAAAGTGCGATGGATGTTCCTGATGACTTCGATGCCAATCTTTCGTGTATCAAGAAGGAATACACATATAGGATATATAACTCACGAATACGGAATCCATTTTATTGTGATAGGGCTTTTTTTTATCCCGGCAAGCTTGATATTGCATCGATGAAGCTTGCTGCTAACCATTTTGTCGGGACTCATGATTTCGCAGCTGTTCGCTCTGTAGGTTCTGTAACCAGGACAACTGTAAGGACGGTCTACTGGTATGAAGTTGAGGAGAACGGGCATTTGACCGAACTTAAGGTCTGCGCAAATGGCTTCTTATATAACATGGCAAGGGCAATGGCGGGAACGCTTATATATGTTTCTGAGGGTAAGATTTCCCCGAGCGACCTGCCGGGGATTTTGGAGCGAAAAGATCGTAAGCTTACCGGCCCGACCCTTCCGCCGGGCGGTCTTTACCTAACAAGAATATGGTATGAAGGCAAGGTTTCGGATATGTTTACCTAGAAAAAATCCACCTGCATCAAGCAGTATGGCTACCATATAACTAGTGACAAGGTACGTGGGCATGAGCATATTTCATAAAATTTCTGTTTCTTTTTGGCGCAAAGAGTGGTATAATTTTGAATCGTGTTGAAACGGAGAGATTGACAAGTGATATTCGGCGAAAAGAAACCAAATATAACATGGCGCAGAATCCTGGGATTCGTCTTTTCGATATTATCCTTGGTAGTTCTGGTATATATCTCTATAGCACTGATTTCCGGGCGTGGAGTGAGTTTTTCTTGGCTTACAAACATCTTCACTCGCTCGGCACCCATTGAGGTGGCAGAGGAGCTTATTTTCGACGTTGGACGAAACAGAGTCTTCGCAGATTTAGACGGCTCTATTGTTGCAGCGGGTGCACTAGGTATCCAAGTGCTCGATTATGACGGAAATGAGATGCTCCGGGATTCATTTTTCATGCACCGCCCCGCACTGAGCGCCAATAATTCTCGTGCTATAGCTTTTGACATCGGCGGAACGGCGGTTCGTGTTTTTGATTCAGGTGAGATAATATCTTCTTTTGAGGCAAGCAATGATATAATTTCGGCTTCCATAAACCGAAACGGCTGGTTTAGCATCAACACTCAGTCCGGCGATGGTCTCAGCGGTCTCGTAAGGGTCTATAACAATCGTGGCATTGCCTTATTTGAAGTAGATCTTGGTAGCGGATATGCTTTTGCTTCTGCGATATCTCCGGATAACAGAACTCTTGCAGTGCTCAACCTGACCGCTGACGGTAGCAGAATAACTCAGTATCACGGAATGAACCGAAGTTATTACGATAGTGTTTTTCTACTTTCCGGCGGGCTTATCCTTGATATACGCTTTCTGCCCAATGGCGATCTTCTTGCGATTTCCACAGATTCACTTATGCTCATCGGCGGAGATGGTACAGGGCGTGAGCTGTATGAATATTCTGATAAGCGCCTTGGCGGATTTGCATTTGATGGCGGTACGACAGTATTACACCTGCTGGACTATGGCGTTGGTCACTCCGGCCGTCTTGTAAAGATCGATGAAAGAGGCAGGGTTCTTAATGAGCATTATACTAATCGTGAGATATTTTCCATGTCCTATAGCGGAGGCTATCTCGCAGTGCTCTTAAGCGATGGAGTGGTGTTCTTAAACCGTAATTTCAACGAATTTAGAGAGCACGGTGGGCGCTCACAAACTGCTGCAATCAACAGGGTTCATTCATTGGGAAGCGGTACCGCAATCGCAACCGGAGAGCATGTGGCGATGGCGGTTTTCATAAATCAAAATTCATAAATTCGATAATACCTGCGTGTTACACGAGGTAGGGGCGGAAGGTCGCTCGACAAAACCGATGGGGCTTAATTCCCATATTTCAAGGAGGTGTGGCGCAAATTGACAGACTTGACAGCTTTTTTGATTGATCTTGCTATTATCGGCATCGTCATATATTGCGCTTGGCGTGGTTATAAGAACGGACTTATTCGGGGCGTGTTCGGAATAGTGGCTCTGATAGTTTCGCTCTTAGTTGCAAATATAGTCGCAGATGCTTACTCAGAAGAATTCGAAGGGCTGCTCGTTCCGTTTGTTGGCGGCATTGTCGATACAACTCTTGCCGACATTGCCTCAGACAGCGACCTTCTTTATGATGATATCGACCACGAAGACGATTCGGAAGAATTCATAACAGCCTTTTCTGCCCTTCGTGAAATCGGATTACCGTTTCCAGCAGCTATCAGGATTGCCGAAAGTTCTGTAGATGACGAATCTGAAAGACCGTTTTCTTCACTTATTGCGAATAACCTTTCTTCGACACTTGCGTATGTTGCAGTTTTTGCAGTTGCCTTTTTACTTGCTGTAATCGTCTTTGCGATTATTGGAAATCTGATAGGCTTTGTATTTTCACTTCCAGGACTCAGGCTTTTAGATGGCATTGCAGGCGGTGTGTTTGGCTTAGCCAAAGGGCTTATCATTGTATTGACTCTTGCTACAATTATTCGATATTTCGGATTGCTTGCAATAGACCTGCTTGAGAGCACAAGCGTTCTGAACCATCTTGTGAACAACAATATTATCGCAGATATACTGGGTATGTAATTAATTATAAAAAGTTATATTTCCACGCATCATGCAGTTTTTCATTTTTCATTATTTTTGGAGGCGTTACAGGGTGAAGTTTGTTCCGAATATAATATCTGTATTTCGGATTTGTCTTGTGCCGATATTCGTATTGGTATATTTTTCTGATGACAGCAATAATAATCTGTATGCGGTGCTTATATATGCAATCGCTGCACTTAGTGATGTTATCGACGGATTTTTGGCACGCAAATTTCAAGTTTCATCTAACCTTGGCAAGGTCTTAGATCCGCTGGGCGACAAGCTTATGACTGTGGCTGTCATGGTATGTATAACGATTGACGGACTGATCCCTCTTTGGGCAGTGCTTCTTGTCGGTGTAAAGGAGCTTCTGATGGGCGTCGGAGGCTTAGTCCTTCATAAGAAAGCACATGTTGATATTCCACCGTCAAATCTCATCGGCAAGGCTTCGACAGTTGTGTTTTTCCTCGTCTGTGTGACACTTATGTTATATAGAAGCATCCCAAATTGGGCATCGATTCTACTAATTTCGATAGCTGTAGCCCTTACATTCATAGCGCTTGTAAGTTATTTGATAAAATATATCAAAATCATGAAAAGCATGGAAAATGCGGACAATCCGCAAAAGGAGATTAATTAAGCAATGCGAGCAACAATTTGTGCAAGATGTAAAAGAAATCCTGCCGTGATTTTTATAACAAAAATTGAAAATGGCGTAACGACCAATGAGGGAATTTGCCTTAAATGTGCCCGTGAACTCAACATAAAGCCCGTCGAAGATATCATGAAGAAGATGGGGCTGACAGATGAAGATCTTGAAAGCCTGACAGATGAAATGACCGAAGCGATGGGTGGATTTGAGGGGCTTGGGCTCATGGAGCAAGACGACGGTTCAGATGACGGCAAGACCGCCACTTTCCCATTTTTAAACAGACTCTTTGGCGGTCCGGACGATTCTCCGGGCAGAGATTTTGCAAGACCGCTTCCCCCTCGTGATGGCAAAGATGCAGGGCAAGGCGGTCAGGGCGGTAAAAAACGCAAGTATCTTGAAAGCTATTGTATCTCCCTTACTCGCAGAGCTGCTGAGGGAAAGCTCGATAAAATGATAGGGCGTGAGACCGAAACCGAGCGTGTCGTACAAATACTAAACAGAAGGCAGAAGAATAATCCCTGCCTCATTGGTGAGCCCGGAGTTGGTAAGACTGCTATTGCAGAAGGTCTTGCGCAGCGCATATTTAACGGAGAGGTCCCCAGCAAGCTTCGTGACAAAGAGGTCTATCTGCTCGACTTGACATCACTTGTCGCCGGAACACAATTCCGAGGTCAGTTTGAGAGCCGAATGAAGGGCTTAGTTGAGGAAATCAAGAGCCACGGCAATGTCATACTCGTCATTGATGAAGTGCATAGTCTCGTAGGTGCCGGTGATGCAGAAGGGTCGATGAATGCTGCAAATATATTAAAGCCAGCCCTTTCGAGAGGCGAAATCCAGGTTATCGGGGCTACTACTTTTACCGAATACAGAAAGCATATCGAAAAAGATGCTGCACTTGAGCGTAGATTCCAGCCGGTCGTCGTTTCCGAGCCGTCTGTCAGCGAGTCTATAGATATAATTATGGGCATCAAACATTATTATGAGAATTTTCACGGCGTGTCAATTTCTGATGATATGGCAAGGCAGGCTGTTATACTATCTGAGCGTTATATTTCCGATCGCTTCTTGCCTGATAAGGCAATCGACTTGATTGACGAAGCTTGTTCTGACATGAATCTCAAAAGTGAGGTTATCGCAAGAAAAGATGCGATTAAAAAAGAGCAAGCCGATCTGTCTAAAGAACGTGAGCTTCTTCTAACTGCTCCGGAAGGAAGTGACTACGCTCGACTTGCTGAAATTCGGAGTCTTGACCTTAGGCTTACCGGGGAGCTTGATGAGCTTGAAGAAAAAGGTGCTCCGGCTCTGACCCTTGATAATCTCGCTCGTGTAATCGAACTATGGACGAAAATCCCCGCTTCAAGTATAAGAGAAGATGAATTTAAGCGCCTGTCAGAGCTTGGCACTCGCCTTAAAGAGCATATCGTCGGACAGGACGAGGCTGTAGACGTTGTCTGTGCTGCTATAAGACGTAATCGTGTGGGCATTTCTCCTAAGCGCAAGCCTGTTTCATTTATCTTCATCGGCTCAACAGGTGTCGGCAAGACTGAGCTTGTTAAGCGCCTTGCTTCTGATCTTTTTGATTCGCCTGAGTCTTTAATCAGGCTTGATATGTCTGAATTTATGGAAAAACACGCCGTATCTCGCATTATCGGCTCGCCTCCCGGCTATGTCGGTTATGATGAGGCTGGGCAGCTTACAGAGAAAGTCCGTCGCAAGCCTTACAGCGTGGTGCTCTTTGATGAGATAGAAAAGGCGCATCCTGATGTTATGAATATTCTGCTTCAAATTCTCGACGATGGTCGCATCACCGATGCTCAAGGGCGCATGATTAACTTTGAAAATACAATAATAATCATGACCACGAATGCCGGAAGTGACAAGAAAGACGGCGCTGTCGGGTTTAATCGCTCGCGAGATGAGCAAGGTAAAGAGAAGGCTGAAAAGGCTCTTAAGGACTTCTTGCGCCCGGAATTTATCAATCGTGTGGACTCTATTGTGTACTTTAATCACCTCAACGAGGAGAACTTCAAGACGATAGCAAAGCTTATGCTTGAAGAACTAAAGGCTGCTATGGCAGAAAAGCCCATTGCTCTGAAGTATGATGATAGTCTCTTGGATTATTTGGTTGAGAAGTCTTATTCTCAGGCTTATGGTGCTCGAAATCTGCGGAGAGTCATTCAAAAAGAGATTGAAGATGCTATCGCCACTGAGATTATTTTCGGCTATGCTGACCATGTCAAGCAGGTGGGAATTACTGTTAAAGACGGGAAGATGCAGATCATCTCGGTTTAAGTAATTGGTAATATAATAAAGTGATTGAAAAATTTTCACCCCATGTGCAAGTTGTGTAGCACATGGGGTGAGTTTTGTAGGTGAAGATTCAACTTTTTGTTAATCACTTCACCAAGAAGCAAGAAGTAAACGCAATCTTCTCAGGACCATAATTGTACGCAAGGTCATTGTCTGTGCAGACTTTGCTGACATATAGACCGCAGGCCTCCATCGACACTTCCATTCTGTCGGGGAATCGGCACGGCTCATCCGGATATGTGCATGTTTCACACAACATACATTTTCCTGTTCCCATAGCAAGAACATCATCATATTCGTCTTTGAGCTTTTTCCAAAGCTCGGCAAAGTTTGCCTTCTGTGTCGCTCCGGCTGCCATAATGCCTTCCCAATCGTAGCTATCTTCAAGTTCGCCTACCGTCTGGCAGAGAATACCGCTTTCGAAGCTGCGCACCCGCTCCCTCAGGTTTTCAAGCGAGTCACAAGCAGGTGGGCATGACCAAGATTTGGCATAGTTCTCACATTGGTCGGCATTGCACATGTCACGTATTTCTTGCATGAACTCAAGTGTGGATACCTTAAGCGGTGCCATATGGACAAAACCGCATTCTTTTGCTATTGCAGATAGTCTTTCATAATTTTGCATGATTAATAATTCCTTTCTATGATGTTTATTTCGAAAACAAAAATCACCCACCGCTTAATGCAACTTTTGCGGATGCAATCAACAATATTATGGTGCGATTTTGCAGAAGACCTCTGCAAAATCGCACTATAGTTTTGCCCTATGGGTCTGGGAATAGTATATGCTCAATAAATTGATCATTGAAGACCTGACTTGTCGAAAGCTCAATATATTCACATCTGCGGCGCATATCTTCAAGAGTCTCACGTGCCTCGGAAGAACATAAGGCAATTGCTGCACCCTCTCCGGCGGTGTTGCCCATTGTCTGAGCCACTGGCAGAAAGCTCTTTGGGAACAGTCCGATTCTTGCTGCGCTGACATGATCCATAAAGCTACCAAAGCCTCCGGCAAGCACAAATGATATTACCTCGTCTTCAGAAATCTTGGCATATTCCAGCAAGGTTTGGATTCCCGCTGCAATTGCGGACTTTGCAAGCTGGAGCTTTCTTATATCCCCGGCAGACATATATACGCCGTCACCATCTTTAGAGAGCCAAAACACATTATTGCCCTCAACCTGCCCTATATGCTCAGATATCCCGTGATCAATTTCGCCTGCATCAAGAAGTCGGCCCGACTCATCCACAGCGCCCGTTTCTAAGAGCATCGCAAGAGAGTCTAAGAGTCCCGAACCGCAGAGTCCTGCCGGGGCTTTGTCGCCGATGACGGATACTTTCAGACCGTCTTCCCATTTGACATGACTTATTGCTCCGCTGATTGCCGCCATACCCATTGTAATTTCAGCACCTTCAAATGCAGGCCCTGCAGCGGTTGCGCAACAATAATATATATCACCTTTTTTCATGGCTATCTCGCCATTTGTTCCTATATCTAGATATATAGCAGGTCCTGCGGTGCTTTCAAGCTCTGCTGCGAGCATACCGGCCGTGATGTCTCCACCAACATATGCGGAAATGGCAGGAGAATAATAGATCTTCGCATTTCTTGCACACGATAGTCCTTCCCATGCCGGATGTTCATCCCCGAAGAAGCTCTCCGGCTCGAAGGGCGCAACCCCCATGCCCACAGGTGAGTATCCTGCTACCAGATGCTGCATTATAGTATTGGCAGCTATGGAGATATACACTATATCTCTCGCTCTTTCGCCGGAAATCGTGCAAGCATGCTTTATAAGAGAGTCTATTTGCTCTCTTATGACCTGTGTAAGCCTTTCGTGACCATTTTCTGCGCAATACTGTATGCGACTTATGACATCTGCGCCATATTGTCTTTGGGCATTTACTCCACTCGCTGTCGCTATTCGAATGCCACTCTTAAGGTCTGTAAGGTGTGCGACAACAGAGGTCGTACCAATATCTATCGCAACTCCAAGCTTGTTGCTGCTTTGTGCCGGATTATAAAGCCTGTCGGCGGGACTGGATGCGCTCGTTTCTGTTCCGGCAATTTTCATGTCCATTTCATCAGGCAGATAGACATCCATATTTCCTTCTATCTTTGTAAGGCAAGCAAGAACTTGCTTACCATCAGGGCTTAAGCGAACAAGGCACTTTCCGCATTAGCCTTTTCCGCTACATGGCGCATCAATAAACACACCTGCCGAAGTTATCCTTTCGAATAAAGTCTCGCCTACAATACCCTGAGTTTCACAAACAAGCTCTCCTAAGCGAAATAATCTGATTAAAGGGGTCATACGCACTCTCCCGTTTTATATTTCTTATTCTGCTGTTTAAATTATTGCCTCTCCATACAGTGCCCATGAGTTGCTATGCGTAATTTGGGCGTGCAAGAAGCGCCCTACTATGTCGGCTGAGCCGTTAAGATGCACCAGCCTACCGCCATTTGTGCGTGCTTTCAGCGGATATCTTTCATCGTGCGACTCGCCATCAACCAGTACCAATACCGACTTGCCGACGTATTCTAAATGTTTTTTGTCAGAAATAGCATTTTGCATGTCTAAAAGTCTGTCAAATCTGACTTGCTTTTCCTCACGTGTTAAATCGTCTTTAAGCTTCGCAGCCGGTGTACCGGGGCGTTTTGAATACAGAAATGTAAACATTGCATCAAACTGCACTTTTTCGACCAATCTGAGCGTGTCTTCAAATTCTGCTTCTGTCTCTCCCGGAAATCCGACGATTACATCACTTGTGATTATTATGTCCGGCATTAGCTTTCTTGCGATTGCTATTTTGTCAAGATATTCTTCATGGGTATATCCCCTGTTCATCAGCTCAAGGATCCTGTTATTACCCGCTTGAAAGGGAAGATGTATGTGACGGGCTGCTTTCTTACAGTCTGCCATCGCCTCAAATAGCTCTATTCCCGCATCTTTAGGGTGGCTGGTCATAAATCTTATGAGGAAATCGCCGTCAAGCTCATTTATCATTCTTATAAGCGAAGCGAAATTGGTTTTTTCGGCAAGACCCGCTCCATAGGAGTTGACATTCTGACCTAGAAGCGTGATGTCCTTATATCCGTCTTTTATAAGTCCTCTTGCTTCTTCAACTACAGCCTGTGACTCACGGCTCCGCTCTCGTCCTCTGACATGCGGAACTATGCAATATGAGCAGTAATTGTCACAACCGTACATAATCGGCAGCCATGCTTTAACCGTCCCGTCACGATGAGCGGGAAGTCCTTCAGCTATTGCGCCGTCATTGGGGTCTGTTTCAAATACTCTGCCCTTTGCATTTAATGTCCTATAAAGCAGTTCGGGAAATCGCCAAAGCACATTCGGCGAAAACATAAGATCAACATGCTTGTATGACTCTCTGACCTTTTCGACGGTTTCGGGCACTGCTGCCATACATCCGCAGAAGACTATGGTCTGCGATGGCTTTTTCTTCTTTGTATGTGTAAGCGCTCCGATATTACCGAAGACTCGGTTCTCGGCGTTTTCACGTATGGCGCATGTGTTTAGCACTATTACATCAGCTTCAAATTCGTCGGCAGTAAAGCCATATCCCATCTCAGAGAGCATTCCACGAATTCTCTCGCTGTCTGATACATTTTGCTGACAGCCATATGTGTCAACATAGGCAAGCGGGGCAGTCGGTCGGGCTTTAGATGCGCTGAAGATCTTCTGCATTATGCTTTTCTGATTTTCTATTTCATTTGTCGGTATTTCGGCTCTTTTTTTCAAGTGCTCCTCCAAATTTTGTTGTCATGAGCATTGTACTTTGATTTTACTTATTTTTCAAGTTGTTTTGTGTTTTTGTATAATGCATAAATCCATTGTCGGCTGTTTGCTATATTTTTTTCGCGTATGTAGGGCGACAAGTCCCGTTCTAGCGAAAAAAATATAGTGAATTGACGACAATGAACTTAAGTCGGAGCAACAAGAAAATCCCGGCAGTAGGATGAGTCCTACTGCCGGGGGATTTTATGTATTTATCTGTCTATACGCTTGATTATTGAGCACCCGGTATTAGTTCAAACTGCGCCACAAGAGTTCTGCTTCCCATAGCTATAAATGCCGGTAATGATGCACTTTCGCTTATCCTGCCACCACCTTCATACCATCCAACAAATCGCCAGTTTGTGGCAGGTGTTGCAACAAGGCTAATAGATGTACCCTGATTAAATGTACCACCGCCGGTTACAGTCCCTTGTCCTGATGTAGTGGCTGTAATCACAACTTGTTGAATAGTAAACCGTGCTTCAAGCACTCTGTTTCCTGTGGCAGGGAATGTCCACGTTGCTTGCGAATTCACCAGCACGTTGTTCTCAAACCATCCCGCAAATGTTGCCCCGGGGATTTGAGGTGATGCCTGTACAGTGACAGATGCGTTGTGATTAAATACTCCGCCACCTGCTACAGTACCGCCACCGCCTACCGGCGTGCTGAGCGTGATAGTCCACTGTTGAGGACCTTGGATGAATCTGGCTTGGAGTGTTCTGCTTGAGGTAACATTAAACTGCCATGTAGAATTGGCATTTACTCTAACATTATTCTCATACCAGCCAATAAAGCTCCACCCTGCTTGTGGTGTCGCTACGAGCGTGACTTGTTGGTTTTGGGTAAACGAACCGCCACCTGTTGCGGTACCACCTGTAGTCGCAGTGGTTGTGATTGTAAATTGGCTAAATCTAGCTTGGATATTTCTGTTAGTTATGGCATTAAAGGACCATGTAGCATTGGTATTTAATCTTGCATTATTTTCATACCAGCCAACAAATACCCACCCGGTCTGAGGTATTGCCGTGAGAGTAACCAGTGCATTCTGTGCAAATGTACCGCCACCTGTAGCTGTACCGCCCGCTGTTGAGGTAACACTAATCGTCCATTGTTGAGTCTGAACAAAACGTGCTTGCAGTGTTCTGTCGGCAGTAGCTGCGAATGTCCAGTTAGCATTTGTATTTACTCTGACGTTGTTCTCATACCAGCCGGAAAATGCCCATCCGCTGTTTGCTGTTGCACGTAGGTTGACATTTGTGCCACGGTTAATCGCACCGCCACCTGTCACACTACCACCGGTAGTCGGTTGTGCTGTAGCTGCAATCGTCACTGTGGGAGGCAATTGAGATGTAATTGAAACAGTCCTTGTTGTGGAGTTCCAATCCAAATTGTAACCAACGCTTTCGAGCACAAGTCTGAGTGGCAGCATTGCTCTGCCGTTTATGATCTGAGCCTGAGTATCAAGTGTATGGTTTGCTCCGTTAGTTGTAAAAACGGCACTTCCAATGGTTATAATTACAATGTCACTGCCACGAGTCAGCGTTGCTCGTCTTGTGTTGGGATTCCAGTCAACATTAAAGTTCAAATCCTCAAATACACCACGAACAGGCACGAGCACTCTGTTGTCTATAATTACCGCCCCTTGATCAGGAAAAGTTACTCTTTCTCCCCCTACCAAAACAGTTATGGGCTCGCTTGCAGATGCCGCAACACCGGGGACGACAAGTGCGAAAAGTAAAACCACTGTCAAAATTACTGCTAGAATCTTCTTCATGATGAGTGTACCTCCAAACTAATAAATAAATTGAAAATTTCTCTTAATGACATACACCCCGACATATTAACACATATCAAGCAAATAAGCAAATAAACTATAGAATATGTAATCAAATTGTCATAAATATGGTGTTTTTAGCCTCGGGTATACACAAAATACAGGTCCGGCATTTGCAGGCTAACTAAAGTTAGGCGATTTCCGGCAAGTGTGTAATCCCATAGCGAGGGACTGCGACAAGTGCCTCCGCAGAGGTTAGGCGTAGTGCAGATAGACAGCACTCCATTGCTTGCTGACCATAGGATGGGCGATGTTACCATTGTTCCGCTACCATCTGCATTAAAGATATAAAACAGCGATTCCATCCACATCCATGTACCCACAAGCGTATGTCCGATAGGGGGATGTGCGCCGTTATGCGGCATGGTTGGGTGAGGATGTGAGCTTATGAGCACTGTGGATGTGCCTGCATCCCACTCGAGGAAGTACCCTACGCTCTCGAGTACTAACCGAAGTGGCAACATTGTTCTACCGCCTATACTCTGGGCCGGAACATCAAGCGTATGCCTTACTCCGTTGGTGGTAAATACATCGCTTCCTATAGTAATAACCACCACATCATTGCCACGAGTAAGTATTGCCTGCCTTGTAACAGCGTTCCAGTTAACGATAAAGTTTAAGTTTTCAAACACTCCACGAACAGGCACAAGTGTTCTTCCCTCTATGATGAGGGGGTTTTGATCCGCAAAAACGACCCTTTGCCCTTCAACCAGAACAGAAACAGCTCTGTTTTCAGCAGCGCTAACGCCAGGGGTAAAAGCAAGAATCAACGCCAATGCCAACACAATTCCCAATATTCTTCTCATCGTCAATGTATCTCCCGTATCATCTTTATAATAGGCATATTATGCTATGAGCGTGTAAAAAGTCAATAGAGTTCTTGCCTAATTTTTCCTTGAAAAATCAACATGGATATGATATGAATAAGTATATGACTCAATAAATATTTTGTAAGGGTGAAGCATAAATGAAAAACCTTGTTATTGACCTGCGAGTGGTGAGAAATAATCTGCGTGCAATAAAGGATCGTGCCGAGGGCGTAATTATTATTACCGATCTGAGCGCAAATGCCGGTGGCATGGGATTATTGCCTGTGGCGCAATTCCTTAAGGATGAGGGCATAAAGAACTTTGCCGTGTCCGATCCTGAGGATGCGAAGCTTCTTCGGCAGAATGGCTTTACTGGCGAAAAAATCATGATGCTCCGAAGCACAGCCGACCCGAACGAGATATCCGAACTCTTAGAGCTTGGGGTTGTATGCACTGTGGGCTCTTATGATGCTGCGGTTGCCATAAACGGCATTGCTGAATCACGTGGGGTAGCAGCAGATGTTCATGTAATCATCGATACCGGGCTTGGTGTCTATGGATTCCAGCCGACCGAGCTTGATAAGGTTGCAGCAATTTATAAATATATGTCAAGCCTCAATGTCGTTGGAACATTTACGACATTTGCTTCGTCTTGGCGTAACAAGAAGCTGACGATTGCGCAACTTGACAAGTTTAATGATGCACTTGACAAGATTATCGCTATGGGTCATGAGCCCGGAATTGCACATGCTGTAGATTCTGCGGCACTGTTTAAGTACGATTTTGAGCTAATGGATGCGGTTAGGGTCGATACTGCACTTACAGGAAGAATCCCCGGCAAGGCTCTGGGCGGACTTCAAAAAGTCGGATATATTGAAGCAGGACTTGAGGAAGTGGGCTGGCATCCTAAGGGGCATACTATCGGCTCAGATCAGGGTTTTGTTACCAAATCAGCCACGAAGATCGGCATCTTGTCGATCGGATACTACCACGGATTCGGTGTTGACCGCTACATCGTAGAGAGAAGTTTGTTCGATATTTTCAGATGGCGAAGAAGAAAGACTTATGTAAGAATCAACGGGCATAAAGCAAGAGTATTGGGCAGTGTAGGACTTATGCACACTATCGTCGATGTTACGAAGATAGACTGTACTGTCGGGGATATTGCGGTTTTGGATGTCGATCCTGTCAATGTTAAGGGTCTGCCTATAGTTTATCGTTAGGGGTTATTATAAATTGCCTAGAATTATTAAGCTGGATTCGCATGTGGCGGATCTTATTGCGGCGGGCGAGGTTGTTGAGCGACCAGCCTCTGTCGTAAAAGAACTTATGGAAAATGGAATTGATGCCGGCGCAAGTGTTATAACTGTCGAAATTTCTGCCGGTGGCATGACCCATATGCGCATCACTGACAATGGCTGCGGCATCGAACCTGATGATGTCAAGACGGCATTTCTTCGTCATGCGACAAGCAAGCTACGAAATGCTGAAGGGCTTGAGGCTATAGGAACTTTGGGATTCAGAGGAGAGGCTCTTGCTGCAATCGCAGCTGTCTCTCGTATTGAGCTTCTAACAAGAGTGCCGGGCGCAGACGAGGGAACTCGATTACTGCTTGAAGCTGGTGAGATTGTTGATTTGTCTCCTACCGGCTGTCCTGAGGGAACGACCATCATAGTCCGAGACTTATTTTATAACACTCCGGCACGTCTCAAATTCATGAAATCCGATCGAGCCGAAGGTTCCGCAGTTGCTGCAACTGTACTTCGGTGTGCACTTGCACGCCCTGATGTGTCTGTGCGATTTATAAAAGATGGAAAGACAGAATATCACACACCGGGTGACAGCCGTGTAGATTCTTGTGTTTACAGCTTGTTTGGCAGAGAATTTTCCGCAGGGCTAATTAAGGCTGATTCTTCCGATGAGATTCTTTCTGTTTCAGGGCTTGTGTCTTCCCCTAATGCGGCTCGAGGCAATAGAAGCAATCAGTTTTTCTTCGTAAATGGCAGACCAATAAAATCTATACTCTTGCAGACAGCTCTTGAAAAGGCTTTTAATAATTTACTTCCTTCCGGGCGATTTCCGTCCTGTGTGCTTTATATTTCCACCAAGCCTTCAGATGTAGATGTAAATGTCCATCCGGCAAAGACCGAAGTTAAGTTTGTATCGGATAAGCAGGTCTTTGATGGGGTTTATTACGCTGTGCTGGGTGCTATAGAGCGTAGTAGAGTGTCACCGGGATCTAGTGGCATATCTCAGGACTTAGAAGCAATCACGTCACCCGATCAAGATGCTCTCTTTACTGGAGAAGACAGCAGACTCGGCACAAAGAAATTCGGGTACAGCTCTAAGACCGGGGGCGGGTTTAAGTCTATGGGCGCAGACGAGTTTCGCAAGACTTTCGTCTCAGATAAGACTACACCGTACAAAGTCAATCATCTTGCAAATATTGGGGGCGCAAAGCGCATCAGAAGTAACATTCCTCCATACGAGTGGAAAGAGGAACGCAACAATTCCGTAGGGGTGGTGCGTGCAACGCCCACACAACAACCGATGAATGCGCCTCAAAGTCTCCTCGTGTCCGCAGATTCGCTTCACAACGAAATTATCAAAGATATGGAAATCGACACCGCAGGTCCGGCTTCAAGGGTCATTGGCGAGGTATTTAGCTCTTATATAATTGCACAGCATGACGGCAGTGCATGGTTTATTGACAAACATGCCGCCCACGGGAGGCTGCATTTCAATGCGCTCAAGAGTGAAAATTATGAGCCTATGTCACAGACTTTGATTACTCCTGTTGTGTGTCGGTTCGATTTAGAGGATGTCTCTACACTTTTGGAAAACGCAGCACTGCTGGATAGATTGGGTTTTGAAGCCGAAAGTTTTGGCGATGATTCAGTGGCGGTCCGACGTATTCCGTCTGAGATAGATATCGATGAAACAGAGCCCGTTTTATCTGATATTTGCTCTATCTTAAGACTCGGCGGAACTGCGGATGTCGCAAGATTAGATAGCATTTATAAAACCATAGCGTGCAAGGCTTCAATCAAGGCAGGCAGAGACTCAACTCCAAAAGAGCTTGAGATGCTCGCTGCAAAGGTCTTTTCAGGTGAAGCATCACATTGCCCGCATGGTCGCCCTGTGTTTTATGAAATTTCAAAGCTTGAGCTTGACAAAAGGTTTAAACGGAGCTGATGGATATGAGTCCCTTCGTTGTTGTAATTACAGGACCGACCGCTTCGGGAAAGACCGCTGTCGGTGCTTCGCTTGCAAAAGAAATTTCCGGCGAGGTTGTCTCTGCTGACTCAATGCAGATATATAAACACATGGATATAGGCACTGCTAAGCCATCTAAAGACGAAATGCTCGGCATACCACATCATTTGTTGGATATCATCGAGCCGTGGGAAAGCTACTCTGTCGCTCGTTACGTTGACGAGGCATCAAAAAGCATTGATGATATTTTACAGCGACACAAAATCCCGATAATTGTCGGCGGGACGGGGCTCTACATCGATTCATTACTATCCGGTCATGGCTTTTCGGCACGGGGAAACGAAGACTTACGCAAGTCGCTCGAAATAGAGTATGATACTGTCGGTGGGCAGACTATGCTTGCAAGACTTGGCGAATTTGATACGCTTAGCGCCGGCAAGCTACATCTTAATGATAAGAAAAGAATTGTCCGAGCTATTGAGGTTTATGAAACAACCGGCAAGTCTATATCACAGCACGATTTAGAAACAAAATCCCTGCCTCCCAGATATGATGCCTTAAAGATTTGCCTTACATATTCAAACCGAGATGATCTTTATGCGAAAATCGATGAGCGTGTCGATAAGATGATTACATTAGGACTTGAGCAAGAGGTGCATCGCCTTCTTGATATGGGCGTTAAGGCTGATACAACTTCAATGCAGGCAATTGGTTATAAAGAGATGGTCGAGGCTATCTCAGGCAAATGCACTATGGCGCAGGCTGTCGATAAAATTAAGATGGAGTCGAGAAGATATGCCAAGCGCCAATTATCATGGTTTAGGCGAGATGAGAATACAAAATGGATAACATGGGAAAAAGCGCCTGATATATCCGAAGCACTTGAAAAGATAAAGTCGTTTAGTGACTTTGAGATATGCGAAAGGAACGGTCATCAATTATGAAAAGAAGTGATTTTTTTATAAGGCTCACAACCGGAGTGCTGTTTCTTGCTATTGCGAGTTATATCGGTATTTACTTTTACAATGCAGCTATGAACGTATTCGTCACAACTCCTGCTATAAGCTATTCTGTCGAAGAAACATTTCAGGCAGAGGGCTTTATCGTTCGAACCGAATCTGCGTTAACAGAAATTCGTGGAAACAGTGTTCTCCCCACAGTCAGAGAGGGTGAGCGAGTTGCAAACGGACAGCCTATCGCTGTTGAATTTCTGACCGGGGCAGCCCTTGGCACCGCTAGTGAAATACGAACCCTTCGTATGCAGATTGCACAGCTTGAAGCAGCAGGAAGTAGTAGGTCTGTCGAGGCATCCAGGCTCGATAGTGTAATGGACTTGTCGCAAGCTGTTATGGAAGGCAATTTTAGTAGATTAGACGAGATGGCACTGAATATAGAGACTCTTGTCTTCGAAATCGACCCTTTAGACCAAGACAGTCTTGAACAAAAGCGCCGAAGACTTGAGCTGCTTGAGCTTCGAACCGATGGACTAAGGACCTTCCTTGCGCCTTCCAGTGGTACTTTTTCACATGTTGTGGACGGATTTGAACATATAGGTCCGGAAGCAATTAGTGGCATTACGCCTTCAGAGCTGGAAAGCCTGTTTTCCACCCCTAGAGGAGCATCAGGCTCGGGCAAGCTTGTAACTGCGTTTAAGTGGTATTTTGCTTCTGTCATGGATGCTGACGATGCAGCCCGTCTAAGATCCGGGCAGCGAGTAACACTTCACTTCTCAGGAGCATTTCATGCAGACAAGGAAATGGTTATCGAGAGCATTGGCGCACGAGACGATAGTGGCAGGAGTGTCGTGATTTTCTCAAGCGATAGGGGCATCCACGATGTTGCAATGCTCCGTGGGCTTAGTGCTGAGATTGTCTTTGATGTAGTTACCGGCATCCGCGTTCCGCTTGATGCGATCCACATTGATGAACAAGGGACTTTGTTCATATTCATACAAACAGGTGTAAGAGCAGAGAGAGTAAATATAGAAAAACTGCGTGAATATGGGGATGTATTTCTTGTGCGTTGTGGCACGGAAACCGGTTCGCCCCTGCGCCCGGGATCGACAATCATTGTCAGGGCTAATAATTTATATCACGGGAAAGTCGTAGGGTAACACTAGTGCTTCGTTCTTCAAAAAACAAAGGTCTTGCAATAGCCATACTTTGCTATGTCTCCTGGGGGATTCTTCCTGCTTATTGGAATCTTCTATCAGGAGTAAATCCCTTGCTCATACTATGCGGAAGAGTCATTTTTGCATTTGTTTTCATGATGTGCTTGATAGCCGTTAACGGAAAGATGCAGCTTTTTTTGGATACACTTACCGACAAGAGCAAGATGAAGTATCTAGTGCCCGCCGCTGTGCTTATCTCCTTTAATTGGGGGCTTTTTATCTATGCTGTCAATACCGGGCAGATTATGTACAGCAGTCTCGGATACTACATGAATCCGCTGATCGCTTTTTTGATGGGTGTTATTATTTTTCGTGAAAAATATACCGCACTTCAATTAATCGCTGTAGGTCTTGCTTTCACGGGTTTAATTGTTTCAATTATCGCTTACGGTCGTGTACCCATCATTTCTATCAGCTTGGCTCTTTCATTCGGAGCATATGGTGTTCTCAAGAAAAAAGCCAATGCCGATCCTAATTCCGGCATTGCCATCGAAAGTATGATTATTACGCCGTTCGCACTCATTTTTGCATTTGCGTTTATGATTGAACCTATGAGGACAGCTAGTATTATAGAGTGGGTCTTGCTTGTATTAGGCGGAGCAGCGACTGCTATTCCTCTCGTCTTGTACTCTCGTGCGATTAATGATGTTCCGTTTATTACTGTTGGATTCTTGCAGTATATAAGCCCTTCGCTGGGTTTAGCTTACGGCTTTCTTGTCGGGATCAGACCAACGGAATCTCAGATCGTCAGTTTTATATTCATAGGGCTGGGACTTATCGTGTTTAGTATTGCGTTGGTGCGCATTGCCAAAAAAGAGCGATTAGAACAGGCCGGGCAGACCTAGCTCATTAAATTTACCCTTAAAAAGGTGTATAGCAAATGCGGGCTGCCCGGTGTAGCCCCTACGCTCTAATCTTCTACCTGCCCCCACGTGTGTATTTGCGCGTGTGTGGGCAGATTTCAATACATTTGCCACAGATAGTTACATTTTCATTAATAGCTTGCTTAGTTCGTGTCGTTTTTTGCGTATTTTTTAATATTTTTGCTGTATTTTTACATGAATATATGCTATAATGCCTCTATATTTGACAGGAGGCGTTGCTAAGTGTATCGAAAAATCAATGAATATCTCATTAAGTGGAAAGACAGCCCATACCGCAAACCCCTTATTTTGCAAGGGGCACGTCAGGTTGGCAAAACTTACTCTGTTTTGGCATTCGGCAGAGAGCGATATGCTAATGTGGCGTATTTCAATTTTGAAACAACGCCCACCCTTGCAGAGACCTTCGATGAGAGCATTGAGCCTGATTACCTTATCCCTATTCTCTCACGTATTTGTGGGCAAACTATTGTAAAAGAACAAACATTGATAGTCTTTGACGAAGTGCAGCTTTGCGAGCGAGCCTTGACGTCCCTTAAGTATTTTTGTGAACTCGCACCCGAATATCACATCATAGTGGCGGGAAGCCTGTTGGGCGTGGCTGTTAATCGCCAAGAATTTTCTTTCCCTGTCGGCAAGGTTGATATGGTTACACTATATCCGATGGGCATGGAAGAATTTTTACTTGCCTTTGGCGAGGCAGAATTGGTGTCACAAATCCGCAAATGCTTTGAAACCAACACCCCCATGCCGTCGGCATTGCACGATGCTGCGATGAATTATTATCGCCAATATCTTGTTGTGGGCGGCATGCCTGAGTGCGTGG
>Ga0123355_10003090_pt1 | contig 23741 bp, 13 predicted proteins | sample TergutEmb28metaG_3_FD_89872 | JGI IMG/M metagenome (GOLD analysis project Ga0123355, IMG submission 89872) | Embiratermes neotenicus P1 segment gut microbial communities from Petit-Saut dam, French Guiana - Emb289 P1 | ecosystem: Host-associated > Arthropoda: Insects > Digestive system > Gut ... | reverse complement strand
TAAAAAATGGCGGGTCGCCGGTAGCAACACAGCGTGCATTTCGCATCCGCTTTGCGCTTGGTCGACGGGAGGCTGTTCCTGATAAGAAAATGATTTACCGTTGGATATCAAACTTTAGACAAACAGGACAAACTATGGAAGCTCTGAAGGAGGCGATACGACAGGAAGTTGCTGCCATTACACCTGAAATGATTATCAAGGTCATGAACAACTACCGACAGAGGCTACATCAGTGTATCAATATTCAAGGCCGCCACTTGAGTGACGTTTTGTTCGTAACACATTGATGTAAAACGGCATTCTGTGTGCTTTCCAGAAATAGAAAAACATTTGCCGTATCTTCTTTGGTTTTGAATTTATTCGTTTCTCAAATAGGGGAGTTCTTTCTGCCGCACCCTATTTATATATATATATATATATATATATATATATATATATATATATAAACACACTTCAGTTTCACTTGTACCACAGTCAAATATTTATTCAAATTGGTTAAGGTAACAATTTTGTAAGTTGTCCTTTTACACACTGTATGTACTCTCTGCGCAACAAAACTCTTTTAAAAAATTATATGTTCTGTAAAACAGGACAGGCCTTTTGAAGTCTTTAAGCTAAGCTGTGTCACACAACTGCAAAAAACAGATAGCTCACATCAAATAAACCTGCTCAGAAATTGTCACAACTGAAACTGCATGCAGGATCAGATACTTAGCAAACTAAACTGGCACATATTTGAAGGACATCCTTTGCCGTTAAACATAACAACAAATTTCCGGCTGCAGAGAACTACAAATGAAGATAAGCCAGTTTGAAAAGGAGGAATTATAACGGAATTGCTCCGTTACATCCAACGTAAATAATTGAGAATGTTATTTGGATACAGTCTGTGGATGTGAATAGCCGCAGGGATTAAAAGGAGGAAGTTCCAATTATGAAGCGAATCCTTCAACTGCACGGCTAAACGTCTGTGCTGATGATTAGAGCCCGCGGGATCTGGTGTTCAATTAAACTGACAACAAATTTGCTGAACCCTGATGAAATACATGCCTGGGTGCTACAACCGTTCAATAAAATATTCATTTTCGAACGTGTGAAAGGTACATTTTCCTCATCCTTGCGATGGCACGTTAACAGAAGTAATGTGTTGCTGTGACAAGCAGCACCGTATGATGACGCTTCGCTCCGAACTTGATCTCTGTACCCGACCGATGTCCGTAGTTCAAACCTCGGTCTGAGCTTCCAAAAATGAGAAAATAAGCTGAATATCTCGGCAGTTTTCCGGCTGATATAAAACAGAAATTAATTAAAATCGTACTATTAAAAAAAATAGGAAGTTGGGAGAAACTTATCAGTTCCAATCTCTAATTTCTCTCTGCACTTAAACATACTTATCTCAGAAACGGGTAATAATAACGCCCTTGTTTTCATTAAAATCGGTTAATTTCATCAGCTGTCGTATTAAATCAGTTAAATACACTACAAATAAAGAGCAATTTGAAAGAAACAATACTATAATCATGCCACGACAGACTTCTCACGGATGGTAGAAGTAAGGAATCTCCAGGCTTCCTATTCTCCGCCTACTTCTGTTACACCCTCCAGCCCTTTCAGGCCTATGTCAGCCAGACCCAAACCGCTTTTTGCAAGCGCAGGTAAGTTGTCTCGCTGTCACTAATATCAACATTCATATGAACACAATGGACGAGCGTTTAGAGAAGACTTGCGAAGAAGAGTTTGTGCGGCGGGGGTAGCAGTTCGAGTAAGACGTGGAGGTGGTCAGTCCATGTGACAGCCTTCCGTGGCCTGAGTTATATAAAAAAAAAAAGGAGGCGTAAAGAGTAATGGACAAACAAAGATCAACGAAGGACTTTTTGAGATAAAATCATTAAAGTGGCTAATGTTCTGCGAGCAGGATATAAAAGATCGTATTGGTCTCTGTCCACGCCAAGAAGGCTTTTGGGGGAGAAAAGGTATTGCTCCGCCCATTCTTAGGCCGGCATTAGATGGAGGTGAGTGGTCAACTTCTCACCTCTGTCGCTTTACTCCTGGTTCCTACCGAATAGGAGGCTGGGGGGGGGGGGCGGAGGCGCTCTGGGAGGTTTTGGACAGGAGAACCCCCATTGCTGAGATTCAAAACACAGACGGTCCAGCCCGTAGCTAATCGCTATATCGACTACTATATCCCGACCAGCAGGACACACAAAACCAAAATGCCATGACAGATTACGAGAGGAGAAGGCAAGATTGTGAGTAGTGCTTGCAGATCAGTACAGACTGAAAAGATTTTATGGTAGCGAAAGTTCAGCATGCATAAGAAAATTTTATATTATTTTCAAGTCTATGAAAGCATCTGCTCCTTCACAGAACCTCGGTGGAACGTGAATATGGGGCAGGCCTAATCCATTTGAGCAGATCGCATGTCTGAGAATCCAGTTCTAATCTCGCGAAACACACAATGGTCTGAAACGAGCAAGCTTCAGGGTCTGCAAGGATATGAACAACGGCAGTACAGCCTCATGCCAACATCGTATTTATCTTTCCTTTCATTGACATGTCTCTTTCACTGGTAGCGATTAGCATGTCATATAAATTGCTATCAGTTAATGAATTCTGCTCCCTCTGTTCTATTTTTGCTTTTATTTTCTACCAAACGACGGACTGACCCTTAGTACCGCCTGTGGATGTTGTGGTGAGACACATTACCTTCGAGAAATGCGCTAACATTACATTAAGTAGATAGAGGAAAGGGTAACAAATTATTTTACATTCGATAAAATTTCAAGAGAATGTCGTAAAAAGCAGGAATCTTCGAGACGTGTGAACCATACTGAGGGAAAGCGCTGCAGCAACGTCCATCGAGCAAATCGGCAATGTTCTAGCACAGTCATAAAAATAAATGCAGAATTCTTTTCTTACCGAAAATATTTCCACTTTCCGACAAAATAAAAAGGTGCAGCAGTGGCGGTTTTTTTCACTCTGCACGTGGCACCTGCTATCGCGGTAGGGTGGAAGGCGCGGGTTCGATTCCAGCCCAATCCATATGGGATTTGTGGTGATCAAAGTGCAACTGGCGCATGTGTTTATCCAAGTACTGCTTCTTTTCAATATCATTATGGTTCCATATTCACATTTTATTCACATCTACCACTGACGCTGAATAATCCTAGCACCTGACAGTGTCGTTGAATAAAACACATTTAAATGTTTCAACTTGTCTAATAGGTTTATATAATTAAGTGGAAGTTTGTAGGCTGCAGCTATTTTAAGTCTACAAATAACGTGCGCAATCCACAATATTCCACTTTCCTTTCCAGCAATTGATGAATGCAGAATACCTTATCAGAAGGCGGTCTGGTCCGTCGAAATTCACACTAACATTTTCGATTCAAATGCAGCATTAATCCCTTTATTATTTTCGAAAAGTTGTTAATTTTAGTTTCTCCACAAATTCCGGTAAAATAAAAAGGGGCACCCCTTTTTATTTTACCAGAATTTTTCGCCTACGTACAATTTTATATTTCATTTTCTCCTGCTTACCATAGCAGATACACTTGCATCTTTACTTGGCCGTCAGTTAATAACATTTTTATGTTTTTGTTAAGCCTTTACAGTACAAGAAATGTTCCTACCAATTTACCTCCTTCTCTAAAATACAGTTATAAAAATAGAAGACAGTTTGCGCAAGTAGCCATTTAGCCTGGTACAAGAAATGGCACGGCATAGAACGTACACGTAGCTCTAATTAACACCGCAGCCGTTACACTCACACCTGTATATTACTTTAACAATTGCATCTCTGATATATGAAATGAAGTTACACATCGCCATCCCATGCACAGAATATCAGAGACTGTATATACATATATATTTAACTGAAAGTAATTCATGCATAATCAAGTGTTTAAAAAATGTTAAAAATTATTTAATTTTTTTAACCTTCTCCGTATTCTTCTATACACTGGGCAAGGGCCAGGTGACATGTGTTCGATTCCTGTCAGAAGCTGTGCTTTTTCTCTGCGCTCCCATTTTAATATCGTTTTACAAGCCATTCATTTTCCTGTCCAATGGTCCAGACAATCGGAAGGTGAACCTGGCACATCATGTCCACTTAATGCCGTGAACAAGAATGGGAGAATGTACTTCAATTGTCCATATTCTTCACAGCAAGGTACTGAAATAAGGACAGGGGAAAATATACCTTTCTTTCTCTACCTTTATTCAGTCAGTAAATAACTGGAACCAATTTTGTATTACACTTCATCAAGAACAGGACAGCCATTTTAATAACAGATGTGCAGCAATGCATACTGAATCCTTCAAGAAATTCTCCTTTCATTTCCGTTTGTCCTTTTACAATATTCTCGTGCATTTCTGCTTACAATACAACACGTTCGTTGCGACTTTGCTCGGGCACTGGCAGCCAATGAAAGGTACATTGTGTGCAATCATTGTACAGACACTCGAATTATATGGAATTTATAAATAAACTACATCTTTGCCCCCAAAATCTGCATACTTAACAGGTTAATAACCTTCTGAAACTATTCTTGTATATTCTGACAGGCATGTTGGAAGTTTTCCCGAAATGGTTTAGACCAATTAGAGTATTCCATTTTCGCAGCTGTCTTCAATCATGAAAAATGTTTTCCTTTCCTAAACATATGACACGCGTCGTACAATCCACACATTGGAAGAGTTCAACATATTTCGAAAGCTTTACCAACACGCAGCGGCAGACCGTGAGCGCACTGTCCTGCACTGTACCTGGCAGCACTCTTCAGAATATCTGCGACGCTTTATTCGTCTGCCACATGTCGACAGTGTTTGGAAATCTACAGCAGAAACTCAAGCAAAGTAGTACTCAGAGATAAGTACGTGATTCATTCGAGAAAAAGAATTGTTGGCAGACTGTAAATTAACTTTAGTGAAATCAGAAAGATATTTAAATGGGAAACACAAAAGCGAACTATGTTGGTTTTCACACCAACCTATATCGAGAGACATATCACTGGGGCTATTCCCACCTAGTACAATGGAGTTTACTGGCTCACTACTAGTTCTATTACGATGCAATAAAGGTGGGAATGTTTATTCTAGTTCCCGCAGGTATCGAACTTTCCTCTAACCTGAGTTTTCTCAAATTAAAGGCTCTTCTACGTGGAGAATTCTACTTTGGCGTTTTGAAGATATTTTTAACTGACCATTATGTTCGTAAAAGTGATTTCGTTAAGTGGAAATACACAGACGACCACTATGTTTCAAACCAAGAGATCCCATCCAAAAAACCAGATAGGCCACGACCTGGCTATGGTTTCCTGCATGTGTTACATACTTAGAGAGTGCTTGAAGGAATTTAATAAATTCATTTCTTCAAATTTTGTACAAAGCATTCAAATCACGAACGTTAAGTATGTACCGTTTTAATTTTCAAGACTACATGATCAAATATATAGGTTTCTTTCGGGCAAATCAGCTTTCGAAGATAGCTTTGAGGGGTTCAGATGCTTGCAAATTGTAACACCACTGCTACGTTCGCATCCTTTTGTTTTATTACCCCAAGGACTTTCAAGCAAAGTGTAATGACCTAGAAATGCGTGCTCCATATTTCTCTAAAGCTTTGACTTGAAGAAAATTCTTTTCAGCATTTAGCGATTTATACTCGAGATGCGTGCAGAAAAGAACGTAGGTCTTTATATATAATATTTGCTACTTTTGTCCGACTTTAAATTTGGAACCCGTAGACAGACGTTAATAAAATCCAACATCAAATTTCATACAAAAAACCTTCCGTAGTTCTGGAGCTGCTATATGCAGGCAGACGTATCAAAGGTAACAAGACTCATTCTGCCATTTTTCTTTGCGAAGTCGCAGAAAATGTCACGGACATCTTTTCTCTGAATACGTTGAATTGTTGTACAGCTTATGTATGACATTTTCCAGTTTAGCTTAAAATAGTTTATATTATTGATTTTCTCCATGACGATTTTTTTTCATTCGTCTACATCTGTATTTAAATGATCTGAGAACATACCTGATCGCAGTTCAAGTTCATCTTGTCATAAATATATCTGTAGGGATATAAGAAATAGGAGGTCTGTGAATGGCTCAGTGCGTATGTTATTTACTCACAAGGGGCTTAATTATTCTCAGCTCCTGACACATGGCAATGTTCGTCAGACGACCTGACATGCACATACTTTCGGCTGTAAGAGGCATTTACTCTATGAAGAACGTCATTAAGTCGTCAGAGCACCTCGAGATTTACATAATTTCACCAACAGAAGAATTTACGTCAAATTTTTGGTGGAATTTCTTCCACTATTTGACCGGGACTGACCCCCGATACCTCGAAAGGTATATACTTTCACCAACAGAAGAATTTTTGTCACTTTTTTTGGTAGAATTTCTTCCAGTATTTGATTGGAAGTGATCCCCGTTACCTCGACAATTTCACAAACAGAAGAATTTCTCTTAAATTTTCGGTGGGGTTTCTTCCACTGTTTGAACGGAACCAATTCCCGATACTTCGATGGTCAAACCATATCCTTGGCACTATGCTGTCAGATCCACGCGGCCAGAAATAAAGAGAAATTTTTTCATACATCAAGGACGATTTTATGTAACTGGTTACTTAATGTTAAAAGGTATATGGAGGATTTATGGACTTCACTAATTAAATGTCACATTTAGCTTTACAGCGTCATTTTGCACATCAGAGTTTTTTCAGGTTTGGCACGTGCTTTGAATAAGAAGGATGTGTAACAAGGCGCTGCAGGACACTGTACGAGTAGAATTTTTACCCAGAATGCCGTCGAGACTCGCGAAGAACAAGCGAATTCACATGACAGACCCAACAAATATGACATTTTAGTAACAACGGCGTTTTCTTTGAAACTAGCTTCAGTATCTGATGCGCTCCTCAGTTCGGACCCCGTTTATGTCAATGTGTCAGGATCTCTAATAATTTTAAGAATTATGTCTTAGAAGTACATTACTTAACCTTTTGGCGCCGGAATTATTTTTTTAAATTTTAGCACATCCTGTATATAAAACGTGAATAAAACAGGAACCAAATATATTAGAATTATGAAACAAACTGCATTTTGAAGAGAAAAAAACGGAGAGTATATACCACGTTTAAAATATTCAGTATCTGTATTTGTTGAATAAATATATAAAATGCAATGTTTAGAGGTTAGCGGTGTGATATGATCACTATAGGTGTCGTTAGGCGTCAAAGGGTTAAACGGATCATGGAAAACTTGCATCTCTCCGCCATCTTTAGCTATCATAATTATTCGAAGGACTCCAATTAAATACTGAAGAGTGATTCCCCACCACGTTGCACGATAAACCTTGCTTTACTCCTGAACAGTCAAATATTACCTGAGGTTCAAACAGGCCTGGTATATACAATTTTTACCAAAAGACACAGTGTACAGTAATTGTCTGCATTAATACACTTGCTGCCTTTTCCTTGAAACCCTCTTTGACATAACTTATAAATTACTTATTTGAATATAGGACGTCGATAGAAGCATATAATGTTCAGTATTAAACTATAAACGCAAAGGTAAATTTCAACCTAGAACATACCATGTAAATCTATATGGAGGGCAGAGGTATAGCTCTACTCTTTCTTTAACCTCGGTGTTAGATCGGGGTGCGTGGTTGACGTCATGCCGAGTACCCATTACATAGGAGGTTGGATGGGATCCGGAGCCGGTCCGGACGGGGAATGAAAATCTCGCTCTCACGGGGTTTCGATTGCGGACCTTCCACGCCGTAGCGCGTCACTATGCCGGCTACGCTATCCTGAAGCACAAGTATTAAATAAAATGCGTAATTCGTTTCGGCTTATAAAGTAATCTTCGAACTTAGAATGATATGAAGTGTCGGAGAAAACCGGTTATTTACGGAGCCATTCTTTTAAAAAAAAAAGGGGGGGGGGGAGGACAAGAATTCCAATTTTGCATTAGTTAAATTAACATCTGTCATTTTCTGTAACTATGAAGCAATTAATAAATATTTTTCTTGTTTTAGTACACAGAGCAATTGTAATTCCTGGAAACATGTTCATTGTTTATGTTTACTGGTGAGTGGGCTTGGAGTAAAATTGATTCATGTAGTATGTGGCAGACCGTCATAATTCTGAAAAGCTTACAAACAAAGGGTAACCTAGGTTTACTCTCTTATTATTCGGAGTAAACGCCGTTTGTAGGTCCGATAAATGCACCAGGCGATCGCTTGCACTGAATGAACATTTTGTTAATACGTTTAATTCTACTGCGTTACGCCAGATATTGAGCCAATAAATTTAAATTAGATTACAAAATATATTCCAACATACATTATTGATCATTAAGATAGTGAAGTAGAAACGTCAATAAAATTTCAGCCGATTTCGTCTTAAATTATCGTATCAGAAACTAAGCGGTTGTGTGTATACAAAATATATATAAAAGGTTTACAAACAACTAATGGCTGAAGGTACTGAGAATTTGAAGAAATTAACGCAAAGGGATCCATAAATTTAAAGAAATTGTCGTTATGTGGGACAAGTTCCATGCTTACGCTTCTAAGAAGCCTGTATGACACCCAAGAACACGTGTTTTTCTCCTGTTGGTGATCCAAGTGAACGATAGAAAACAGCTGTCTGTATTGTGTGCAGGCAACGAAGCATTGTTATAATCTGTCTGGCGTTTTCGAAGAGGCATTGAAAACTTCTTTATCAAAGAGAAGGCAACAAGTTTGTCTATTTTTTGTTCTTCTGACGTATTTTCATAAGAAATAATGAAATACATAAATAATGAAAGTGACTGAAGAACGAATACATAAATAAATAAAAATGCGGAAGAAGGAATTAGAAATAAACGTCAATAAACCAGACGGTTTTGTAAGGAAAATGTTGTCACTGGTGAGGCTTGAACTTGGATTGAGTTCTGACATATTGAACCTTTGCCCCAAGGCCATTTCTAACAGAATTCCAACCTCCATTATCAGGTGAATCAAACAGAAGAAACCTTCAAGCAGTGCCAAATTTTGCTAATAAAAACTCTTGACGCTCACTTGCTGCTTTTACCTCCAGGACAGTCACACAGTGTTTCTTAAAATTATAATTAAAATCTCCGGAGTTTGTATTATTAAATATAAACGTGAGTCTTTTTTTCCATCTAACGCAAGTGGAAGCACATATGAACAGTCTGCCACTTGGCACCACCCCCTTTACAACCAAAATTTCGAGAAATTTAGCTCGCCCTTTAACACCACATTGTCTGAATGATTGGTTATTTTCTGCTATTTCCTTGCATACAAAAATATTTTTGACCTCATCCTTTAAAGGAGGTGCTGTTGAACTTTGAGTTAATATACGAAGTTCCTCCGTTGCAACCCCATTCATGTAACCTAAGGCTTACTATCACAGACCTTGATTAGGCATGTTTTCTCACCGCATTTCCCTCTATCCTGATTTTCATTATTCTTCTGTCACAATTTATATAAATCTGACTTTTTAAATAAGGAGTGTTACTCTCAATAACCAGAAATCTAACAAATGAGACAAGGAAATTCTACGTCCTCAGACATCAAGTAATATGACAATTCTAACTCTGCACTCACTTCTTTAGCTTTTCTTACAGCCGTGAATATTTCTTCGTCCGGCTGGTAACTATCAACTGAACCTTGCAAAATAATTGCACAGGCGTTGGTCAAATTTAAACCCATTTTGAGATATACTCGTATGTTTGGAAAGCCACGAGGCAGCGTTTTGACACTTTGTTGACAAGGTTTGCCAGCACGAAATTTTTACGGTTTTGACCCCATATTATTTATTTAAGCAATTCTTATTGCTTTTATTCTTTCATCCATAACTGTCATTTTTGTTTTTTTTTTTAATTTTGTTTTATTATCTTTGTCGAACAAATGCACGATTGTGCATTTGTTCGACAAATATAATAAAATCTACAAAATGCACAGTACATACTACACCAAGATCGTATTTTTCCGTGTTTAGCAAAGGAGACTTTACTTAGTGTTAACAGCTACTGCGTTATCCCTAATACAAAATTCTCCATAAACCCGTAGTCTTTCCAACAGCGCTGTTTATTCAGCAATGTAAGGCGCGCGTTTCGGGAGGGATTGCTCTGTAAGGGGTTCAAAAACAAGTGTTGGGGGCACACAGCATTTGCAGGCCTACAGACGGTTCGCTATCCTAATTCCTGGTATATCGAATGCTGTAACTAAATCCCATTTGTATTCAATCCCATTTTTCATAAATCTGTACTTCTCATTCTGATTTGCTTTCCGATTCTTACGGCAATAATTTAGGCTGTGATAAACGCACATAGTTACTCTTCTCTTATGCTTATTAAAATATATTAAATTCTCATTATATTTCGATCTGTATGACCATAGTTCTGCGAAGTACGTATGAAAATATTTTATGGTGTTCTCTCTTCTTTACAGGTCAATATAATTTTCAATAAATTTGTCCTTAGAGTTTTATATATTGTTTTATTCCTGTCATTTTCCTTGTGTTGTGGCTGAACAAGGTCACGCGCTGCATTTATGTCCGACTTGAATCTTGTTCGTTTTCTTCTATTAATTTTCAAACAACAGCAAGTTTTATATCAGGTTTCTCTTCCTTTGCACTTTCAAAAGTCCCGCTTTCTTGTGGCGAGGTGTTTGGAGGTGGTTGTTTATGTCAGAATACGAGCTTTATTCATCCATAAAACGTATATATATATATATATATATATATATAAAGGTGCTGCTGATGCTCGAATAAATCTTCAGTTTTATAAGACCATAAAATACTCACAAGTGTCTGTTGATGTTCGAATGGATATGTGTTTTATTCGGCCATAAAAACGCCTCACACCAAAAAACATACTAACTTATCTGAAATGTGACGCCATATCGACTCGTAAATAGTTACTGTCGTATTGCCTTTATGTTCGGTACCAAGCAGTCAGAGAATCTGTCAGAGTGCTTGATCCTTCGAAACATCCGTAAGTATTTAACAGTTGGCATGGCGTGATGTCACAACAATTTGAGTTACTAGCAACAGCGGCTGTAAAAACCTCAAACCTCGCGTGCTTCATATTCTTTATAGCTGCAACTTCACAATCAGGTTTATGTGAATTTTCTCACTTTAGCATGAATTCAGCAAGAGCTTAGGGTAGCAGATCTGTCGCTCTATGACACATTTTCAAATTATGCTTGCAACTTGAAGATTTCTAAGAAGTTCTTTAAGAAGTGAATATATATAAATAATTTACAGCTTTCATGGCGACTAAATTCAATAAAATATTCTCCGGCTAGCAGCCGCGTAGGGGGTTGAATGGCGAGACAGACGACGTATCTAGAACCATCTCTATCCTCTTCATCAGGGAAGGACGCCGTATGTGGAGACAGCTACCGTCCTTGAAGCCACATCAGCGACCAAGACGTTTGTCGGATTTTCATGAAATTCGATGCAGGAGTATTTTGAAGTTTTTGTTAAGCAAGAGTGAATTTCGTAAAAACCAGCGGAATGAGAGTCATACTTCAGACGTACGTAGGAGCGTAAATAAATTCCTACTTGTAATTTCCACATCGCTTGACTGACTGAGCTGATATGTGGTACAGAGGATCGCGGCATCACGTCGTCCAGTTTTTATGAGTTTCGTGAAATTCGGTACAATAAATAATACTTTACTTCGGAGAGTAAGACAAATTTTGACATTATTTTTTAAATCTTCGTCGGATTCAAATGAAATTGGATGTTAAGAAATCTGTATGCAATGCCTTGATGAGTCGCGGACTTTAAAAAAAAAAGTACAGTGAAAACTGTACTTGTTTTGCAGAAAAATCTTACGTCAATGTGTAGAATTTTTTCCCGATTTGGAAAGAACTCGATGCCTGAAATGTCCACAAACATTTAATAAGAAATGGCTGTGATATGAGCGAAAATCGGCTCACCTAAATAAATTTTTGTCCGTACTTTCTACATTTTTGTCCAGTTTAGATGAAATTCTGTACACTATATTGGAACACAGTGCTGTTGAACGTTTATAAGTTTCATGAAAATTGGCATAGGAAAGGCCATAACTTTCATGGTCGTAAAGGGAATTATATTTTCTTTCGGACCATGAAACCCTACGGGGTCGAGAAAGAAAAGAAAGCCTCTGTAAATTCTGTATATTCTGTCACGGAGTATATCATTTGCAATTATGCTCAATTTAGTTAAATGCTAATATTTTCTAATCCATAATTTTCCAGTATCTTACATTTTGTTCGTAAGGAAGGAGTCCTGCAAGATTTTGTCAACAAGGCCTTGCCCTTACATCCGTAATTTATGGTGTCTGGATTGTACAGCTTTATTGAGCGACATTTTCCAACCGCATAATTCACGAACCACGAAATTAAATGGCAGTTTGTGAATAACGAATTTTTAAGTAGAAATAAAGAAGTATTCGCAGGCTGTTGCAAGCTATTATTAGCGCCTTTGGAGGAAGGGGGCGTCGTTAAAAATCACGACAGAACTCAGGCATGTTAGTAAGGTTCTAGACACAAATTCGAACCCGAGATCTCCTAATAAGTATGCATGCTAACAATTCGAAAGGGACATTCGGTAGTCGAAGAAGTTAATGTTAAAGTTACAGAGACGCTTTCCCAAACCTGATAATCTTTAAAGGTTTATACATTATTCCTTTGGTGCAAGTTCATTGAACCGAAGTTTAATCGTATGCTGCGAAGGTCAGGAAGACTTACTGACGCCAGCCAAGCCTCAAAACCTTAACACGGTTTTGTGGATTGTGCAATGAATAGAGAGGATTTAATTTAGATTTTTTTTTTAATTCAGTAAGTAATAGAGACATTTACAACGTATTTTCCTGTTCACTTTTCTCACCGATTAACTGATTTTTGGACCATTTCTTATTCTGTGTGTTTGTTCCATTAAATATCAATCAATTGAAATAAGTTTTTTAAACATACGTTGTATATAAACAAACAGATGTACTGGCAGTTACAATTATAAAGCACAAAAATTATTTAATCTATACTGCCATGATATGCTAAGAAATTTCATAAAATTCCATCAATTGTTTTGAATTGTGCTAATAAAACGGATTGAAAGGACAACACTTCTTACATAGGCTCTTTCACGAAAGTGTGTGGTTAGTGACAGATTCAAAAAAGAATACCGAAATAAAGGCAAAACTTAGAGTTCTAAAAACTGCAGTATTTATATAACTCACCCACATTTTTCTTGTGCTGAATTCGAAAGCTCAACGTCTTTCACCTTATGCAGAACTGACGCTTTCCTTCTGACACATTTCCAGTGGCGGAAGCGGAACACAGCGTATTGAGCGAGTCGTTCTTCTTTTAGCACTGTGTGTTCGTTGGATGATCTATGATGATCTATGGAGGAACGCAGTTACCGACGTTTCGAAATAAATTACTGCAGAACGGCAGAAACATTTACCAACAGAGAGGCGCCACACTCCATAAAACTCAAGTCTTCATCAACAAAGCTGCCAGAACCCCAAATGTCGCGGTGGAGCTCCTGTGTTCAGTACAATTAGAAGAAACGAGAACATAATGTCGTGCTACCAACAAAGTTTGTCATACATGGATAAGGTGAATCTACAGATATCGAATTCCTTCTCTGATATCACATCATAGCATTTAATTTTACTGTTATTTATAGCTACCTTAGAAAAGTGTTCTAACGTGACGGAAGAATAAATTTACCAAAAGAAGTAATCAAGCAATAAAATTGAGAAAAACAATCAAAGGAAGCTGTTTTCATTTTCCTGCCTTTAATAAGAGACACCTTGTGCCTCAAAATACTCAATTTCACTATTATTCATTTACAAGAGTTGCGTAAAAAACGCCTGTAAGTTCGTCGCAAAATTTCTTGTTAAGAAGTGACTACTTTGTAATGTGTTTATCTGTGAAAGATCTAAATACACACGCACAAATGGTAATGGAAAACATCACAGATAATCGCTGCCGCTATTAGCCTTACATCTACAGAGGCCTAGATACAATGGAAGAGAGACTTCATTTAATGCTGTCCCTTCCCTTAACAAATTTCCCGCGTTAAGCGGACTTTGAGTTTGCAGTGCCTTTTTTCACTAGCTGGTATGCATTATCATTGGTTGAATTCATGCAAAGCCGTCTAAAATGAGAAAAATCCAATCAAAAATCAGTTTGTTGGCTGGTCACCATAAATTCAAAATGCCTCCAAAGTCCGAAAAATGCCGAAGTCAAAGTATGTGGAATTCTTTTGTAAGCAATATAATCCACTTTATACGCAGCGCTGCAAAGTTAATTGAAACTGTATGCATTATTGTGAGCTCACTCTGATGATAATTTTAGTGTATCTGAACTCACACTGCAGGCGGAAAACAATATCAGGGCATATTCGTTTAATATGGACTTGTAACAAAAGATTTATCATTCTATTTGGTTTAATACTGTACGAATGCATAAAAAAGTATTTTACAAACCTTGAAGGAAAAGGTGAGGGCGTTGACTCAAAAATAAAATTAACAAGAACTTTTGTACGCAATTTTTAGTGCTTAAAAAGTTTGGTGTCCAAGTCTTATAAATTAGACAGTCACAGAACATATATTTCACTTCGAAACGGTCCATGGAAATTTTATTGGGGGGAAGGTAGTGTAGCGTACAGGACACATATTACCTGTCACCAGCTTGCCAGGCAATCATAAGTATGTTACCGCTGTACAGAGTACTGCAATACCTAACTGAATTAGGCGAAGCTTTTTATTTAACGACCTTGTCTGTTGCTGATATTATGTATCGTCTGTGGTGGATGAAGGAAATATGTAGATGACTAATACTACAGTACTAACAAGGAAACCCCGCAATACTAAGAAGAAAATTTGCCGCATTGCCACTTTCTCCAACAGAAATTCCATGCGGACTGACCTGGGATAGAGCCCAAGCCCGCAGAGTGAGACGCCGACAAAGATGCGCCCAAGCCATGGCACTTGCCTGAAGCAAACAACGGAAACCAAGTCATAAGAGAAAATCGATTATATTGACGAGTTCGCCTTCGTTGTACTTAAGTAGACAGTGTAACTCTAAGACTGGCGCCGACCGAATTAAAACACTGCATTAGTCTTTCTGATTCTTCGAGGTGGCATTGAAAGCCATACAGTACTGCAAGGCGAAGAAGTAAGAACTGCAATTCTTTCATTTCTGTAAACTCAATCAAGGAACCGTGCCGTATGCCATTATGAATATCAATGTTTCGGAGCTTATAGTTTCGACTTATTTGATAAAATCTATTTTAATCCGCTAAACTTAGAATTAGATGAAAGCATAATATTAAAATGGATCTTCAAGAAGTGGAATGGAGGTATGGACTAGATTAATCTGGCTCAAGATACGGACAGATGGCGAGCTCTTATAAAAGCGATAATAAAACTTCGGGTTCCGTAAATTTCGGGGAATTTCTGGACAAGCTGAGGATCTATTAGCTTATCAGAAAGGACTCTGCTCCATGGAGTTAGTCATTGCCTTAGTTAGTTAACTGGTTATTTAGTCAGTTAGTCTGTAAACCAGCCAGCCAGCAAGCCAGTCCTCATTCAGCCAGCCGGTTATTTCAATCTGCTAGACTTGAGGTCAATGGAAAGTCACATCCATTGCACTTGGTTCTGAACTGTCAAGGGAGCTTTTTGGAGAGTCGTCGTATTTCCCTTTTTCAGTTACTCTCCAGTAATCCCTGTCAATCGCTCTGTTAGTGATTTGCTGTCCTTATATAACTTGTTACGGGTAAAGCATCGAACAAAATATTGACAGACTAATGCGAGATATAATAGAAACTAGCTGGTACAAACCCAAGACACATTCGGCTGCCCTTACTGAGGTTCTAGTATCAATCTCAGGCATTCTCTCTTCTTGCCTCCCTCCGTAATCCAACACCATCCTTGCAAGTTCTTCAGATAAAACATAAATACCTTATTGAAAACCACAGCTTAAACAATAAGCAGACATTAAAATGATTAAACAAAATAGGCCACGTGCGTGTAACGTGACATTGTGGCGCGTTCGCATAATGTTTATACTTCCTCGGCCATCGTATAACAGCCTGATACCATTCACTCGAAAAGAGCGTTTTTATGGCGACTTCATATCTTCAACGACAATAATACATACTGATGTCGTTATGTGCAGTGCAGTGTCCGGTATTTTGGACAGATTTTAACCTAATTTGGAGCTTCTCGACAGATTTTTATAAAAGTCCCCAGTATAAAGTTTCAGGTAAATCTGTGAAGTGGTAGACGCGCTGATACATGCGGACAGACGGAAATGTAAAGCTAATAGGCCATTTGTGCGACTACGCGAAAGCGTCTAAAATTTGGCTATTAATTAGAGTAACAGCAGTAATTAGTATCGCATGGCTTACCTGATAAATGGAGGAGAAAACTATAAATTAAATAAAAAGTAGTTTCCAAGCATATACAGTATATACCAGGGGCAAGAGTGGTGCAATTTCTCAACTTATTTTTTTTAAAACGTTATATTAATTCCACCTGAGACAGATTAGCGTTTTGGACATTTTCCATGTTCTTCTTTTATTTTCATCTCACAGCGATTCTAAAACTGGGTCCGCTTTCATTTTCAGGTGTAAAAGGGAAAGAATGACCAATCAATTACTGTTTCAATCGCATCAAATAGTTACATAAATAATCTCGATTCAACAAAATGAAAATAATGACAAAGTAAAACCAACTGATTAGGAATAAAAAACCTGAAATTAAATGAAAGGTGCAGGGTTTGATTGTATGATTATATAGTCCAGAACATTGGAGCGGTAGCAGAGACCATCTCCCACAAATGGCTCACCTGACGACGATCCTTCTGTCCCTTTCCAATGACAATGAAAACGCTGTTTTCGGAACGTTGTGAAATATAAATGAGAGTGGTGGATTAACAGGCCTGTCTACATTACTAGTGAAATACACGTTGACTACCGCTAGAAATTTTTAACGCTAAAATTTGCACTAGACGTCATGGCACTTCTACCGCCATAACATAGAGTCACCAGCAATACCAGGTGACCGTGAGAGATTCTAAGACAGTAACAAAGCCAGTATGTTTTAACGTGTGTTCTGAATTTGTGTGTGGCCAAAGATATTTTGGAAATATTTAACGGATGTTAACAGGAAGTTCTGCAAGTACGTACTGAATTGTGTATATCACCACGCAAATCTCTCTCTCTCTCTCTCTCTCGCTCTCTCTCTCTCTCTCTCTCTCTGTCCTTCAGTAAGCACCCACCATTAAAAAGTATGATAGAGTGGACATACGGTTCTACAATTTCTGTTCTCTGCACCAAAAGGGGGTGAATGGTCAACTTCGCCTCTGGTAAAGAAAGATCGGAAAAAATAAAGGTCTACCTGTAACATTCTATGCAAACGTAGAAGGGGAGGAGAGGTATAGCTGTCCTCATTGTTAATCTTAGCCCAAGATGGGGGTGGGTATTCAACGGCAAGGCCTGGCCACCTTGCCCGCAAAGAAGAGACCCGCTAACCATTAGACAAGAGACTTAGATGCGCCCTCGGGCCGATCAATGTGGAGAAGATAAAATTTATTTTCCCCACCGGGGTTCAAAACCTGAAATGTCCAATCCGTGGCCAGTCTCTCTACGGACTGCACTGTCACCGTCTTCAAACAAATAACGATAGACAAATAGACCGTACACGTGTCTTGCTTTAGAGTCATTCTAGTACAGAATGCAAATGAACTACGCAGTGCAAACGCGAAATTGAGATAATTTATAACCATTCTATCTGATGTGGTATTGCATTAAGTAATTTTGAGTGTATATTTGAGACTTTTCAAGCACTGTACACCTAGACTTAATAAAATCATGTTCCATCACAGATCACCAAGTGGTAAAGTTTACCCTAGAGCAGGCCATGAAAGCCCGGCGGAGGAGTAGAGGTATAACTCTACTCTTTTTTTTTTTTTTAACCTCGGCGCTAGATATGGGTGGGTGGTCAAAGCCACACCCCTGACACTTTACACTCGGGAAAGAGATACGGTACCCGTTTTACAGGATAGATGGGCCCCACGGTCCGTCTGGAGGGGTGCAGGTAGAACTCGTCACCACCGGGATTCGATCCCCAGACGATCCAGACCGTAGCGAGTCGCTATACCGACTACGCTATCCCGGCCCACAAACACAGATCAGTAGCTATCATAATTAACCGATATGCTTCAATTAGAGGAAGGCGTAAGTCACAGTTGCTCATTAAGATACAAGTTTAAATAATTCTGTTCTAACAACCTCTCGTTCCCAATTTCACTTACCGGTCCGGGTGAGCAAGTGGGCAGTTGATAACGATTTTAGGGACGACGCTCGTTGCCTCGCACCTCCTCGCTTGACAACCCAATGTGTGCCTTTTCAAGTTATTCCCTGGGATGTCCACACTTAAGACACATAACCCAGTTTCTACCCTGGCCAGACAGGTTATAAGTCATTATATTTGGCTAGTTGTTAAAATAACTGGCAAATACAATAAATAGTACTGTAAACGCGTATGCCTACTGCATCGTACAACCAACAGGCACGCTCTGCAACTGGAATTACGAATGACATTCAAGCACCCGCGCTTTTCGTAAGAAAAGGAAATGTAGTTAATATGGGGAAAGAGGAGTGATGTGCTCCGACATAAAATTTGTTCAATTTGAGAAGACCCACAAAAATGTAGCTCTTTACTAAATTGAATCATCAATATTATGATAAGCTATAGCACTAAGATAAATAAATATCAAATTCACTCACAGCTATTCGGTGTCAGTTATGTCTATTCGAAATGGATAATAAAGCCCATAAATAGTGCTGAATGATTAAACAGCTGACATTAAACGTAAAGTTCCCACTGTCGTAACGTAATATATAAAAATAATATTAAATATGTGTATGATTTCTTAGATGCTTCAAAGTCGTACTGTAATTTTGATGTTATGTTTGTGTGACCGTGCATCATTGATACAATAACATAAACAGCCAACTAGATGCAACAATATTAATTTTATTAAAATTTTCAATCAGCTCAACATGTTTCGGGCGGTAATTTCGCCCATCCTCAGGAGCACTAGACGGTGTTTACAGCTTGTGGTACAAAGCACCGACGATGCTGCCTGCTTTATACCACAAGCTGTAAACACAGTCTAGTGTTCCTGAGGATGGACGAAATAATCGACCGAAACACGTTGGGCTGATTGAAATTATTAATAAAATTATTATTGTTGCATCTAGTTGGTTGTTTATATTATCGTACTGGAATAATGCTGTACATAAAAGTAACAAAACTAATCTCATTTCCAAGCAAGATAAACGCAATGAAATTTATACGAAGATTGTTGTCGAAACATTCTTGTTTCATGCGTAGGTTAGATACAGTCAGCAGATCATATCGACTGCTCAAAAGAATTTAAAATAATGAAAAAGCAAGCGGTATCGCTTTCGTTTATCTAAAAAAATGTAAGACTTGTGGAAAAAATACTGGAGGTAAACGTACGTTCAATTCTGCTGTATGAATTTTGTTCGAAACACGTAATTTTCGCTCTGATAAATAATTAGCAATTTAAATATGACACGCATAAAATGCATGTATGTCTTCGTGAAAAGTGGTATTTAAATAAAATTCCAATTGTGTGGAAAACGTTTCATAAAATTTTCCAGTATCCAATTTCACTAGCATCAGTGAGCTGCTATTCTCGAGTTGCTACACACTTGCTGATAGATGGACGGATAGACAAACACGCTCTACGCACGTAAGCGAACGCGGCTTTGGACGGTCTGTGACAAAGAGTAGGTCATCTTAATGCACGGAGACCTACTGACATCACGTCTTGTGTGTAAAATGTACATGCTTCAACTTACTGTGACAGTACGTAGCGTAGTGGTCAGCGCCTCTTGACATCGGCAGTCCCAGGCTGCTGGAATCTGTGACTTTCCTCCAGTTGTACCTGCAAGCATTAATAATATCCACCAATACCACGAACTAAACTCTTGGCCTCCAGCAGTTTCAGATGTCCCTGACGTCTACTGTACTTTGATTTATTTTAAAACAACAGCTTAGGGATTTCGTTTTCAGACATTCTTCACAAATTTTCCCTCCATTTTCTCACAGTTTTCCTCACTGTATTGATACGTACAATTCCCATTTATCCAGTTTCACTACACCTCTATGGCCCGCCATTCTGCATCTTCCCACTGCTGCCTGACGTCTCCAGTCTTCCAACTTTAAGCCTAAACTGTCCTCAACATATAACATTCGTGTCCATACAATCCATAGGTAGATCTAGGGCTGCATCGTGTGTCTTCGCAGCAATATTTCATAATTACCGTAATTTTAACCTTAATCTCAAGAATGGCTCCACAAAATTAGTTAATAACAACAATATTATTAATACAATTCTTTATTATTAAAGTCACGACACAAGAGGCAAAAGCAAATTATAGGAACAACACAGAAACATAAGCGAAAATACGTGAAATAACCAATCACACAACATAACCAATCACACAGCATAACTACTTGAAAATAAAACAATAAAAAATAACAATAAATGAGAACAAAGTTTTAGTATCTATTATTATCATAATTAGTTGAACAAATATTTAAGCAAAACACACTTCCGTTCAATATATCACCATCCCTACTGACGGCATTAGGCGTCGAAGTACATCTAGTGGACGAACTTACTGTGAAGGTTAGAATCAACATTAAACAAACAAAATCTATGATATTGCGATTCGACACATAACTAATAATAGTGACGGAGACAGGAATAAGAAAATAAAGTACAAACAGCTTAAAAGTTCCAGTTTCAGAAGGTACAGCCCAAGAACCAATTCTATTAGAACGTCTGAAAGAAACCAAAATGTATAGATTTACTTGAAAAGCAATAATAATGAAACAAAGTGGATTTAATAAGCAGCTCCCCATCATATAACAGGCATAACATGGATAAAAAAAAGTGGGAATGTGCTATTTTGATGAAGGTTTCCTAAAACTTTCACCTAAAATTTATGACGAACACGTGGAAGATGGTGAGTCAGGAAAAATAGAATTTCTAATTTCCGTATGTTTGGGAAGTGGCGGTGCCCACTTAGTAGCAAATAATTATAAAATAATGTTAAGTTTTTAATTAAGGAAATGTTATTATCTATAACTGGTAAATTTCACGTATCAGTAGCGGTACTGTCAGAAAGATCATATTTTACTCTACAGGACAAGTGTTTCCACATTAATCTTCTACAGGCATCGTAAACTGACCACAAAAAGCTGCTTGTTATTAATACCGATGCAAATATGACAATTCTGTGTGTGTGTGTGTGTCTGGCAATTTATGTCTCGTGATTAACACAAATATTAAGTCGAACACAACACAAGTTACATTTTAATTCAAGTTGTGCCGTCACCTGTCTGCCACATGTTTCTGCCTGTACTTACGCCATCATCAGGCATGCCAACATAAAAGCTTATAAAGGAAGACAAAACAAAGCAATATCTAACAAGCCGCCTGTTTACAGTCACTGTTTTATGATGTTAAAATATAGGATATAAAGCATAAAATATAAAGTATAAAATCTAAATAATTTTTAAATATGTACATATGCATATACATGTACATGACGAGATGTCTTCCATAAAGATTAGGCCTCGTGATTTGGACAATAAACCTGTCAATTTTGATCATGTTCATTATTATAAAATGATTGCTTTCGGGCTGGCGGAGGTAGTTTGATTGCCATCAGAGTTAGAAAACTTTTCTCCACACTGCCACAGCCTTACCCGTCCCGAGACTCACTCAGTATGTGGGGTCCTGGGTTACTTCTCTGGTGGCACAACCATCTAGAAGTAAAGTTCCCCTACACTGTTTCGTGATGCTGTGTGTATACACAGACATAACATAGACAAATGGTAAAAAGTTTAATGGAATTAATTTGGTCCTCTGTTCCTGGCCACTCCGTCATACGGTCAGGCTGTATTTTTCATAAACCTGAAAGCTGAGAGTTTTAAAACAATTTTAATTAATCGTATTTCTCCACGTGCTAGGTTTTTCTGCGTGTTTACAAAGCGCTTCGGCTTTGTCATATATGGTGTGTGCTTTTAAATAATGGGGAGTTTAATAAGGTTCTGCTTACAAAAATACTGCTATTTTGAGAGTAAATTTTACAGCGAATTGTGAAGCAATATTTTCAGAACTACTGAGGTACGGCGCGGGGCTTTAAAACGAAGCACGAGAAGTAGAAGGGAACGATCCCCGTATTTTGGAAAAACTGTTATCTGATCACTTACAGATTTTTGTCTTGATATGTCTATTATCACTTCAAAACATACACACAAATAAACATGAGGTTTTAAAAGTATCAATGCCAATAATGTTTTATGTTTTGTTGAGAATATGAAAATATTTGCACCTTGAAATCTACGACCTTTGTGGAGATTTTTAAACGTCTAAGCCCACGCTCAGACAGTGTACTTTCTTTTTAGCCGCTAACGATAAGCAATTCCAATCAGCCACTACTAGCCGCCTCACGCCCGCCCACCCGGCCAACCGTCCGTGCGCTTAGAACACGGCTCCATACCAGACAGATTTTCTTGCAGTTTAATATTTTCGATTCTTATTAACAATGACCAGTTATTGCTAATTTCGGTTAAAAAGCGTACAAAAAGGAATAATCATGCTACACGAAGACCTAAGTACGTTTAAGCCGTTGGTCTTTACAACGGACAGTGTCCGCCCACATTCATACTACGGACATACATACGTACATACATACATACATACATACATCGGATGCATACGTACACACAAACATAAGATAGGGTACATACATACAGTAATGCATGGAACGAGAAGAATTAGATGGGTGAGGCATGTAGCGCATATGGGAGACCTGAGGGAAATAGACCGCTTGGAAGACTCAGACATAGATGGGAGAATAATATTAAGATGGGTCTTCAAGAATTGGAATGTGGGGGCATGGACTGGATCGAGCTGGCTCAGGATAGAGACAGGTGGCGGGCACTTGTGAACGCGGCTATGAACCTTCGGGTTCCATATAATGGGGGAAACTTCATGACTGGCTGAAAACCGGTACGCTCAAGTAGAACTCTGCCCCATGGAGTAAGTAATGCATGGAAAGAGAAAGATTAGTTGAAATTTGGTTTGTGTTTAGAATTTGAAGTAAATTGTGGTGATTTTGTGTAACTTGTATTTTGTGTGTGGCCTGTTGGAAACCTTAAATTGTAGTTAGGATGTATGTTAGGCTGAGCAAGTAAGGCCTATCCTGCAACATTCTTATAGCAACAGCACATTCCTTTGTGTCTGCATACGCATTTGCTAAGCGAACTCAAAAGGCGCTGAGTTAGCGGTTTTGTGAACATGTGTACCGGCCTGTAGGACAGACACGCATTGTCTTCGTGATCCACCTTTCGATGAGGGAGACGCACAAACCAGTGTTCTGAAGAAAGCCTCAAAATGAGCCTTGTACCCCAGATTTTCCTATTCATAGAAAGGTGACTGCTGTGTGGTACAGCCATAATGCCAGATTAATAAGAAAATGCCAGTAGAACAGTTTTGATAGTGTTTTTTTTTTTTTTTTTTTTTTTTTTTTCAAATTTTATTAAAAAAAGGGGTTTGAAATTTGGGGGTATTCCCCCCTCCTTTTTTTAAGAAAAAGTGTAGGAGTTAGAATT
>Ga0123355_10003089_pt1 | contig 23745 bp, 19 predicted proteins | sample TergutEmb28metaG_3_FD_89872 | JGI IMG/M metagenome (GOLD analysis project Ga0123355, IMG submission 89872) | Embiratermes neotenicus P1 segment gut microbial communities from Petit-Saut dam, French Guiana - Emb289 P1 | ecosystem: Host-associated > Arthropoda: Insects > Digestive system > Gut ... | reverse complement strand
TTTAGGCGTGTTGCCACTAGATATGATAAGCTCGTCAGTCGCTTCAAAGCTTTTGTTTGCCTTGCCTGCGTTATGATTTTGTTGAAATAGCACAATGTTTTTTATTTATCGAACACTACCTAATAGAGATTGTTTGCCCACAGACATCCAAGCCAAGCTTGATAGTCAAATCAATATTGTTTCACATGGGATAAATGGTGAAAACAACGTGGCATACGAGTTGAAAAATAGCGGTATGGCCATGTATGTATTACAGGATATTTATGTAGAGCACGATGGTCTTTCTGCTCAAATCGATTTTCTGGTTATCACACGCAAGGGTATTTTCGTTATTGAATGTAAAAACTTGTATGGAAATATTCTAATCAATGATAGAGGCGATTTTATTCGTACCGGTGGTTCCAAAAAGGATGTAGGAATATATTCACCTGTTGAGCAAAACAGAAAACACATGAATGTGATAAAGCAATTACGCTTTGAGGAGAAAAGCCGTTTGACAAGTAAGATATCTTTTGAAACCAACTTCCGTAACATCTATCGTTCTGTAATAGTCATTGCTAATGAAAAAACCATTCTTAACGACATACATGCGCCCACTGATGTAAAGGCTTTGGTTACACGGTCTGATAGCTTAATAAGATATATTACGCATGTCAATGAACAAATTAATATTTCCGAATCATCTGATAAAGAAATGGAAATGTTAGCAAGATTTTTCTATGAAGCACATGTCGAACGTGATATAGATTATGCCGCTGATTATAGAATAAAAACTCTTCCACCTGACGATAGGATGTGCCCAGATTGCGGGAGGAAGATGGTGCAAAGGACAGCGAAAAAAGGGAGTAACGCAGGTACACAGTTCTGGGGTTGCTCTGGTTATCCAGAATGCAAGACAACAATGGTATAAAATAAGTACCCCCTATTGATTAAAACATTATAAACCCAGCGCAGCCGCGCACAAATACAGACTCCTTCATTCATTTTGTGGAAGGGTCTTTTTCTTATGCAAGGAAATCTCACCCGACTACAAATTGGCAACATGCTTGCCATGACAGAGGTATTGCGGCTTGCCGGGCTCAGCCGCCTAAGCGGCGCGGGTCAGCTTTGCTAACCCGCAAGCAAGGCACGGTGGGGTCACCCACCGTGCTGCTTGTTGGGGGATACCCCCAAGCCCCCGGCAAAAATCGCGTCGCGATTTTCACCTACTGCCACCGCTTCGCGCTGTCAGTGGTTCGCTTTGCTCACGAAAACGTTAAGTGCAAGTGCAAAAAATCAAACAAAAAAAGCATGGCCGCTATGCCTTAAAAGCATAGCAGCCACATTATGAAAATCTTCTTTGTACTGTATCAAAATTAAATTTCTGTATCTCTGAAAGCAATTTTTCCCTCAATAGTATTTTGCGGATGTGTGCTACCTCTGGATTCTATATATTGCTTTTCAGCACGTAGCGTAGCGTATTCCTCTTGCAGCTTATTGATTGTCGAAGACCTTTTAAGCCCAATGTTTTCATTTTCAACTATGGAAATTATTTCGCTCATACGAGTATCAATGTCGATGATTCTACTATGATTTTTAAAGGATACATCTACATCATTGCCCTGCTCTACAATTCTTTTACACAGTACTTCTTCTGTGTAGTTTTCCGATAGGCTACTTAGTCTTAAAAAACGTTCCTGACCTTCAAGTAAAAGGGATACATTTTTACCGCGTTTTTTGACTTTGCAGTTCATGAAACTAAGGCTTTTGAGGAGTTCATCTAAATCTTTCGGCTTACTTTTTTGCATGACCTCATCAATTAAGAATTCTAGTTTTTGGCGTTTACTAGGTTCTTTTTTTGCTTCTGTTGCAAGTGAATATGTTCCACTTCCAAAACTAGGTTCTTCGATTATTGACAATCCATTTTTCTCACAAATAGCGTCTGAGATTTTGCGCAGAGCTTTGCTTGAGTGCAATGGATTTCTGTATTTTCCGGTGAAGTCCAGCCTTGTAGAATTGATTATTATGTGGTTATGGATATGGTTGCGGTCGGTGTGTGTTGCCACTATGAAGCTGTGCTCACCTTTGGTCAACTCCATGGCTAATTCATGCCCAAGCATATTAGCTTCCTCCGGAGTAATTTCTCCAGGCGCAAATGCCTGACGCACGTGGTAAACAAGTATATCATTAAGTCCTTGCTCTCGCCCGGTGATATCTGCATACATGTCTTTTGAGAACATAAACTCATCTGCTGAACATTCAGGAGAGCAATGATAGCCTGTCACATGCTTGCCACCTTCAGTTTTATCAGGGTTAATTGCATAGTCAATTGTATCTGTTATAGTTTGGTGCTTGCTATGGCTTTCATTTGCGTGAATTGGCTTTATCCATGTGGTTGCCATTATAACTCCTCCTGGTTTTTTGATGTAAATAAAAGCAGCCAGCCACATGAAAAAACATGAAAGCCGACTGCCTTAATATGAGTGCTTTAACTCCGTATTTTAGTCAATATTACGCATCATATGACACTATAGATACAATATCACTGTATAAGTAAAATACATCAGTGATGTCATCTTATTAATTCAACAAACCTTGCGCCAAAGTCTGAAAGATGAATGCCTTTCTGGATAAAGTGAAAAACATTTTCATCATCCACCTTGTATTCATGCTCTGTAATAAATGCTTTTTTACAATCAAATCCATATTCTTCATTATTCATATTAACTATATGCCTTTTTGCAAACTCATGACGAGTATCAAGACCTATAAGATTCATATCGTCTAAAATAATTATATGCATTTCCTTATCATTTCTGCATTCAATATAATCAATAATATTCAATCTATGCAAATTACTTATAGCTATTGAAAGTTCCTTTTTTGATAGACTACAGGGCCTTAATGGTAATGGTAGATAATTTGACATACAAATACTTGTTACGCTTGGCTTTAAATGTCCTATATAAACATCAAAAAACATATATTTCGCATATACCTCAAGGTCACCTGCTTCACAAAAGAAATAATTTAAGGCAACAGCATCGTTTCTATCAATGTTTTTCATTAATTCAATAAAAGCTGGATAAACGTTCCCTTTGCTCAGAAGCCCATTAGCTAATATTTTTGCCCACAACATTTGCATATCATTATCACTTACGTTACCAACAGACTCGAAATAGCGTAAGAGCCAATCGAAATCAAACTCACTATAATCTGACATTTGCTTTATATACTTCTTCTTCTCCGTATAGATTGTATCGGCTTTCTTCGCAATTTCTAGCATATTTCTGCATTTCATCATTTCTGTAAAAGTCAATTCATGTTTATCAACAAGATTAACCAAGACTTCATTTATTTTTCCGGCCTTTATTTTTTCGAACTCAGTCTTGCTTGTATTTCCTCGCAAAAACATGGCTGTTATAAATCCTCCTGCTAATGCTGAGATACCGGCTTGAACCAATGGCATGGCTTCTCTTACAATATTTGTCAAGGCGTTAAAATCACTCATATTCTCCACATCCCCGCAATCATATAAATATTAAAGGCAATTCGCTTATCAAAAAGCACCAAACACCATCTGTTAATCTGTATAGCATCATACAATGAAATATAATTGTCTACAAGCGTAGTGTCTAAAGAAGTGCTTCTACACTTATTAACTAAATCGCATCCAATCATTGACTCGAATGTGCTATTGCAAATAACTACAATTTTAGCGTATTAATGCACATACCATAAAATACCCGCTATGCAATATGGACCAATCCAAACCGGATTCCCATCCCCCATAACGGGTTAAATCAGCTTTTTTGCTTCCTACTGTAGATGCAATTGCATCACGTAAAATACCATTGATTGGGATTCATGTTATCGGTAAATATAAATAAGTGTCAGGCCCATAAGCCGTGACATAGCCACAGCAAACTCGGCACAGGTAATATATCTGCCCGGTTGGAATGTACCTCCCGGCATACCTGTAAAAATACCATTGTTGGTAGTTGTGGAAATAGCAATATTATGCCGGTGGTTATGATTCACTTTATCTGCAACAACAAAAAAGGGGGATGCAACAAACCGCATTATGCAGTGTGCAACATCCCCTTCTAGTTTTGTAGCATTATTGTTCGTTACAGCTATACAACTTCCCTAGCTCTTACACTCCAGCGCATGTTGCGCTGGCCTTCCACACATGTTATCAAGGTCAAGATATTATCATGGCTATGGTCAAGGTGGGACAGGTCTGTCTCACTGATGCGCTCAATGCTTATAACTTCATACGCCCGGACACCGCGGGTGGTTTCATAGAAGATTAAGTCTCCATGCTGCAGGTTCCAAATTCCTGCAAAGAAACTTCCCCTACCACGGTTATGACTGGCCAGAGCTACATTTCCATCCCACTGGCTGGTATTTGGGAAGTGCCCTACATAATTGTCTAACATGGCCATATCAAGACCTGGGCGGATGTGAGCCACATGATTAAGGGTTGGTATCATAATTCTGCCGATAGTGCCATCAGCAAAGGGTTCTACTACTGTTACTCGTCTGGCTGGGTCAGCCGGGGGCGGATCCGCCGGTCGGTGTGTTACTGTGAAGCCTGGGGAGCTGCCACCTTGTGTACCGCTATCTGGCGGCGTAGATGGTGTGGAGCTACCACCTTGGCCCGGTCCGGCAGCACCAGGGGTTACGCTGGTGTTTGGTAAGAATCCATCTGATTGGGTACCATCCGGACGCACATTTATGCCGCTTTCGCCTGGAAGCAATGTCATATTGGGAGCATTGACTCTCACAGCATGACTGGCATAATTATCATTCGGCATAAATGGATTCGTGGGGGGCGTGTCAAACACACCACTGAAAACACCTGCTGGGGGCGGTAGGTACGCTGCGTGTCTGTCCCGGCGGATGTTTTGCGGGTGTTGAGGAGCTACATTTGTTGTGGTAAATGCACTCCATTGATTGACTGGGTACGTGGTTTCGAAGCTGTACCTAGGGGCTTGGTATGCCCAATTTTGAACCCAATTCCATTGTTCATAGAGATGCATGGATACCCAATTTGGATTGCCAGGGCGATGGTTGTTACGAGCTGTATTGTCAGCGTGTATTGTGATTGGGAATGACAGAAATGCAAACGTAATTGCTAAAGTAATAGCGATAGCCAATTTTGATTTTTTCATATTATTTCAGTCCTTTCAATTTTATTTTGATGATTTGCGAGGTTTGAGCCAAAAAATAAGTGCTGCACTGCCTCCAAGCAGAAGGGTAGCAGCCATAGCTAACTGGAAGACTCCAAAGGTATCTACAAGCCTTCTGATGACACTGTAATCATCAGTTTCATCTGTCTCTTCAATAGTATCTTCATCCTCATACTCGTAGTATGTGATGTCAGTGTATAAATGGGATTCCTCTGAAGATTGGTGCCCCGAGGTCTGCGCAATTGTAGGTACTTCTTCGTATCCCGGGGGTGGAGTTATAGGCGTCCCAAAGAAAACTACTGTATACAGAATCTGACTTTGAGCAAGTCTGCTAATGGTGCCAACATAATCTGCGGTGGTTACATATCCTATGGTGCGGGTTTGAGAAAGTGAGCCCGTATATGTGGCCGTGGCCGTATAGGTTGCGCCGATGGGGAGGCCATCTACAATGTCCGTGCTGCTACCTATTTGCCAACTTACACTATACAGATTTAAGGTTATGCCACCTTCGTTTATGGTGCGTGGGATTAAGCTGCTATCCTGGCTAGGAAGATGTGGGTATGTGCGAGTACGCCTTACAGTGGCATTATTGGTTGTTGTGCCTGCTGATTGGCTACGAATGGATTGCATATCAAGCGTCAGCATACCTGTATAACCGTCTCTATCGAACCAGATTTCATGTTCTATACTTGGCAGGATATCGTTTAGGCTGTTGGTTGATGTTTCGATTGTTATGGTCTCGCGGATCTCCATGGTTGCCGCGTACATAGTGTAATCCTGAGTCATAAAGCCCAAAGAGAAATACTGATTAAACATTTCAAAGCTGTCCGTCGGGATACTTGCAGGGTTTGCGTATGGTGGCAATGAAAACACCTTGCTGATTGCACTAAAGCCATTTACCGGTTCGTGGCATATGCTGATTGGAATAAGCTGTCGCTCTTCTGATTCAGCACCTACCAGTACAGGAAAGCTAAGGAAAAGCACAACCACAATAAAAATTGCAAAACACAGCTTGGGCTTGGCTTTGCATACTTCTTTACTGCTCATTGCAGACCTCCTTTCGTGAGAAAAGCAAAGGCAGGCCTGGTTTCTTTCACACCAGGGCCTGCCTTTGTTGGAATTTTATAGATACTTATTAACGTATCAGATCAAGGATTACCATCCTGTACGGGGCAGTTCGCCACGGGAGGGTCTAAAAACTCTTGTTATCCATCGGTGGTTACCAATGACCCATTCACCGTTATGCATACCGCCCACATAGACGCGATTTACAAACTCTAACCCGTTTTGCACACTGCTTCTTACAATGGCTTCGACTCTTGGTGCTTCAACAGACCTAAAACCGGCACGGACGGTACCAAATTGGAATATAATTTCCGTTACATATTCTCCAGAGCGAAGACCTAGGGCTGCTGCAGACATGATAAGACCGTTATTTTCGGTGCTTGATAGATTGTCATAAGCCACACGCCAATCTTGGTTACGATTAGTGCGGAAAAGAACACTATAGCGCACAGATTGGTTGAATGTGCACGTGAACACTCTATCAAGTCGTACTGCGTCTGTGGGTAGCACATCACGCCAGAAGAAGCTGGATAATGGTACGTTGGATGCATTAACAACTCTGGTTATGTCCCATGCTATCCGTTGGCCAGGCATTACTTCCTGCGGGCCGGTTTTGCGAATTTCTACTCCGATGTTAGCTGGTTCATTGTAGAAGTTGTATCTTACAATCTGACCTGAATGCTCTATTGTTATATCCAATACAACATCCGAAAGACGATAAAACGGCGGTGCTTGTATTTCATGGATAGTGTAGCGTCCCAACGGCAATGGTCTGGATGCTCCAACACCATTTGCTGCCGTTCTAAATTGGTCAACTACGTTGCCTGTGCGCCAATCGCGGACTTCGAAGACCGCGCCTTCTAAGCGGCTACCTGCGGGTAGGCCGTTTACTTGGTTATCGGCACTAGATAGCTTTGTTATCTGGATTTGGCCTGCGATAGGTGTATTCGTCCATTCAATTTCCGTAATCATACCAGCACGGAACTCAATTGTCCGGGGCATGGTATCCCGGATAAATCCAGGTGCCTCCCTTGTTTCACGGATGGTATAGCGGCCTGGAGGCAGGATACCCCTGAAATATATGACACCGTTATTATCCGTGAAGAAAGGACCCGCGACTTCTTGGTTAGTAACAAAATCAAAGATTCTGAACTCCACACCATAGATAGGTTGGCGTGAGACAGAGCAGATTTTGTGGAGTCTTAATCCTGCCATCTGAACATTTACTACCTCTAGGGTGGACAACCTGCCTGGGGTGATTGTCACCACATGCACGGTTGTATCTAGGATATAACCAGGCAATGCGGCTACTTCGGTTATATGATAGACCCCGGCTGGCAGGTGATTGATGTGGATTCGTCCACGGTGGTCTGTGAGGAATCCGCCGTTTGGCCCTAGATTGGGGCTATTAGCGTGAGTACCCGGTTGGTTTTGATCTGCTATCAGGCCAGTGACGCGTCGGCCGTCAGCGTGACGAATGTCGAATTCCACGCCTTGAAGAGGTTGGCCCGTGTGATAATCTGTTTTAATGATTAGTAGCCCTGATGCCGGGGTGTTTTCCACTACCAGCAGGTAATTCTGCTGCCTTGTGGTTGCATTAATCTCAACCATGATAGGTTCATCTAAGCCGAAGTAGCCCTCTGCAGGTCTGGTTTCAGTTACCAGGTATACGCCGTCGGGCAATTCAGGCAAGTGGATTAAGCCGTCCCGGTTGGTCACAAAATCAAAGAAACCGGTTTGTGGATTCTGGATACGCTCACCGTTGGGTCTTGCTATTTGGAATATTACCCCTTCGATTGGCTGACGGGTTACGCTGTTAATCTTGCGGATGGTTAGGCTGGGATAACGATAATTACGGATGATTATGGTCATATCACCATTATTACCTACCGTGAATATTGTTGGACTGCCAACCATAAAGCCAGGTAATGGGCGGGTTTCTATGGCGATGTATACGCCATGTTCCAGGGTTGGCAGGTAGATATGACCAGATGCGTCTGTAACAAACTCATAGGAGCTATCTACTGCGTAGTTCTTTATGCGCTGGCCCGTGTTGCCATTGCCGAAATATCGTGCAATCTCGAAAACAACACCTGGCAATGGCCTGCCTGTGTCGCCACATATCTTTCGTATCACTATGCTTGGCAGCTTGGGGTTAACAAAACGCTCGATACGATTCTCTCCGGCTCTGAGTTCAATAGTCCTTGGGCCTTCGACAATCATATATCCAGCCGGGGCGCGTATTTCGGTGATTACATACACACCTGGGGCAAGGCCTGGGAATACAGCTACTCCGGAGCTGTTGGTAGTTTGTCTGCCTACCAGTGAGCCGTCGGGCCTACGGAGTTCAAATTCTGCTCCGGCTAATGGCCTGCCATTGTCATCTACCTTCTCGATGGTTAAACCGGTCAGTGGACGATTGGTAAACTCCAGCCTGTATGTTTCGCCGGTGGCGTTTACTCTTATGGTTTGTGGGGTGGCGTTTAGAATAAAACCATCTGGGGCACGTACCTCTGTGACTATATAGCTGTCTGGAGGTAGGTTGGGTATCAGGAAATATCCCTGCTGATTTGTACGGAAAATGCCATTGGCCGTGCCGACTACTGTACCGTTGGAAGTGGTTACCCTGAATTCCGCATTATGAAGTGGAGCCCCGGTTACTTCACAGCGTTTCACTACTAGGAGGCTGCCATAGGGGTCATTGGCAAAAACGATTTCTACCACGCTATGACCATCTGGTTGCAGGAACACTGTTTGAGTGTTTGTTTCTGACAAAGTGAAATTCCTGGGAGGGGTTACCTCACGGACAACATAACTACCCGGAATAAGGCCAGTAAGCACGATAATGCCGCTGGGATCAGTGGTGTATCGTCCTATGACAGTACCAAGGGTACCACTTACACCTGCAGAGGTATGGATAACCTCAAAAGTTGCACCCACAAGCAACTGCCTTGTTACGGAGCATGTTTTCTTGATGACAATAGAGTTGAGAGGCCAGTTCCACACACCTTCACCCATGAGCCAATCATCGCCGCCGGTGACAACCAAGTTGCCGGTTATTCGTGCGAGTAATTCGGCATCATCAACATAATCGATATTATCGGAGTCAATGTCATCTGAATCTACTGGTGTTGGCGGTAATTCTTCTTGAATCACCGGAATGTTTGGTGGGTCAAAATCATTGGTTATGTCAGGAATATCAGCATCACTGGGTAACAGGCCTTGGCGCATGAGATGATACGTATTTTGGCCAGGTGCAAGGAATACCCGGAAACTGTTGTTGGTGGCCAGCGACATACCCGGAGCAGCACGGGTTTCAATAAAGCGATACCAACCAACCTGAACAAATGGGAGTATTATTTGCCCATTGGCATTGGTTACAAAGTCGCCTATACGTACAACATTTGGAGAGTTAGGGACTTCGAAGTAAACACGGAAATGTGTTAATGGCACCGGTCTGTGAGATAACGCGCACATCTTGGTTATTACAAGAGTTGGAAGCAATGTATTCTGCACTTGTAGAACATAGTCCTCGTTTTCCCGTATTGTAATTGTCCATGTACGGTTGGCAACTTGCGGATCCAGCCAATAATTATTAGCGGCCCTGGTTTCGGTGATACGATAAACGCCTGCAGGCAGATTCGGTAGAACGATTTGCCCTTGAGCATTGGTCCGAAACGGGTTGCCTGTTATCATCCCAGTCGGAGCAGGGCTTAGCCGCTCAACTGTGAATTCAGCACCTTGGATTGCGGCACCTGTTACTGCATCGGATTTGTATATTGTTAAGGTTGGCATACGACGGTTGGCAAATACTACAGTATGGTCGTGACCGGCCTGCAGTGTAACTATCTGCCAGTTAGGATCCGCCAGGTGGAAGCCAGGAGGTGGCACGGTTTCCATGACTATGAAGTTCCGTTCGCTTTCCCCTTCAAACAATGTCCACGGGATTATGATTTCACCATTTTCATTTGTTATCATTGGGAAATCGATTGGAAGTGGGCGGCCACTGCCTTGTGCTACTATGGTGAAGTGGGCACCGGCTAGGCGTTCGCCTGTATCCTGACATTGCTTAATGATTGTGAGACCCGGATTTCTCCAGTTGCGCCAAGTGACTCTATTTTCGTCACCAGGGGAGAGAACAATTTCTCTCGGTCCATCCATGAGGACATAGCCGTCCGGAGCTACTATCTCACGAAGGATGTAGGTGCGTCCTGGGTATAGGAAATTGCCATAATTACCTCTGCCGATGACAGCGATACCATTGGCACCGGATGTGGCTTGCCACGTTTCGCCTGTGGTTGGGTCGTATAGCTCAAATATGGCACCGGCCAGCGGCTCGTTTGTAATTCCATCAATTTTTAAGATTTCCAAGGATGATTTTGGTTCATTGAAGAATGTGTGAGATTGAGCTGTGGCGGGTGAGTTGCCGCTACAACTGCTGCATCTTTGTCCCCATCCTACATTTACAGACCACACATTATTTTCGCCAAGCAGATAGCCTGACGGTGGAGCAATTTCCGTTACAGTGAATTGACCGGCGGGTAGATTGCAAAACACCAATCTACCGTTTGCATCTGTTACTCCAACCCTATCAATTGGGATAGCTGGATTACCAGGATAAAAGCCTTGGATTCTGAAATGCGCGCCAGCAAGGAGTTGGTTGTTGCCAACACCATTAGACATTTCGCGTTTGAAGATTTCCAGACATGAAAACGGGTAATTTTCAAATGTTATGAGGATGTGGTTGTCGTTGTCTTTTCCTATTTCGTTGATTTGGTAAGTGTCTGGTCCTCCAAGCACTTGAACATTCGGTGGTAGTTTCCAGAAGCCAAAGGCTGTATGCTGTGGATACATGGAGAAGCCTTCGGGGGCTCTTTCCTCTTCTACCATGAAGAAGCCGTATGGCAGACCTTCCAATATCCATACACCGTCTCTAACAGTAGATGTTACACCACTAGGCAATGCAGTTGTTGCGCCGGCGGTCAACACTTGACTTGCATTGATACCGGTATTGTCAATCTCCCAAATTTGGCCATCACCAGTAACGATTTGGTGAGATGACATCCCGCGCAGTCTCATTAGAGCACCTGGGATGTTTTCACGAGTTATTGCGCAGATTTTTTGGATTGTTACTCCGTTGCCGTTACCGTTACCATTTCCATTACCGTTACCATTGCCGTTGGGTGGAACCCACGTATAGCTCGCCCGAGCGTCGTAGCCATGGATATAAAATACGATATCCTGCCAGGTATTGGGGTCTGTAGCATTTTGCATTACAAAAACGCGGTTTGCGTACTGGTTATTAATACCAACCATATCTACTGCGGCGGTTTGCCCTTCGCTACCAGCTGGCATCACAAAGTGAATATTCTCCACCAAGGGTGCTGTGAGATGCGCAGGATTCGAACCACCGCTCCTGAATGCACTTGTAGGGATTGTCGGTGCTGTGGCTGTGTATGTGCCATTCACATAGAGTCGTGTGCCTGCTGGTGTTGCAGCATCCCACTCAAAGTAAAAGACATTTCGACCGCAGTTGCTACGGCGATTGTTGCCAATATTGAATGCCGGGGATTGCGGGGTTGCACCTGTCTGATGGTCACTATTTTGGTTAGCACCGTTTACCGTAATCGGTGGGTTGTTTGCCAGCGATGCTGGTGTACTGCCGAAGGTCCCGGCTATGATTTGGTTAATAGCTGTTTGATTAGTGCTTGATATCGGAGACCCATCAGCATTATTAACTGTTGCGCCTGGATTGCCGACAAGACCCACGGCAACTCTCGTCATGTATAAAAACCATCTTGCACCATCCGGAGTCATTGTTGACTGATATGGATTATGGGGATGTCCATACCTGAGAACCGTTCTATACTGGTCTGCTTGAATACCTGTCAGAACATAGGCAGCTCCCGGATTTCCTGGTCCTCTTTGGTTTGGATTTGCACAGTAGGCCTCATATACCATACCATTTATTACAACATAGTATCTTCGTGCGCCAACCTCCATCCGTCCTTCTGTAGTCGTGGTTAGCCAAAGTCTTGCACCATCGAACGCAACCTCATCCGGGTTTGCCGGGTGGATGACATTGACGTTTGCAGGTATATTGAATGGTATGATGAATGCTACATGCGGCATTGGGGTGTTAGATGCGTTTGCACCTCTTGCCAACGACGAAGGGTCCGCTGACAAAACGGGTGTAATTGCCTCAATCCGTTCATCATCAATCTTTATCCTCTCGCCTTCGATATAGAGATATAGTGGTATCTCCATTTCTATGAGCTGGCCTTCGACTTCAACAGTCACAATGCCATCAGGTGGAAGCTCCACCTCTTCATCGCCTACTATGATAGTAATCGGCTCGTAATTATCCGTGGCAGCTGAACTCAGCTGAGTTTGTACGGTTGATACCATGGATGTTAAAACGGTTGTTGGTGCCGCAAGTACTTCATGAGGCACTGCGCCAATAATCATAATCAATATCAAAAACAGTGCAAATACAGCCTTAATACCTTGTCTTGCTTTTTTTCTTCTACTCATTTTTACCTCCTGAAATCTGATATTTTTGTTGATTGCTTGGTCTTGCTTTTGATAGCTACCTCATAAAATCACCTCCCACAAATAAAAAGACAGACCGCAAGGCCTGCCACAAAAAAATATATATAAACCCCGAGGGGATTGTTTTTTGAAAGAAAAAAGGAGCAGTATTTAATCGGCCCCTTATGTCATAAATGTAATTCGCAGCAATTATTTAATCCTTTATATGTTACCTCCCAGAAGCATCAAAAAAGGCATAAACAAAAATTGCGCCAGTATGTGGGTTAATTGCAGTGCCAATACCAACTTCATAGTTATGCCTCGACAAAAGTCTATCCCTATGAACTTGAGAATCCATCCAACCGTCAACAATGGACTGAGCAAGGTCATACGCTGTGATATTTACATTATTTACAACCCCTGCAGCTCTATTGTTAAACGTAACTGCCCACCATCCACCTCTGGTGGGTATTGCCCTATGGATATCAGCTGTTGTAAAGCTTCCATATTGATGAACGGTACCTCCACCAAAGTCAGAAAAGTCGCTCTCAGCTAGGTATGTGGCGCGTAAAGCAGCTCCTGCTGCTAGTGTATGACTCCAAGGTAAAGCAATTCGCCCATGCTCTGTTCTTACCTGGTTTACCGCATTAAACACAGCAGTTTCAAACTCTGTTGGATTAAAACTATTATTCCAATCCGCTATTTGAGATGTCGACGGCATTCCTTGATGTGGAAGAATGGTCGGCCTCCCAATTGGTACAATTCGAGATAGATGCTTTTCTAACTCATTTTGCCTTTCGTCATCATGGGCGTCAGCCGATGGCGTCGGACTAGGTGTAGCCACGGCACCTTGCCCTTGAGTAGTAATAACTGCTGTCCGACTGGCTCCAACCCAGTTGGCAGTGCCACCTACCGCCTCGGCAACAGCACGAAGTGGTAACATCATCCGCCCATTTATAATCTGCTGGGAGACATCTGGTGCTATTACTTCACCATTAACTGTGAAGGTTCGGTTATTTGCAGGGATAACAATAGATATGCCGAGACGGTCCAAGGTAGCAGTTCGTGTAGCTGGTATCCAATCTACATCAAACCCCATATATTCAAATACCCCGCGCACCGGCACCAGAACTCTGCTGCCTACCATTTGTGGCTGCACATCAGCAAATATTACTAGCGAGCCATCCACCGTAACCCTTATGTTGCCTGTGCCCTGGGGCAATGGAGTTGCTGTTGGGGCTGGTGTGGCTTGGGGTGTGGGAGCTGACGGTGCAGGCGTTTGAGTACCTGTGGCTTCCACAACAACAAAGTTTCGCGTCCATCCTCCCGGTCTCCAAAACCGATATTCGCCCGGCGCGGCAAATGTGAATGTGAGCAATCTTCCATCAATATTCCATTCATTTACTCGAACATAAGTAAAGCCGGTGGCCGTACGCCGCACAAGATGGGTTTCGTCCCCTTGCAATGCATTACTTATCGCAAAATGGATTGCTTGCTCAATCCCATAATCAATTCTGTTAAGATATATAACAATTGACGTCCCTGCTTGCACAGTAAATGTTGCTTCCGAAATATGGCGTATATCGGTTACATTGGGCATCCCCCTGACATAAAAACTATCAGGTGCGGTATCCAAAAAGACGTGATTACTTGCGAACTCGACATTTGTAGCAATGTCATACCAGCCATCTCTTTGCGTGTTTGCGTATACATCTATCATACCCAAACCAACAATGCTGGAAAATGTCATTATGGTAGCCAGTACACATATTACCGTAGTTCTTATAATTTTTCCCTTCATGTAGGATTCTCCCTTTCTATAACTACTAGCTGCCAAGTAACTCAGGCACAGGCACAATGAATTGAGGCACAAAACGGTTTCCAACTTCAGTAAAATAAATCATTTTGGTTATTATATCATCATCTTCCGATTGGTTATACGAAATGTTTATATATCTAATGCCATCCATATCCACCCATGCGATTCTATTGAGTCCAGGATCAAAATCTACATAGCGTTTTGGTATTTCGGTTTTGGGTGCATCCTGGCCGGTTATCTGTTTGAACATAACATCAAGCAAAATTGCCTTTTGTGAGGCTGGGATATTTTTATTATTAGCGAGAAGTCGGTACTCTTTAAGTACATTTAAATCAATCCGAGCAGGGGATGACGGCACTGGTTCCAACGTTGCGACTCGGGTTTGCTCTTGTACTCTGAAATATGTTTCCACAAGGTGTTCGTAAACTTCCCAGGCTTTATCGGTGCCCAAGGACTTCGCATGGAGGAAAGCACCTCGCTCAGTCCAAAGATATAGTTTATTAACTTTTTTCAACGATTCATCAAATTGATGATTCGTTTTGAATGTCCGTAGCTCTTCACCCTCCAAACAAATGTAATGTTTGTCGGAAACATACCGAGTCTTATTTCGATTAAAATTATTGCTAATGATGATGGTATTAGTTCCGTAAACATCCGCAAGCTGTTGTGTGGTTAATATGATGCGATTGTTGTGTGCTATTGGTGCTAAATACATAAAAATCCTCCTTCAACTGTAATAAAACAGTATTTGATTGGAAGATTCCGCTGTGTTATACTGGATTTAACGACAGGGGAAACCCTCTAGTGACAAGGAATAGTCGCTTAACTTTCCACGGTAGAAGCGGCTATTTCTTTTTTATTTCCGAGTGAACCATTTCAATACCCCGGCGGAGGGTTTCAACTTTAGTTTCATTGAAAAACGCTGCACTTTCCTTTAGTTTCTCCAATTCTACATCATCAAGCCTAACCGTTATTTGAGCCGCCTTAGGGTTGTCGATTTTCGGACGCCCCATTTGCTTCAATGTCTCACCTCGCTTTCTGAACCCCATTATATATATCGAGATTCAATAAGTCAAGAGGTTACAAAAATATTTTCCAACCAACCAAAAACTACTCCAGAGAGTGGTCTTTTATCAATAATAACGGAGCTACCTTGTGGGTTATTTGGTAGCAAGTTTTGTAAAAAAGACTACAGACTAAGCCGTAGTCTTGGTAGGGTTAATCATATTAAACTCATGCATTCTTCCACGCGGATTGCCGCGCCACTGTTTTATGCTTACTAATGAATCAATAATCACCTACCACAAGTAAGAAAGAATATATACATGAACCCCGGGGGGATTGTTGTTCTTGGCAAATCATCGGTTAAACAGGTGGTTTGTGTTCGTGATGCTTCAAAATGTTATTATCATGCTGAGTAAGGGATGGGAATGTACTTTGAAGAGCATTTTCTGTTGGTTCAATTATTCTTGTTTTGGATGGCCAAAATTTTCGCCCTTCTCCTGGGGTACCGAGAACAAAACTATTTAAATTTCTACACTCTGAGCCTATAATAATATCAATAGCATTGAATGACTGTAGAGACATTTTTGTCACTCCTTCGTGATAAAGTAAATTTTGGAGGTAATTCATATGAAGCAAGGTATTCTGGGTGAAATCCTTGAATTTCTTAATGCTAAAGGCATGGAACTCAAACAATCGCTAGGTGTAGCGAACATAAATCAATACATAGAGATGGCAGTGAATAGACTTATTGAGGCTCATAACTCTTTTGGATATGATGGCTCTTACTTGGATGATAGTTACGGAGAAATATTTAAATACAAACACCACATCAAAAACGATACCCTGTATTTTGTTTTTGATATAGACAAAGCTATATCTCTTCCAAAAGAGCAGCCCAGGAGATTTGCGATTAGCGAGTTTGACGATTTTAGCAACAAAAACAGATTCATTTATACCAAACCAAATAACTTACAAAACCATAAACCTAAGCTAGAACCACTAATTACCATTCCTTTTTTTGCTGTAAGAGGTAAAGATTTACTTGTTATTGATGGCAATCACCGTATAGCACACGCCTTCAACTCCTCAAAGTCATATCTTGACTGCTTTATAATTGATCCGATGCTTGTACCAACAATTCTACGCGGCAAGTTCGAATCAGTTCTCTATCTTGTACAATGTGACATATATATTATTGAACAGCAGTTTATAAGTAGCGATGTGCTAATTGCGCAAACTTGTTTGAGTCGGCATTTGAAAACATAATTGAGTAATAACACTAACATCACCTACCACAAATAAAAAACAGACTGTAAGGTCTGCTTGAGAAATAATATCTATGTGAACCCCATGGGGATTGTTGTCCCAACAAAAAAACCACCGCCATTGGCAGTGGTCTTTTGATTGTTGTAAGTTTATTTAACAAATAGAAACAAATGAGTTATACACTGTCTTCCTATGAAATTGTCACTGGATTGGTGTGACCTGGCCACTATTAAAATATGCGTAATGAAAAACCCCCCATTGCCCTCCAAGGTATGAACCAAAGCCAATTCGCGTGTGACTAGGTCGTAACATATTATCCCTATGGGCTGGTGAATTCATCCATGCTCCTACAACGTCTTCTGGTGTCCATACTCCCCACATGCCATTACGCCAGCCTGGGGAATCCCCAAAGGCTTCGGCTGTTCCGCCAGAACCTCCATAAGGACCTTCTCCATGCCCTAGTGGTAAATTCAAGTTTGATAGTGTTTGCGTGTAAAATCGTGCTGCCATCATGAGGTTATTATCCACTTGCAGAATATTTAGACCTCTCGCAGCTCTTTCCTCATTAACAAGGCGTATGACTTCTAATTCAAACGCACTGGCACCACCATTGGCACGGTACTCATCAATCCATGCTTGCCTTTCCGCAGTCGTTAAGCGTCGATTGGGTATTTGTATTGTCGATTGTGTATAAAGGAATGGAACCTCTCGTTCCGATGGTGGAGTAGGTGTCGGGCTGGGTGCAACCGCCGGTGGAGTCGGAGTTGGTGTTGAAACAGGTGTAGGTATCGGGGACGGAGTTGGTGTAGCCACTGCTCCTTGCCCCTGGGTAGTTATAACAGCTATCCGATTAACTCTATCCCAATCAGCAGTGCCACCAACTGCCTCAGCAACAGCCCGGAGCGGAAGCATCAGCCGCCTATTAATCATCTGTTGCGGAACATCAGGAGTAATAACTTCATTATTGACTGTGAAGGTTCGTCCATTTGCAGGGATAACAATTGATACACCTGGTCTGTCTAAAGTAGCAGTTCTTGTTTCCGATATCCAGTCTACATCAAACCCCATATATTCAAATACCCCGCGCACCGGCACCAGAACTCTGCTGCCTACCATTTGTGGCTGCACATCATCAAAAACCACTAGGGAGCCATCTACCGTAACCCTTATGTTGCCTGTGCCCTGGGGCAATGGTGTTGCTGTTGGGGCTGGTGTGGCTTGGGGTGTAGGTGTAGGAGTTGGCGGTACAGGTGTTTGAGTACCTATGGCTTCCACAACAACAAAGTTTCTCGTCCATCCACCCGGCCTCCAAAACCGATATTCGCCCGGCGCGGCAAATGTGTATCTAAGATATCTTCCGTCAATATCCCATTCACCTCTGCGAATATAAGTAAAACCAGTTGCGGTAAACCGCACAAGATGGGTTTCGTCCCCTTGCAATGCATTACTTATCGCAAAATGGATTGCTTGCTCAATCCCGTAATCAATTCTGTTAAGATATATAACAATTGACGTCCCTGCTTGCACAGTAAATGTTGCTTCCGAAATATGGCGTATATCGGTTACATTGGGCATTCCTCTGACATAAAAACTGTCAGGTGCGGTATCCAAAAAGACGTGATTACTTGCAAAATCAACATTTGTCGCAATGTCGTACCAATCTTCTCGTTGCGAGGCAGCATATGCATTTATCGTGCCAATGCTAACAACGCTGGTAACTACCATTATGACTGCCAATACATATGCTGCTGTAGTTCCTATAATTTTTCTCTTCATATTGGTTCTCCCTTTCTATAAATACTGGCTGCCAAGCAACTCAGGCACAGGCACAATGAATTGAGGCACGAAACGATTTCCAACTTCAGCAAAATAAATCATTTTGGTTATTATATCATCATCTTCAGATTGATTGTACGAAATGTTTATATGTCTAATGCCATCTATGTCCACCCATGCGATTCTATTGAGTCCAGGATCAAAATCTACATAGCGTTTTGGTATATAGGTTTTGGGTGCATCCTGGCCGGTTATCTGTTTGAACATAACATCAAGCAAAATTGCTTTTTGTGAGGCTGGCATATTTTTATTATTGGCGAAAAGTCGGTACTCTTTAAGTACATTTAAATCAATCAGAGCAGGGGATGACGGCACTGGTTCCAACGTTGCGATTTGGGTTTGCTCTTGTGACCGGAAGTATGTTTCTACAAGGTGTTCATATACTTCCCATGCTTTGTCAGTACCGAGTGACTTAGCATGGAGGAATGCTCCTCGTTCTGTCCAGAGGTAGAGATATTTGGCATTTCTTGAACCTAAATCAATTTGATGTTGGTTCAAGAAATCCCGCTTTTCCTCACCTTCTAAACGGTGAAAATGCTTGCCCGGCGTGTATCGTTCTTTATTACGATTGAAGTTGTTTGTTATTATTTGTGGGGCAGTTCCATACTCATCTGCAATTTGCTGAGTGGTTAGAATAATGCGATTGTTATGTGATATTGGCATCGGATACATAAAAACCTCCATATATAATTGAATTGGAGACTTCCCCGTGATATTATAGATTTATCAAGTGGGAAACCTCTTGTGTCGAAATAACCGCTTACTGCTTTCGAAGGGAGTAGCGGTTATTTTATTCTTGTGCGGCTTTTTCCAACTCTTTTTTTATTAAACGAATTAAGATATCTTGCATATTTTCTTTCGTAATTGCAGAGTGGATTTTTAGTTGTTGATGCAGGTCTTCTTCTAGCCGCAATGTGATTGTTTTTATGCTCATCACCTCCATGCTAGAACTATAACATTCTTGAAATATTATTGTCAAGAGGGTTATGCCTCATCATGTTGCATATATAAATATGTTCAATGTACCCACGAATAGCACGAAGCAAGTGCGGATGTTCCTTTTTACCATCTTAGCCGCCTCTCGGCTATCCATCATAAGGGGTCGCTGCTCTGCTAAATTAAAAATTAAGATGATGCATAAAAAAACCTCCAATCATGTTAGCACCAATCGTGCTTGAATAGAGGTTTATCCTATGCTACAATTAACTTAGCATAGGGAAACCTCTGTTGACTGAAACACCCGTCAATCTGCCAAGATTACTCTGCGGGTGTTTCTTTTCTTGCTTCTACTAATTTCTATTTTTGATTTCCAAAATTGTCGATTGCTGTCATTATTTTATTTATACTGTCAGTATATGACATGGCGCATCAAACGTCAAGAAGTTTTTTCCATGATAAAGGAGCAGCACTTTCACACATAAAGTCACCTGCCACAAACAAAAAGGAGCAGTTCTTAATCTGCTCCCCTCATACGGTTAAATAACTCAAGATGATTCTCCGTACATACCTGCTCAGTTACTTCCTCAATGAATAGCTTATCCTCAAACCTCATATATGAATATGCGTACTCGACCAAGGCGTTCCTAAGCTGTATTGCCATTTCATTAAGTTGATGCTTAAAATTCGCATCCTCTTTGCTTGCTTCAAGAATGCCTTTATTTATAGAGTTAATCAAGCCTGCCTTGTAATATGCCTCGTTCATCTGCTCCTGTGTCAGGTGTCCACTGGCTCGGCTTGCTGCTTCGGCTTCCCAAATCCATATGTTCTCTGTGACATAAATCGTGTCCAATTTTTCAAGTGTGAAGCTTATATAGTCATGAATACATCTATACAAAGCTCTGTAGATTTCTGCCAAATGTTTCTGTTTTATCAGCATATCTAACTGCTCACGAGATGATTGCATGTTAGAAATGCACTTTTCACAGTGACCAAACAGCAGTCCAGAGGTAAATATTTGCGAGAAACTTGTTTCCACCTCTGTATAGAGTTGTAAGTAATATTGCTTCCTTTGCTGTAGCTCTTGTTCGCTCTTTGGTTGCTTATGAAGCGGACTTTGAATATTGAATCCATGAACTTGCGCTATGAAATCAATTACCGTGCTAGAAATATTCCTTAACTCCATTATCTTACGCTCCATTCTTTTGTCGCGTAATAACAGCTTTTGTGTTTTTTCATGCACCATATCCGCGCGTTTAAAAGCCAGAAAGATTGCCAGGGCTGCGATAATGCCGCCAAAGATTGTTATAAAACCAATGAACCACTCTATGTTTGTTAGCATTACGGCTGAGGTGTTTACCCCTAATGTTGATGCCAAAAAGTTTCCGAATACCAGTGTCATACTAAAAATCACTCCTATCAACACTACGGCCAATAGGATACATACGCTTATTACTGCAATAAAGATAACTTTTTTCATGCAATCACCCGCGCCATTGTATCCTATTTCTGCTCAGTTGTCGTTTTACATACGTATATGTGGCCATGGATATAGAATCACCTACCACAAATAAAAAAGGAGCAGTTCTTATCCTGCTCCCCAGTCGTTTATATTTCATCAACACGAAAACCTTTCACGCTCCTTCAACATGCAACTTTTCCTTAAGTGCGCCTTGTAGTACATGTGAAAAATTAACGCCTTCTTTTTCCGCTAAGTCATTAAGCCATGCCGGTATTGTCAGGGTTTTCTTGACTGATTTGTTCTCATAAAATCGGCGATATTTCTCTGTATCTACAAAAATAACACTTGCAAATTGCTCTCCTGCTATTTTGATGTCCTGTGGCTTGCTTGCTTTGGGAATAGGCTTGTTGTCTTGCTCTAAATCATACAACGTCAGATTAAGCACATCTTGTGCCATATATGCTGCATCTGACATATTATCTCCGCTTGTATAGCAACCCAGCAAGTCTGGAAAATTTACACTATATAATCCGTTTTCCTCCGGTGTAAATATTGCCGTATATGCGTATTTCATGCTCAACCACTCCTTTCATTCATTTTAGCCCCAAGTCCTTCATTATGTTTAGAGCTGTTCCAGTTGCAACTTCCTTACTCTTGTGGCGTGGGATTCTTGCTGTGTTTCCTGTTTTCGGGTTTATCCATATATCGTGCTCTGAGCCATGTCGTTTTATATGACAGCCGTGTTTTTTTGCTAACTTTGTTAGTTCACTTGCTTTCATCCATGCCACCTTCTTTCGCATTTATCATAGCACGTATTATATACGTGTGCAATGTGCACTAAGCGTTTTCTTGAACTCGGTGTTGCTCATACTTGTCAACCTGTTATACCCCAACTCAATAAAGCTATCCGTGGTTTCATGCATATAACCATATATGCAACCTTTTTCTGTCTCCACAGATGTTTCTATATAGCCTAATTCAAGCAAATAGTTATGCCTTTTTTTATACCTTGATACTCTCATTCGATGACTAACTTTAAAACAAAAACAACTTATAACAAAACCTATAAAACTACCTAGTGCAAGTGCAATCAAAAACGCTAATATCAAGCTCATCATAAATAGCTCCCTCTCTTATATACTAAAATGTATGTCACATTACTTACCGTGCCTAGCACAAATTACAGCTCCACCAATCATATCATGTAGCTACATATGCTCCCGCGGCATCATCTCCATGACTAAAAAACAGCTCCAGTGCCTTGGCAATAATATCTTCTACCTCTTTGGCTGGCTGGTCTGACGTAAAATACCGGGTGTATATACTGCTGTTCAACTTAACCACCGTTGTTGCACGGACAGGTTTTTGTATTGCTGTACCAGACAAAATATCTTCAATGAGATTATGAGTTAGCTTGCCCTCCTGTGAAAGTAATCGCAGCATATTAGCTTTCTCTATGTTTAATGAAAACCGTTGGAAAGAAGCAGGAGGGCCGTCTAAGGGGCCATATTGAAGTACTTCCGCAACATGCTCTTGGCCCTCCGTATCTAAAAAGGACAATGTTACAGCCGCCATAAATGGTATATTGCCGTCATCCAGCAAGGTTTTAAGTGCCGGGATGAGCTGGTTGATTCGTAAATAGCGTGATACTGTGGCGGACGAAAGGCTATACATCTCTGCAACCTTCTTGCCCGTGTGCAATCTTTCATCATTTTGCTGAGGAACTGAGTTAGAATCACTTGAGGTCTGCCCATCCTCAAGCATTCGTAATTGTTCCAAGATATCATTTCGCTTACCTTGGGCAAACATTTTAGAGTGATGTAGGGCTATTACAGCAGCTTTTTCAGAATGAGACATATCGGAAAAAGAACGTTGCATTAGGTTGGTTTCAACGACATAAGCCAAGGCCGTTTCATCCGAAACATCATCCATGATAATTGCAGGGATATCTGTAAGTCCTGCCAGCTTAGCAGCTGCAGTTCTATTATGACCAGCTAGAATCTCCAATACATCGCCATCTTTCCGGCGCACAATAATTGGAACCATTACTCCGTTTGCGACTACACTTGCAACCATGTCGTCCAGACGTTCCCCATCGTATAGTTTGAAGGGGTGGTCATGAAAAGCACTTAGCTTGGTTATTTTTACATCCGTGATGGATGATTTGAACGCATCAGATGATGAGCTCAATTGAAACATATCATCAACACTTTTAAGACGTGGTTTTCCCAATCCATTTAATCCATTCTTAGTTGACATTGTCCAGAATCTCCTTAGCAAATGTTTTATATGCTGTTGCCGCCTTACTGCCTTTGGCATACTCCTGTATGCTTTTGCTGGAGTAATTGGCTTCACCGACCTTAGTTGTGGTAGGAATAGAAGTTTCAAAGATATTGATTCTGTCTCCATATGACTCTTGAATTAATGACTTGGCTTCACGGAAAAGCCGAGTTCGCTCGTCGCACATGGTCAAGAGAATCCCGGCTATGCAAATGCTCGGATTTATTTTTCGCTTAACCTTAAATATTGTTTGCAACAAATCTGTGAGACCCGTAGCCGACCACAATTGAGGGCTCACAGGAATGATAACTTCATCGCAAGCAGCAAGAGCATTTATTGTTAAGAGACCTAGATATGGATTGGTATCTATT
>Ga0123355_10003088_pt1 | contig 23747 bp, 13 predicted proteins | sample TergutEmb28metaG_3_FD_89872 | JGI IMG/M metagenome (GOLD analysis project Ga0123355, IMG submission 89872) | Embiratermes neotenicus P1 segment gut microbial communities from Petit-Saut dam, French Guiana - Emb289 P1 | ecosystem: Host-associated > Arthropoda: Insects > Digestive system > Gut ... | reverse complement strand
TGCGTTGATCGCTTACTTCTATTTCTTTATCTGAGACGATATATGCACATATGTACTTATCGCCAGTTTCCTCTTCAAATGCCGTTACAACCGCTTCTCGTATTCTTTCATCCTCAAGCAGACAGCTCTCTATCTCACCCAGTTCTATTCTAAAACCACGCACTTTTACCTGATTATCCAACCTACCCAAAAACTCTATACTGCCATCTAATAGTAGCTTTCCTAAATCTCCAGTACTATACGACCTGCCTATACCGGGGATGTCTCTAAAAACTTCTCTTGATCTATTTTCATCTTTCCAATATCCCAACGCAACATAATTGCTCAAAACGATAATCTCACCCGAATTAAGAGGTGAAACTTCCTCTCTGTTTTTGTCTACCACCACAAGTTCGGTTTCTTTTACGGGTTTTCCCAATGTAATCCTCTTAACTTCATCATCGGTTAAAAAAAACTGCATACTGTTTATAGACGATTCTGTCTGCCCGTATATAATCGCAAACTCCGAACCTCTAAATCTTTTTTGAAATAACTTAATATCATTCAGCAAAACACTTTCTCCACCCAGAACAATAAGTCTAAGTGCCGAAAACTCATCACGTTCTTTTATCTCATTCACTAAATAGCGATATAATGTCGGAACTGAATGCCAAATGGTAATCTCTTCGTCCTTTAGCCATTTGACAACATCTCTCATGCATACTTGCGACTTAACATCAAATGGATACAATGTTGCACCATTCAATAACGCACTATAAATATCTACAATAGCTGCATCATGACTAAAAGACGACAGTAACGTCATTTTGTCTGTAGATGCTATGGATATCGCTTTTCCATAACTCTCTACAAAATGCAACACATTTCTGTGAGATTGCAAAATCCCTTTGGGTCGCCCTGTTGAACCTGATGTATACAAGATATAAACAATACCACTACCATCACATTCTAAGCTTAATTCTTTTTTAACTTCTGTAGATTTAATTTCATTAATATTTACTATCACAATCTCAGAATTAATCTCATTAACCAAATCTGAGGCTAAATCTATATTTTTATTATTGGTCACAATGAGATTTACTTCAGAATCCTCAAGCATATGTCCCAACAGTTTGCGAGGATAGTTTAAGTCCATGGGCACATATATACTCCCTGCTTTAAGAGCACCTATGGTTCCAATAATCATATCCATACCATGGTCAAACAATAATGCGACTTTACAATCTGCCGAATTATATTTGCTCGTTATTTCATAAGCTAGGATATGTGCCAATTCATCGAGTTCCCGGTAAGAAAGCTCGGCATTAATGGTCTTGACAGCTATATGATCCGGGCATTTTTTTACCTGCTCTTGAAACTTTTTGACTAACATGTCTTCCTCCATTTTTTGCAATCATGATAAATGTACATTTCATAGCCGTCTTTTCTTTTCTGTCTCAAAATAATCCTTTAGCAACTTATCAGGATTTTCCGATATTTTGCCGACGAACTGAATGTACTTTTTCATGATATATTCAATTGTCGATGGCTCAAATAGTTTTCTGTTATAGACGCAATCAATCTGTAAGTCATTTGTGTGTTCAATGACATACCATTCAAAATCAAACTTAACGTCTTGCACATTCTCGAAATGTTTAGAGTCCGTGACTCCAGTATGTTCCGAAACTTCTTTAAAATTTAGCATATTAAGAAAAACAGAAATTTTTGGATACTTGATTCCTAGTTCCTCTGTCACCAACTCTAGTGGATATCTTTGATATTTTAGTGATGCCAAAGCTTTTTCATTCATTTCTTTCAGTAAATTGATAAAGCCAACATTTTCATTAATTTCGCTTCTGAAAATAATTGTGTTTATAAAACATCCAACTACATTTTGTAAGTCAACATGCTCACGTCCGGATACTGCTGCTCCTATCAATATGTCATTTTGCTTTGTCAAATTTGACATAAATGACATAAATGTAGTCAGAAAAACGACAAATAAACTAGTACGATGATGTTTCGCAAACCCTTTAAGGATGTTTTTTGTGCCTTCGCCCACAAAAACCCTGTAGCTGCTGCCCATCTTATCGTTAGGATCATCCCCTTGATAATCACGTGGCAGGGTTATAGTAGCAATTTCACCGCTGAGCTGCTCCTTCCAGAAAGCTTTGGCCTCCTGCGAAAATGTTTTATCTTCAATCAATTTATTTTGCCAAACTGCAAAGTCTTTGTACTGCACTTTTAGCGGAACAAGCTTACTCACCGCACCACTCTTATAAGTCTCATACAAAGCAAAAAACTCATCACTTATTACCTCCAACGACCATCCATCGGAGATAATGTGATGTATGCAAAGAATAAGATCATGTTCATTATCTTCTATCTTCACCAATTTAACGGCAATGAGCTGCCCATTTTTTAAGTTGAATATATTAGAAGATTGTTCCTGAAAGCTTCTGTCTCTTTCTTTTGCCTTCATTTCACTAGGAAGCTCTGTTAGATCTATAACATCTATCTTAAGCGCAACCTCATTATCTATAATCTGAACCAGCACGCCGTCTCGCTCTTCAAACCGAGTTCTGAACGCTTCATGCCTTTCGGCTAATTTATCAAATACTTTCTGCATCGAAGCAATATCTACTTCTTCAAAAAATGTTATTCGACCAGACATATTAAATGCAGGACTTTCAGGATGCAATTGATTGAGTATCCACATTCTCTTTTGTGTATAAGAAGTCTCATAGTAATCCTTTGGTTCAATCGACTCCATTTCTACATATACGTTTTCTTTTGCCCCTGATATATACTCACCTATCTCGGATATAGTGGGTGTCGCAAACAGCTTCCTGAGTGGCACTTCAACATTTAGTGCTTTATGCATCTTTGCTACTAATATTGTTCCTTTTAAAGAATGTCCACCCAAATCAAAAAAATTGTTGTGTATCCCTACCTTCTCACAATCCAGCACCTCGCTCCATATCTGCGCCAAAACTTCTTCCGTCGCATTTCTCGGTGCCACATATTCGTTTTGTATTCCACCTTCCGGTCTTGGTAACGCTTTTCTATCCACCTTTCCGTTGGGTGTCAAAGGTAATTTATCCAACTGCAAAAAGTATGGCGGTATCATGTAATTTGGTAGACTTGCAGATAAGTGTTTGCGCAATTCATTCGGTTGAACATCTTCGTCTAAGACGACATATGCGCATAGGTGCTTATCACATGAATCATCTTCCCATACCGTTACTACCGTTTCTTTGACAACTTCAAGCAAACATTTCTCAATTTCACCAAGTTCTATTCTAAAACCTCTAATTTTCACCTGATTGTCTACTCTTCCCAGAAACTCTATGTTCCCATCAGGCAACCATTGTGCTAGATCCCCTGTGCGATACATCAGTGTTCCGGGAATGAACGGATTAGGAACAAATTTCTCTGCCGTCAGCTCCGGGCGTTTCAAATACCCCCGCGTCAAACCTTCACCACTTATGCATAGCTCGCCTAGGATTCCTATGGGGGAAAGAGAGTCGTTTTTTCCTAAAATATATACCGAAATATTGTCAATTGGCTTACCAATCAACACTTTGCTATTCTTATTTATTATTTCGTAGACCGTCGAACATACACTGCATTCTGTCGGACCATATTCATTGACAATTTTAACATTTTTAAATGACTTAAAATGCTTTTCCAAAACGCTTACATGAAGGCTTTCACCTGCCACAGTCACTATTCTCAAGGATTCTACATCACACACTCCATTATCAAGCAACCCGCTGTACAATGCAGGTGTGATTAAGAAATTCGTCACTTTATTTTCGTAAATTGTATTTTTCAAATAATTCAAATCGAATCTTCTGCCTTGATTAATTAGCACTAAACTCGAGCCTGATATTAGTGTTGTGAAAATATCTTCTACAGAACTGTCAAATGTAAATGCTGGAATTTGCAGAACGATATCTCTATCATTGAATCTATAATACTTCATTCTCCATAGTAGTGTATTCACTATACTCTTATGTTCTACCATAACCCCCTTAGGCTTACCAGTAGATCCCGACGTAAATATTACATAGGCCAAATCATCAGAACTATTGAGTGACTTTAAGTTCTCAAGGCTTTCTAACTTGCTTCCAAAATTCAATAATTCATCCAGGTTAATTGTTTCGCTTTTATGATAAACTTTTTCGAATAAACAAGATTGTGTTAATAGAATATCTGCCCTACTATCTTTGAGCATAAACTCTATTCTTTCAACTGGATATTCGGGGTCAACGGGCAAATACGCTCCGCCTGCCTTGAGAATGCCTAGTATTCCTATAATCATCTCAAACGAACGTTCCACCATTAGACCAACTATACTATCCGATCTTACACCTTTGTCTCTTAGGATGCGTGCCAGTTGGTTTGATTTTGCATTCAACTCATCATATGTCATACTCTCATTATTGAAGATTAAAGCAATATTTTTCGGTGTTCTCTCTACCTGCTCCTCAAATAGCTGATGTATAGTTTTCTCTCTCGGATATTTCACATATGTGTCATTGAATTCGTATAACAGTTGATTACGTTCTGCCTCAGATAGAATATCAATGTCCGTCACTTTTCTATTTTTATCGTCTACAATCGCAGATGCAATAACCTCAAAGTATTGCCCAATTCGTTTCATCATTCCATCATCTGCAAAACAATTATACCGAAAATTAAGTTCTACTGAATCCAGAATCGTTATACCCAACGTCAAATTATAATTCGTACGCTCTATGGCAGAATACTCACTTATCGACAGTATTTCATGTTGGTAGTCCTTCACATTCAACGGATAATTTTCAATCACGACCAAAGAATGAAAGAGTTGTGACTTGCTATGCATTTTTCCATACTCAATGATATCGACCAAAGACGTACTTTCGAATTCATCTCGCTCCTTTGCCGCTTTATCTATCTTCTTCATGAGCTGTATTAAAGTTTCTTTCTCATCCGTTTGAACTCGCAAAGGAAGCGTATTAATAAAAAGACCAACCATATTCTCTACATCTTTTATAGAGTGGCTTCTTCCGGATACGGTTGTGCCAAACATAACATCTCTGCTATTATTCAACTTCTGCACAAGTATGCCCCAGACGCAATATAATAAAGACGCAACAGAAACGCCATTCTCTCTCGCAGACTCCTCTATTTTATCGCTAAGGTCGTGGGAGAGTGCGCATATGTAGTTTTTTGTTTCGGGCAAAACCACACTACTGAATAGATTATCACTTTGTTCAGCACCATCCAAATAGCTCTCCCAATAGGCTTTTTGTTTGATTTTGTCCTGGGACTGTATCCATTTGATATACTCTCTGAATTTATTTTTGGATAATACCTTCAACTCCAAACCTTCATACAATAAACGATAGGCACTCATAAGCTCTTTGATAATAATTGCACTACTCCAACCATCATAGAGAATATGATGGTTACTGATTATCATCGTATATTCATGCATTTTGTGTTTACACAGCGTGAGTCGTAATGTCTCTGTTTCTATGTCTATCCGATTCCTCAAGTCAGCCTGTTTTATGTCTTCTAATGCGCTTTCTTTTTCTGCGCCTTTCTTTCCAGACAAATCATAGCTTCGCACGACAACTCTGCGACTTTTTAGAATCGCCTGCACAGGCTTATCAATGCCCTTCCATCTGAAAACTGTTCTTAGCATTTCGTTTTGTTCTATTACAAAATCCCAAGCTTTCTGCAATAAATTGAGGTCTATATCGCCCACAAAATCAATACTGACTTGCTCATGATATTCCGAACTGTCTGGATTCATTTCGTAATGAAATAGCATCCCTTCCTGCATACTTGTTAACGACAGGATATCTTCAACATTGCTTCTGTTTAGTTTTGTTCGCATGACGCTACCTCCTATACCAACTTATGCATGATCAAGAATTTTCCCCCACTCCATTTTGATCAATTTGTCAGCAACGTCAAAATACCTGTCATCATGCGTTATTGCTACAATGCATTTCCCTTTTTTCTTTAATTCGGGAAGCAATTCCCTATAGAAAAACTCTCTAAACTCAGGATCTTGATCGGCTGCCCATTCGTCAAACAGATACATCGGTCTGTCCTCCAAATAGCTGATCGCCAAGGCCAATCGCTTCTTTTGTCCGGTAGAGAGATTTGTCGTATTAAAAATCCCGTTCTCGACCTCAATTTTACTATCCAGTTGCATAATTTCTATATACTTCTGAAACACCTCTTTTTTGGATGCATAATCTATCCCATACAGTTTGTCAAATAAATGGAAATCCGCAAATATTGCAGCGTATTTCTGTTCTAAATCCCTAGTTTCAATACTTTGACCATTCAGTAAAACTTCACCAGTCTGCGCCTCATACAATCCAGTTACAATTTTCGCTAATGTTGATTTGCCGCTGCCATTTCCTCCGGTTATAAAAACGATTTCTCCAGAATTAAAGCTATAATTTATTGGACCTATTTTAAACCGTTCTGCATTTTCCAGTGCGTATTCATATTCTACATTTTTTAACGTTAAGTTCATTTTCGAAATCCCACTACAATCCTCTTCAGCAGGACTCTCCTTATCAGATAGTTCGGAAACATCATCAATCAGCTTATTTATCCGACCCCAACTCACCCTAATTTGAGCCAAGTTCGGTATACTGTTTAGTATTCCATTTACAGGACCAGTCAGAAAAAGCAGTATAAAAACATAACTCATTAGTTCCTCAAGTTGTAGATCGCTGAAAATAACTGGAAATATAAATACAACAAATCCTATCGCAAGCGTAAATACCAGCTCTCCCACCACAAACGCATTGGCAAAACTCAAAAAAGCTTTTCCCCTCTTCTTGATGTGGAGATCGCTTATTTGGTCTACGTCGTCCTCAAAGGCTTTGCGCCTTCCAATATTCAAGCGTAATTCCTTAAATCCGTTTGTCATATCACTCATGAACTTAAAAAAACGATTTTGCGTGGTTCGCGCTTCCTCCAGCATTTTATTTGCTGATCGAACCACTACAAAATAAATGCTGGCAATCACTATTATAGTTGCAATACTTGTTAGTAATGTAAATATGTTGATGAATCCAAGGTATATAAAACACGCAAGTGCCGTAACACTGGCAGTTATCAGATTCACTATTACATTTGCAAAAGTAGACACTGTTTCCGTGTCATTATTCAACGTAGATTGGATTACCCCAGACTCAAGTCTTTCCAGCTTTTCAAAGGGAGTATTTAATATCTTATTGACTAACTGTGTGCGCAACTCGTAAATTTTGTAGTTTGTCATCTTTATTAGCGTAGAGCGTGCAATCTTAGATCCTCCCGCGTAAATGATAATACCCAAGCCAAAGAAAATCATCAAATTTACTTGTAGTCCGGCGCCTCTTATCAGAGACTCATTAATCATAAAAATAATCGTTGCATTCCCTAAACCTGCCATAAGGCTCACAACCACCGTAAGCACATACCGTACTACTGAAAATTGACCTCTTTTCATCATCACTATTCCCCTATTCCAATTTAGTTCAGTTACACTAGAAGCATCGGACAAAAGTCCTGTCATCATCAATACATCACATGTTTCCACCCGTTTCACTTGTTTTTCGGTTAAATGTCAATGGGTATCCACCCTCAAAAACTTGCTGCAATTCTACACTACACAACGCGAATAATCAATGCATGTTTTGTGTATTTTTCGTATTTTTTCACATTGTCGCAAGCCGATTGCTATGTAATCTAGGCAAATCCTTGTGTTTTCAGGCTCAGCCTGAGTTTGCATAACATCCGCACCACCTTGCCAGCATGCATTAATATGCACTAAGTAATTTAGATCAAATTTAATTCTACACTGTGCAGATATTGCAAAAACAGCATCATTTGTCTGATGCAGATACAATGTAAACGAAACAGGAATCACTCTGCTAATACTAAACACTGTTATGTATTAGTATTAGCACATAGCCTAACATGTACTAAAAAACGAAGCGCAGCAACGCTTCGTTTTCTCTTTGCAATTGGCAAACTCGGATCATCTTGGTGAAATACACTAACCAGGCAGATCGATGCTATGGCCTACGAGCTTGATTTTGAGTTGATTCGGATATCCTCATGAGATCGTGATATTGAGTCATACCCATGCGGGTTATTTTTCTGCCATTTCCATGTGTCAGCACAGGCTTGAAATACGGTCTTTTCCGTCTCCCAATCAAGCTCTTTTTTAGTATTTTCTGTTGACGTATAGCAGACTGCAATATCACCCGGTCTGCGCGGTGCAATTTTTCTTGATATTTCCACACCTGTTGCATCTTCAAATGCTGATACGAGTTCAAGAACACTTGTGCCTTTTCCTGTACCCAAATTAAATATATTCGCACCTGTATGCGAGTTAAGATATTCAATCGCCGCAACATGTCCACGTGCTAAATCAACTACATGAATATAATCGCGCACTCCTGTACCATCCGGCGTGTCATAATCATCACCAAAGACACTTAGATATGGCAATCTTCCAACTGCGACTTGCGCTATATATGGCATAATATTGTTTGGAATATTTTGCGGATCTTCACCTATCTTGCCACTCTCATGAGCACCAATAGGATTGAAGTAACGGAGCAATGCGACTGACCAACCTTCGTTTGCATTAGCAGTATCTCTCAAAATCTGCTCACACATAAATTTTGTCCAACCATAAGGGTTGGTACATCCTCCTATTCGTGACCTCTCAGTCAGAGGCATTTCATTTTCCGTACTATATACAGTTGCACTTGAGGAAAAAATGATATTTTTCACATTATGCTTTTTCATTGTTTCACATAATACCATAGTTGAGTTTAAGTTGTTTTCATAATATTCAAGTGGTTTTGTAACCGACTCGCCCACAGCCTTAAGCCCAGCAAAATGAATAACACAATCTATCTTATGTTTTGTGAACAACTCATCTAACTGCCAATCGTCACAAACATTCATCTCATAAAAAGAAAAATCACACCCTGCCAGCTCTTTGACACGCTTGATTGCTTCCGGCTTACTATTTACAAAATTATCAACTGCCACAACATCATACTCTAGTTTAAGCAACTCAAGTATTGTATGACTGCCAATATAACCCGCTCCACCCGTAACAAATACCTTCATATATCCTCCCCATTTTAGGGGCTAGGGGCTAGGGGTTAGGGGTTAGTAATCAACTAAACCATAAACCTCAGACCTTAAACCCTGAATTTGTGCCTATATTATATTATAATTTGTTGATTTATTCAATATCGTGATATATTATATGTAGTGCATAAAATAAATACGTTACTGTTCACGGTTGACTAAAAAACGTATTAAACTTCGTCATTTCGTGCTTGACACGGAATCCCATTGATGAATGGTACGTATTATTCAGGGGATTGCGGCTCGGAGGCCGCAATGACGAACAAGCATGAACAGTAACATAAATACAAAACTACAATTCAGGCAGGTGCAGCATTATGACAAATAGAGTTAAAAAACTTAGAGATGAAAGCCTTAATACTGAGCCACGAATTTGCATGGAGCGTGCGTTGCTTGAAACTGAAGCATACAAAATGCATGAGGGCAAGGTCTCCGTGCCGGAACTTCGTGCACTTGCATTTAAACATATCATGGAAAATAAAACGCTTTGGATTGGTGATGGCGAACTGATTGTCGGCGAAAAAGGCTCTGCTCCGCAATCTGCCCCAAGCTTTCCTGAGATATGCTGTCACACCATGAACGACCTACATGTCATGAACGAACGCGACCTTATTTTCTTCCGTGTTGCTGATGAAGATTTCAAAGCACAAGAAGATGTCATTATTCCATATTGGAAAGACCGCGCATTGAGAGACAGACTTCTCTCAGCAATGACACCCGAATGGAGAGAGTGTTACAAAGCGGGAATCTTCACAGAGTTTATGGAGCAACGTGGTCCAGGTCACACTGTCGGTTCGAGAAATATTTATCACAAAGGATTTCTCGAATATAAGCAAGACATCAAAAATGCTATTTCTGCACTTGACCGTCAAAATGATGCTGAAGCACTTAAAAAGCGCGAACAACTAAGCGCCATGAGTATCTGCTGTGATGCAATTATGATATTAGGCAAGCGCTATGCCACATACGCCAGAGAACTTGCTGAATCTGAGATTGACGAAGTGCGTCGTGCCGAGCTTCTACATATTGCCGCAAACTGTGATGTTGTACCGGCTCATAAGCCACAGACATATTGGCAAGCACTTCAAATGTATTGGTTTGTACATCTTGGTGTAACTACCGAACTCAACCCGTGGGATGCATATAGCCCCGGCAGACTTGATCAACATTTAATTCCATTTTATCGCCATGACTGTGAGTCAGGCATTCTGGATAGCGATAAGGCTCTGGAACTACTTGAATGCCTATGGGTCAAATTCAATAACCAACCTGCTCCACCGAAAGTCGGTGTAACCTTAAAAGAAAGCAGTACATATACTGACTTTGCCAACATTAACACTGGTGGTATCGCAGAGGACGGAAGCGATGGAGTTAATGAATGCAGCTATCTCATCCTGGACTGTATGGATGAAATGCGTCTTTTGCAACCTAGCTCAAATGTTCAAATAAGTAGCACAACCCCCAAAGAATTCTTATTACGTGCATGCGAAATCTCACGAAAAGGCTGGGGACAGCCCGCATTTTACAACACTGAGGCAATTGTACAGGAATTGCTTAATGCCGGCAAATCATTAGAAGATGCAAGACTGGGCGGTTCCAGCGGTTGCGTAGAAACAGGTGCCTTTGGTAACGAGGCCTACATACTGACTGGATACTTTAATCTGCCTAAAATACTCGAAATCACATTAAATGATGGAGTTGATCCTTCTAACGGTAAGCAGCTTGGTTTACAAACAGGTAATGCTGAAAGTTTCGCGAGCTATCAGCAACTGTTTGATGCATATACAAAGCAAATCGAGCATTTCGTAAGTATCAAGGTTGCAGGTTCAAATACAATTGAAGCATTTTACGCAAATTATCTACCTGTGCCGTTTTTATCAATCATCACCAATGATTGTATTGGCAAAGGCAAAGATTATAATGCCGGTGGTGCAAGATACAATACGAGCTATATACAAGGTGTTGGAATTGGAACGGTTACAGATTCACTGTCAGCAATAAAACATTCTATATATGATGAAAAACTATTCTCAATGAAGCATTTAATGGATGCATTGGCAAATAATTTTGAAGGATTTCTGGATGTATCGGGCGTGGTGATGAATAAAACACCAAAATATGGAAACGATGATAATCGCGCTGATGACATTATGCAAGATGTGTTCAATACATATCATAAAATTGTCACAGGGAGACCTAATACACGTGGCGGAGAATTTCGCGTCAACATGCTTCCAACAACATGTCATATCTATTTTGGAGAAGTTACGGGAGCATTACCAAATGGGAGACCTGCAGGCAAACCATTATCTGAAGGCATATCTCCAACGCAAGGCTCAGATATAAATGGCCCGACTGCTGCATTACTATCAGCATCAAAGATGGATCAACTCAAAACAGGCGGCACGCTGCTCAACCAGAAATTCACACCAAGTGTTGTAGAAGGCGAAAAAGGTCTTGATGGCATGGCATGCTTGGTTGCAGCTTACTTTGAACTAAACGGACATCATATTCAATTCAATGTTGTGGATAGGCAAACCCTGCGTGATGCACAGGAGAATCCGGAAGAACACCGTGACCTCATCGTGCGCGTAGCTGGGTATAGCGACCATTTCCGTAATCTAAGCCGTGCATTGCAGGATGAAATAATCAACAGAACAGAGCACTCACCATATTAGCGTCTATCGTATGAATAGCTGTTGTAATCGTGTCGAGACTTCTTGTCGATTTATACAAATAAATCTTTTTTATTTAATATAATTGCAACAATTTCATATTTATTAATATTTTATTGAATATTTATTAACTTTGTCTTGACCTGAGGCGAAAAAAAGTGTAGAATTCCCTAACACTTTGTTATAAATATAGTGTTAATTTAGAAATTTTAAATGAAATGGAGACGTAAAATGAAAAGATTATTAGCTATCGCCCTTGCCGTGCTTCTCATGTTTGCTCTTGTAGCATGCGCCGCAGAAGCACCAGTAACTCCCGACCCTGAGGCAACACCTGAGGCAACACCTGAGGCAACACCTGAACCTACACCAGAACCAGAGCCTGAGCCAGAAGACGATAATGATGCAGATGACTATGAAGTAGTAGAACCTGATCTTGAAGTTGCACTTCCAGGTCTCAACATTCCTGACTTTGATGGTGCTATTGCGATCGTTACAAACACCATTGACCAAAATGAAGAAGAATTCCGTAGTGCTCACGCATTAGTTGAACTACTAGGACCAAGTAGAGTCATTCACAGAACATGGCCTGTACTGTTTGCAGCTGAAGGCGAAATGATGATTACAATTCTCACAGAACTTGCATCCAACCCTAATGTTGGCGCAATAATCATTAACCAAGCTGTTGTAAACACAAATGCAGCGATTGACGCAGTACGTGAAATTCGCGGTGACGATATCTTTATCGCAGTTGCAAACCCTGCAGAAGACCCACGTGACACTTACGCCAGAGTAGACCTTGGTCTTGACATCAACAACCCCGACCTTGGTGAAGGTTTTGTTGCTCAAGCTGTTGCAATGGGAGCTGAAACTATTGTTCACTATTCATTCCCGAGACATATGGCAGTTCCTGCACTTGCAGCACGTCGTGACAGAATTGCAGAAGCAGCAGAAGCAGCAGGTCTTGCATTCCATGACCTTCCAACACCAGATCCAATGGAAGAAGGCGGTATGGCTGCAAGCCAACTGTTCGTCTCACAAGATGTTGGTAGACAAGTTGAAGAGTTTGGAGTAGATACTGTATTCTTCACAACAAACTGCGGTCAACAAATTCCACTTCTACAACAAGTTCTAGCATATGGTGCGATGTATGTACAGCCATGCTGTCCATCACCATTCCATGCATTCCCTGCAGCTTTAGGTCTTGCGGCAACACAACGTGAAGCAATGGAAGGTTTTTCAACGGTTGAAATTATCGATATGACGAGAGACGCAATTATTGCTGCAGATATGCAAGGAAGACTTTCCAACTGGTATCTTCCTGCAAGTATGGCAAACACAACTGTTGGTTTCTTGTATGCAGTCGAATGGCTCAACGGAAATGTTACCAGAGAAGTTGGTCAAATTGACGTTCCTGTGCTACAAAGACTTTTTGCAGACTATGCTGAACACATACTCGGAGAACGCATATACTTGGATCTCACCCCTCTTACAATCGGCGATGAATCATTCTCAACAATCCAAGTATTCTTAATGCCGTTCCTCGTGTACTAATATTGATTAGCCATGAGTAAGGTTAACTAAGCGGAATATTGCCGCAAAGCGGATGAAAAATATCGCTTTGCGGCAATTTGCTCGAAAAAATCACATGAACATTCCCAATCGCGCAATTGACTTAACAATTATGAAGTAGTGGAGGCGAGTATGAGCCGGACTTTACTGGAATTTAAGAATATATCAAAAACATATTCAGGCAACCAAGTCCTTAAAGATGTAAGCTTTGACATTAGGGAGGGCGAAATTCATGCATTGCTGGGTGAAAATGGTGCAGGAAAATCAACAATCATGAATATTCTCTTCGGAATGCCTGTAATTCACTCAACAGGCGGTTTTGAAGGTGAACTACACATAGATGAAAAAAAGGTAGATGTAAACTCACCTTTTGATGCGATGGCTCTCGGAATCGGTATGGTGCATCAAGAATTTATGCTGATTCCCGGATTTACAATTGCTGAAAATGTAAAACTCAACAGAGAAATTGAAAAGAACAATATCATTAATACGATCACATCCAGTTTATTTGGTAAACGCATGAAAACACTTGATAGGAAAGCCATGAACCGAGATGCCAGAAAAGCTCTTGACAAGCTTGATATGAGTATTGAGGAGTTTACCTTGGTTCAAGGTTTGCCGATAGGGTATATGCAGTTTGTTGAAATTGCCCGTGAGATAGATAAGAAAGGGCTAAAAGTGCTGGTCTTAGACGAACCGACAGCTGTCCTTACAGAGAGCGAGGCAGAGCATCTGCTCAGCGCTATGCGTAACATTGCTGCTCTGGGAATAGCTATCGTTTTCATCAGCCACAGATTAAATGAGATAACAGCAGTATCAGATAGAGTTACGATACTCCGTGACGGTGAGCATGTAATAACCAAAGATACGAAAGACACTAATGTACTCGAAATTGCAGAGTATATGGTTGGCAGAAAAGTCAGCATTGACAGAACTTCGGGTGAAGGGCGTCAATTTGATGATAATAGTGACATAGCCTTATCGGTTAAGGATTTATATGTTGCAATGCCGAACGAACAGGTTAAAGGGATTAGCTTCGACGTGCGCAAGGGTGAGATATTTGGAATCGGTGGTCTTGCAGGACAAGGTAAATTGGGCATTGCCAATGGTCTTATGGGTATATATGAAGCAAAAGGTGATATTTTAATAAACGGACAAAAAGTAGCACTCGGCAAAACAAGACAAATGCTAGGAATGGGTGCTGCATTTGTTAGTGAGGACAGAAAAGGCGTCGGTCTGCTGATAGAAGAATCCATTGAAGACAACATAGTATTCACTGCAATGAATATCCATTCTGAGTTTTTGAATGCACTCGGGTTAGCGAATAAGCATACCATTCGGGAACACGCAAGGAAAATGATTAAAGAACTTGATATACGCTGTACCTCAGAAAAGCAACATACAGGCAGGCTCAGCGGTGGTAATCAGCAAAAAGTATGTCTAGCCAGAGCGTTAACACAAAAACCTTCTATATTATTTGTTTCCGAGCCAACCAGAGGCATCGACATCGGTGCGAAAAAGCTTATTCTTGATCTCTTACTGAAACTCAGCCGTGAGCAAGGGATGACAATAATCATGACTTCCTCAGAACTCGCCGAGCTTTGCAGCATCAGCGACAGAGTAGCAATAGTTTGTGAGGGCGAAATGGTGGGAATATTACCACCTGATGCATCACTCTCCAAGTTTGGTTTGATGATGTCAGGAATAAAAGAAGCAGAAGGTGAGGTGGCATCATAAGATGAGTGAAAAAGTAACGGAAAATGTGAGTTTTCTCAGTCTTATCAGAAAAATACCATTCTCTACCAGAGCGGTAGGTCTATTCTATATCGCAGTAGTTATCACCGGAGTTGTCGTTGGTTGGCCTTTTGGAATGTTAATCTCCTCTAGTTTACATTTATTTGGAGTGTGGGCAATATTAACCCTGGCAAATGTTCCCTCCATTCAGTCTGGAACAGGACCGAACTTTGCACTACCCATAGGTATAGTCAGCGGGCTCTTGGCAATGGTACTGATTCTAGCAATGAATGTGATGGGCTGGATGTTCATGCTTCTTTCGACAATTCTGGCAATCATCTTAGGAAGCATAGCTGGTTTCTTTTATGGCAGATTGATGAATGCAGTCAAAGGCTCTGAAATGGCAATTGCTCCATACACAGGATTTGCCATAACTGCCATATTTGGACTCGTCTGGTTGACACTTCCAATCGACCATCCCAACATGCTTTTCTTCCTTGGAGATGGGTTAAGGCATCAAATACCCCTTGATTACTTTAATGCAAACTTTATTCTGGCAAATTTATTACAGTTTGAGATTGCCGGCGTCACGGTTCGCACAGGGGAGTTAATCGTTGTATTTGTAGCATGTGCACTTATGTGGCTGTTCTTCCGAACAAAGACAGGAATTGCCATATCTGCTGTCGGCAGAAGTCCGATGTTTGCAAAAGCCGCAGGTATAAATGTAAATAGAAGTAGAATCATCGCTAACATGATATCCACTGCTGTAGCTGCCGTGGGCATAGTTGTTTATGCTCAAGGCTTTGGTTTCGTTCAGTTGTATGATTTCCCAATGTTTTTTGCGTTTCCAGCTATCGCAGGTATATTGGTAGGTGGTGCTTCAGGTCAGCGTGCAAGGGTTATGAATGTCATTGTAGGTGCATTTCTTTTCCAAGGGTTACTTGCATTGGCGTTGCCCGTATTTACAAGAGTACTTGCTGACACAGATGTTGGCGGTGTCGTCAATCAAATTAGAATGATTGTACAAAATGGAATAATTCTCTATGCACTAGCGTTGATGGCAAGGGGGGCAAAACAATGATTGAAAAAACAAGTTTAGCAGGTAAAGCTCGCAGTTTCCTTTTTAATAATATGGTAATGCTTGTTTTTCTGGGGTTTGTAATTTTCGGATTTGCCGTAGCAGAAACATTCACAGCCAGTTCATTTACAAATGATATCATGACCCGATTTTTCCGTAACGGTCTTTTGGTGCTTGCTCTTATAATTCCTGTCATGGCGGGACTAGGGCTAAACTTCGGAATCGTGGTCGGAGCTCTTGCAGGAATGCTTGCACTCATATTCATCCGTTATCACTATGCGGTATTACACGGCTTCCCTGCACTTATGCTCGCTTTTCTGGTAGCGACCCCGATAGCAATTCTCTTCGGTTTTCTTACAGGTAAGCTCTATAATAAGACAAAGGGTCAGGAAATGATAGCAAGCCTTATCGTCAGTTTCTTTGCTGAGGGTGTTTATGGTCTGTTTGTCCTCTTCGGAATAGGTGGGCTCATACCTGTAAGACCCGGACACAGAATGATGAATCCAGGCACTGATATAGGGGTGCGTGGTGCATTTGAACTTGGTTTGCCGGCAGAGGAGTTGACTCAAGCCGTACGCGGCGCTGCTGCCGATGAGTATCCCGGAATGGCGAGAACACTTAATCTTCTATGGCGTATAGAATTTGTATACGCACTTGCAGTAATCGCTGTTGCTATGTTTCTGTTTCTTATCATACGACGTCTGATCATGAGAAGAAATAGCGCACTGGCACTTACGGTTAATGAACCTTTATGGGCGTTTATTGTAAAAAGCGTTCTGTGTGGTGCTGTAGTTGCCTTTGCATTTTACAGTTCAGGAGTTATCTATTATTGGTATAATGTTTTGCACAATACACCTGATATAGATAGACTTGATCTTTTGCCCGGCATATCCACCTTTGCAGTTGAAATCAGCAGAATCAATCAAGTTCCTGTTGTCACCAGTCTTGTAATAGGTGCGATTGCATTGTTCATAGTTTATTTTTCTAAAACAAAGCTCGGTCAAGACTGCCGCAGTGTCGGTCAAAGCCAGCCTATAGCTAATGTGTCCGGCATCAATGTAGACCGTACAAGAATAATTGCAACTATTTTTTCAACAGTTCTTGCAGCTTGGGGTATGATTATATATCTGCACGATATCGGTCATGTTGCCACGTATACGATTCACAGAAACATCGGATTCTTCTCTGTAGCTGCGATTCTCGTAGGTGGTGCAACTGCTGCCAGAGCGAGTGTAAAAAATGCAATAGTTGGTCTGTTTTTGTTCCACGCTATGTTCATTGTTTCTCCCCATGTGGGACTGTTCCTGTTCGATGATGGAAATGCCGGGGAATATATGCGTACATTCTTGGTCTACGGTGTCATTGGTTTGTCACTAGGTTTGTATGTTTGGAAAAACCTGAAAGTAGCAAGAGATAAAGAGTCCCTCGCTACAATGATGAATAAGATAGGAAAAAATAAACAGGTAGCTACTAATGATAACGCCAATAGGGGTGGTCCCTAACGGCTAAAATGCTGCATATGACTACCCTCGCTCCCTAATATCACCATAACAGAAGCGCACTACAGACAATGTGGTGCGCTTTCTTCATATTAATACTAAAGGGGCTGTTGCAAAATGATGCAATAGCCCCTAAAACGTGCAGAACCGAGCATTCGTCATTGCGGCCTCCGAGCCGCAATCTAATAGAATCAAGCTGTGTCATAGATCCCGGGTCAAGCCCGGGATGACGGGTTTTGATATGCTCCCCTTTAGTATTAATATCCCCTACACATGCAACTGGGTGATGCTGATATTTTCACTTTTTCTATGCTCAAGTCCAATCCATTATATGTCATTAGACCATCGTTACACACTTGTAATCCCAAAATATATTTTGCAACTTCCACAGCCTGCATTGTGCCTACGACTCCCGGCGTTGGACCAATTACAGCCGGTGGTCTTGCATTTTTCTTATCTTTTATGCCATTTGGAAACAAGCAACGCAGACATGATCCTTTTCCGGGTACGATAGTCATTAGTTGTCCGTAGAACTCCCCTACCCCGGCGTGCACCAGTGGTTTGTTCGCCTTTATGCATGCATCGTTTAAGATAAACCTTGTTGCAAAATTGTCTAGACAATCTACAACAATATCATACTCCGGTATTATCTCCCCTGCCAGTTTTTCATCCATGAGCATGTCATATACTGTCACGGTTAACATAGGATTCAATGCAATTGCTCGTTCTTTTGCCTTAATCGCCTTTGAGCTTCCAATGTCGTCCATCGTAAAAAGAACTTGTCGATTAAGATTTGATAGGGATACAGTATCTTTGTCACACAATCCTAGATGCCCTATTCCCATTGCAGTTAAATAGTATATAACCGGTGCCCCAAGCCCACCGCATCCAACAACTAATACAGATGCCGCTGCAAGTTTTTTTTGCCCCTCTTCCCCTATTTCTTGCATCATTATCTGCCGTGAATATATTTCTTGTTGTTTTTTTGTTAATTTCATCCTATTTTCCTTAATATTCATCACTAAACCTTCTTGACCAATGTTCAAACATACAGTATTATTATATAGTGCATAATGTGTGTGTCAACACTTTTCCGTGTCTAAATTAATTTTGAAAGGAATGATTATAGTTTGAAAAAGTTAGTTGCTAATTCCAGCAAGTGTACAGGTTGCGGAGCTTGTGAAATCGCTTGTTCAAAGGCTTTCTATAAAGAAGAAAATCGTGAAAAAAGCGCTATACGTGTAACTGCAAATGATGGTGGGTACAATATTTCTGTCTGCGACCAATGCGGTGACTGCATATGGATGTGTTCTGCTGTTGCTTTATCTCAAGCACCAAATGGTGTTGTTCGTTTGAATAAGAAATCTTGTGTTGGCTGCCTCATTTGCGTCGGCGAATGTTTGCGCAATTTTTTCTTCTACAACAATGATTTGCCAACGCCATTCAAGTGTTCTGCTTGTGGCATCTGCGCAAAGGCTTGTCCTGCAGATGCGTTATCTATTAGTGAATAAAATTAAGGGAGATTTTTATGCCTGAAAATGTTTTAAAAGTTGAGACTGAATATAGTGATCATATTCCCAGCCGCGAGGAAATTGCGGCTATGAAAGCTAAACATCGGGTTTTGGCTACGTATAGTTATGAGCCTTCAACGATAGAGCGTGGTTATAATAGCCGCAGTCTTTATATCAGTGTTGGTGGCGATTATGATACCTCTGAGCAAGATCCGCTAACATCATCGGCTAAAGGCGATAATGGCGTTGTTATTGGTGAAAAGGCTGTCACCGATTTAATGAAAGATAAATTTACAGGTGGTAAGGGATTTGATCTTTATCATTTGTGGAAGTCTGTTAAGGAAGATACACATTGGAATGCTCCAGAAAATAATGTGGTCATCTCCCCCGGTCCACTCGCAGGCATAACCCAATATGCCGGCACAGGTAAATCTATTGTTTGTTCAATATCTCCTCTGACCGGTCTGCCTTTTGATAGTAATGTCGGTGGCTTCTTTGGTCCTTTCTTGAAATTTTCCGGCTTTGATGCTTTGGAATTGCAAGGTAAGTCCGATGAAGAGTTAATTATTTTCATCGATGGCAATGCTCATACCATAAGCGTAGAGACTGCTCCTGATGAGTCTATTGATAGTCACATTCTATGTGAACAACTAACAGAGATGTATGCAGAAAACGAAGCTGACAAAATGAATATTTCTGTCGTAGCAAGCGGCAGAGCTGCCGAGCATTCATATATTGGTTGTCTTAACTTCTCATTTTTTGACAAACGGCGCAACTGTGTTCGCATTAAGCAAGCAGGTCGCGGCGGTATTGGTGCTGTTTTCCGTCATAAGAAAATCAAAGCCGTCGTAGCCCGTTATCGTGGAGTGCACGGCGATTCTAATAATCCTGTCAATAAGAAGCTTATTAACGATGCAGGTGTTCGTTTCCACAAACAAATGGCACAACTGGATACTAAGCAAAACAACATGCGTAAAATCGGTACTGCAAATATCATCGAAGTTATGGACAGATATGATTTGTTGCCTACACATAATTTCCAATATGGTGCACATCCGGAGACTCCGAAGATTTCTTCAAAGGTTTATATTGAAAAATATGTAACACAAAATGTTCCCGATGGCTGTTGGTACGGCTGCTCAATGAGTTGCGCTAAAGCTGCGGATAATTTTGAACTTCGCACAGGAGCATATAAAGGTAGCAAGGTTTGTGTTGATGGTCCTGAATATGAAAACGCCGGTGGTCTAGGCTCAAATGTTGGTTGTTTCGACCCACATTGGATTTTAGAAGCAAATTTCTACTGTGACACCTATGGCGTTGACACGATTTCCCATGGCACAATGACTGCTTTTGCTCAAGAGTGTTATCAGCGTGGTCTATACAATCTGGATGATACCGAAGGCTTGGATATGCGTTGGGGTAATGGCTATGCACTCAACGAACTAATGCATCAAATGGTTGCAGGTGATGGATTCGGCGTGATTGTTGGCAAGGGTGTTCGTCAGCAGAAGCGAATATTCGCAGAGCGTTTTGGTAAGGTTGCTCCTGAGTATGAGCACATGCTAGAAGGTCAAGCATGGCAAAGCGTTGAAGAACCCATAATTGACAAGCCAATTCCAACTGCACATTTCAACAAGCATCTTGTTGACTGTGAAGCTCTCAAAGATTTTGGCTATGATGATGAAAAAGTGCTTAACGAAATTAAAGGTACATCACTAGAAAATGCCGGTGCAAATAATGATTCTGCGTTTATTGCTCATCCTAAACGATGGGAGAAAATACCTGGGATTCCAACAATAAGCCGTGAAGAAATTGCAGATTGGCCTGCAGGCAAACCATATTATAGTGATGACCCTGTGTGCCCATACACAAATGGACGTCCTTGGGTAAAAATGACTCCGGAGCAAGTTGCCGAAATGGAAGAATTCGGCATGGAAAACAAAGGACTTGAGTATTCAGAATATTTGATGAAAGAATCTCTTGCACAACAAGGTGGATACGCTCTTTGTAATAAAGGTCCTCAACATGATGAAGCTTGGTTGATTTTCATGGATATGGTTAATAATCAAATTCCTACATTTGAAGATAAAGCCGAAGCTCTGCACTACTTCCCCATGTTCCGTACATGGTTCGGACTACTAGGACTATGTAAACTTCCTTGGAATGATGTTACACCTGTTAACAACAAAAATGAAGCTGAACCTCACAAATTCCCGGAGCATGTTCAGAATTATTTCGACATATATGAGGGTGTAACCGGCTTCAAGCATAACGAGGCCTCCATGGTACGTCAAAGTGAACGTGTGTACACGTTCCAACGTGTTTTCATACTGCGTATGGGCAGCGGAATGCGCGAGCACGACATGCCTCCAACTCGCTCATTGGGTCCAATCTCTGCAAGAGAGTATCTATCGCGAGAAGAGCGTTATGACGAGCAGCTGTTAGAAAAAATTGGTGTTAATCCTGCTGATATGTCAACCGAGAAGAAGATTGAAGTGATAATGGATTATCGCAAGGATCAGTTCAGACAGCTTGTTGACGCTGTATATAAGCGTCGCGGCTGGACTCCCAATGGTATTGTAAAGCTTGAAAAACTCATCGAACTTGAGATGGACTTACCGGAACTGGTAAGAATTGTCAGACCGCATCTAAAAGCAGAAGGCTACTGGCCATCAGGCACAGAGTTTGCTAAGTACGATAGCATGTAGGGTTTAGGGGTTAGTTGCCGTCAACTTAGGAATATCACCACTACCGTCATCCTGCGCGAAGTCGCAGGATCCAGCAATAACAGATGGCGTAGATTCTGCGACGACCCGCAGAATGACGAAATGGCAACATGGAGATTTTTTATGAGCGAACCATTAATTCAATTAAATAATCGCCCCTATCCTTTTAAGGATGGGGCGACTATTGCATCCTTGATGGCGGAAAATAACTATGATTTTCCGTCCCTAATTGTGAAAGTAAATGGAAGCCTCGTTGACGAGGACTCTTGGCACTCTACAGTAATTAATGTGAATGATAATGTAGAAATCATACACCTCTTCGGCGGCGGATAAACAACAAATGCAAGGATGTAAAATATGTATACAAAACAAGATTTATTAGCCAATTTAGCAACCATAGGTGTTGATCCTAGGGGCACACTTAAAGTTCATAGTTCTTATAAAGCAGTTGGTGAGGTTGATGGACGAGCTGACACAGTGCTAGATGCCCTGATGGAATATATGCAGGATGGATTGCTTGTACTACCTAGCCATACATGGAGTAATGTTGGTAGCACAAATCCTGTCATGGATATTCTATATACACCGTCATGCGTGGGTGTTATGACTGAAATGTTTCGCAAAAGAGAGGGCGTGTGCCGCTCACTACATCCCACACATTCTGTTTGCGCTTTTGGGAAAGATGCAAGCAGTTTCGTCTCCGGTGAAGACGCTATGATCACCCCATGTGGTGAGCGTGGTGTTTATTATAAGTTGTGGGAACGTAATGCACAAGTCCTGCTTATCGGAGTAAATTTTACACGCAACACTTTCATACACGGGATAGAGGAATGAGACGGCGCAGTTGGAACAATAAAAAAAGAGTCGGAAGACTTTTACATTATTAATCACACAGGGCAGCGATTGTACACACCACAGCATAGACATTGCGCTCATTTAGGTTCGGAGACATTTAGTAAACTAGAACCACAGGCAATACAGGAAGGCATTCTATCAATGGGTAAATTCGGAAATGCTACCACGAGATTGATGAATACAAAGCCGTTACGAACCATGGTAGCTGAATTGTTGGCAAAAGATGCTAACTATTTAAACGGGTATTGATGGTAATCCCCTCCAAATATCAAAGAAGTTACAACCCAATCACCCGCAACTCATTCAGAGGCTTGTTGATTTTGTGCTTGCCGGTGAATATCTCTGTTTCAATCGCAAGAAACGACTCCTTCCCCGCAAGGTATTCTTTGAATATTTCCGGAGCTTGCTCAAACTGGCTTTCATCACTTTGTCTGCAAGCATATGTCCCGGCAGGAATTGTTTTTATATTTTTCTTTATCTTGCGTGCAAAACGTCTTGGCACTTCTATAAATGCGTAGTACGAAGTAACCGACGATGTACGCTCACAAATAAACCCATACTGCGATAAGTCATTATAGTCCTCTTCTATGTATGGCATATCATCAAAAGACTCATATATACTTAACAAATCTATACCTTTTAGCGGACCGCCACAAGGCTTAACATAAAAATACTTCTCTTGCAAATCCCTTGTGTATATTTGTTCTGCTTTATATGAATCAGCCAAATCAATTTGCTCCTCTATTGAACTAATGAGCTTCAGCCCTCTCTTGAGGGCTTTTATTTTTTCTTCTGCAATTTCTTTTCCATGATTTAGAAATGTCCGAAAATCCATAGTGTCGTTTGTATCGGTAAATTTGGCAAACTCTTTAAGTGGAATGTCGAGTTCAATGCAAAACATAATCATCCATATGTGGTGAATTTGATCAAAAGAATAGTAACGATAT
>Ga0123355_10003087_pt1 | contig 23750 bp, 26 predicted proteins | sample TergutEmb28metaG_3_FD_89872 | JGI IMG/M metagenome (GOLD analysis project Ga0123355, IMG submission 89872) | Embiratermes neotenicus P1 segment gut microbial communities from Petit-Saut dam, French Guiana - Emb289 P1 | ecosystem: Host-associated > Arthropoda: Insects > Digestive system > Gut ... | reverse complement strand
TTGCCTGCGTCTATTCTGGCTTCGGATGCTATAAAACGGTTGGCCAGCTGCTCGGTACTCATTTCCAGCGAGAAAATAGCACTTGGCACCTTGTGGCGTATGGCTGCATGGGCCACAAAATTAAGTAGCAGGGCGGTTTTGCCCATAGACGGGCGCGCAGCAATAAGCACAAGATCGGCCGGATGAAAGCCCGCTGTTTTGTTGTCCAGGTCTGTAAAGCCGGACTCTACCCCTGTAATGGCACTACCTTGCTGGAAGGCTTTTTCTATAACATTAATGGAGGAGTGCAAGGCCTCGTGAATATGTACAAAGCCAAGGGAGTGGCGCTTTTCTGATATAGAAAACAGCGCGGCCTCTGCGTCGTCTAATATAACGTCCACGGCTTTTGTGCCTTCATAGCTGTCGGCTTGTATGGACCCTGTGGCGGCAATAAGCTTGCGTTGTACGGACTTGTCCAGCACAATTTTAATATACTGGCGTATATTGGCCGATGTGGATACTGATGAGGCAATGGCGGCCAAAGCTTCGGCCCCGCCTATTTTCTCAAAGGCCTCTAGCTCCTCCAGTTTGTTTTTAAGGGTTATCAAATCCACCGGTGTGCCGATGTTGTGTAAATCCAGCAAGGCCGAAAACACCAGCCGATAATCTACCCGATAAAAATCCTCCGGCCGCACAAATTCGGCCCCGGCAACCAGGGCTTCGTTGTCAAATATCATAGAGCTTATTATGGCCAGTTCTGCCGCTTCGTCTCGTGGCATGGGCCGCTGTCCTTGGCCTGTGTATATGTCGTCCATGTGCATCCTGCTTTCTGTGTTATGGCTAACTGACAAAACCGGGCGACCACAGGTCGCCCCTACACGTATATCCCGTAGCAACCGATGCGCTGTTAATCCGTTGTCCCGGGTGTCTTATTTGTTATTCTGGGCTCGCCCCAGAATCCCCTCATTTGTACCACTCGGCTTGAAAAACCAAGCCGCCCAAGCCGTCCCAAGCCTCTCGGCTACCGCCGATAAGCAGTTCGATTTCCTCAACACCCGAAATTCCGGCAAGGGTGCGAAGTAGTGGCTGGGCACGATATATGCCTACCATGGAACCCCAATCAAAGAAAAACACTTCTATGGGCTTTAAGTCCACAACGAGCTTGTCATCGTCAAACCACATATGTCTTATGCGATAGCCGTTATGTTGACGTAACAGCCTAATGGTATCATCACGCCAATTTTCGGTACAAATTTCCTCTGTGACATATGACAAGTCATAAAAATAAAATCGTATATTTGTGGTTTCGTCCCCTGTATCTCCGAGCCTTTTAATCCTATGGCAACAGCATCGTCTGTCAGACAAAATCGCACCGTTCCAATAGTTAACTTGCCACCTAACCCACGGTTCTTCATAATAAACAGGGCCGTCCTCATGATGCATATATCCTTTAATAACCTGGTAATTCAGCAACAATTCCACAAAGCTAACATATGGAGAAGGCTGGGCTGGCCCAAGTGGGTTGTTATATATCGTCACTTCTGCCAAAGCCCACACGGACTGTCCGGGTATGCCGCTATAGCTGACATTTTCTGCTAAAAAACTTACGCTGTCGGCCCCCAAAATTTCCGCAATAGTGCCGGTGTTGTCTGCAAGGTTTTGCTTTATTTCCTCTGCTGTAAAGCCGTGCCAAAGTGGCTTGCTTTTAGGATTTGATGTGTCGCAAGCCGCCAAAAACAATAGTAACAGCAATATCGCAGCAAGCTTAATCATAAAGACTTTATCATCAGCTGCAATTTGGCCGCAACATCTGTATGCAGCCGCACATCAACGCTGTGCTCCCCTGTTTTTTTGATGACATCGGGTATGGTTATTTTTTTGCGGTCAATATCAATGCCCTCTTGGTCAGACAGGGCCTGGGCTACTTCTTTGTTGGTTACAGACCCAAACAACCTGCCCCCTTCGCCGGTTTTTTGGGCAATGGTTATGGTTTTGCTCTCCAACAACGCCTTCATGGCTCTGGCATCTTCCAGGTCTTTAACCCGCTGCTTTTCCGCCCCACGCTTTTTGGTTTCCAGGGCGGTTACATTGACTTTGCTGGCTTCCACCGCCAGCTTTTTCGGCATCAAAAAGTTGCGTACATAACCATCGGATGCTTCGATAATTTGATCCTTCTTACCTACGCCTTTTACATCTTGCAGCAATATAACTTTCATGGGTTCAACCTCCTAATATTTCCATTTGTATTTATAGTCACGCCGGTTGCGTTTAATGGCGTTTTTTGCCAGCACTATCAGCAATATAGCCAGGGTTAACACCGAAACGCCGGCTATCCAATAGGGTATGGACGCCGCAGAGAAAAAAACCTCATTAACCCACGCTAGGTAATAGTCTATATCTGATGCGGTGGTGCGCTCGGTTACATAGCGGTCGGCATACATTGGGGCAGAAAAAACCACATCGCCGTCTAGGCGGTAAATTACGGTGCCTATGGTTTCGTGGGCTTCAATGGGGGCCAGGGCCATTTGTTGATATTGTGATGTATATTCGTTGTATCTTTCGCCTACAAATTGGGGCAAAAATTCCACATATCGGGCCAACCGGGCTATTTCATCACCGCTTAGAAAAAGCGTGCCCTCCTCCAGGGTAAAAAACTCCAAAACGCCGCTGTCACCCATTTGTGGATCGTATATATCCAGCTGGCCAATAATGGTGTCCGCTTCTAAAAAAGTGCTATGTGCGTAATTTGCAAAGCCGTATTCAAAAAGACTGATGCTATCCTGCCAGCGCGTGGGTATGTTATCGATTATGGGGGAGCTGAAGGTGACAGCAATAAGGTTTGTGCCATCTTTATAGGCTGTGGCTACCAAGGATTCTCCCGCCTGGTTGGTAAAGCCCGTGCGCAGACCCGTGGCATAGGGATAGTGATTTTGGCCGGAGTGAAGCAGTTCGTTGGCAGAGCGCCAGTTGTGGTTGCGTATCAACATATCGTCACTAACATTTTGGCCACTTGCCGAAGGGCCGGAAAAAGTTCCCGCTCCGGCAATTTGGGCAATGGCTGGTATAGCCATGGCATGGCGGGCAATTTGGGCCATATCATATGCGGTGGTATAGTGGTTGCCGTGGTGATAACCGTGTGGGTTAACAAAACGGCTGTTTTCGGCACCCAGCTGGGTTGCCCGTTCGGTCATAAGGGCGGCAAAATATGTTTGTGCCTGTGCAAAAGCAATGTCTTCGTTGCCTGTGCGCCGCCGCGCAACCTCCATAACCACAGTATTAGCGGTGTCGTTGCCTGCGCCTATCAACATGCCACGCAACAAATTTTCGCCGGATATAGCCTCGCCAACTTCATGGCGGTTGCGGGCGGATGTTGGGGGCAGCAGGGCAACCTCGCCGCCGGCAATAACAATTTCATCAAGACCAATATGCTCGTAGGCTAATATGGCTGTCAAAATCATGGTAGTAGCGGCGGGAAACATGCGCTGGTGGGGTTCGTGTTGGGATAATATGCGCCCGGTGTCTGCTTCTATCAAAATATGGGTCTGGGCGTGTACATCAAGCTCAGGCGCAGAGGCGGTGTGGGCATAAGTCCATCCGGGTGCCGCTAATGTCAACAAAATTATAAAAAACACACAGCTCTTTGCAATTTTACGCATATCCCCGCCTCCCCTTTAACTATATTAAAATTATACACAAATTTATGCTTATTTGTCAATATGCATCGTGTGCGTTCTATTTGCCGTATGGATGCGGAATCTGCCCATGCTACAAACAAAAACTACGCCGCAACAAGCAGATTTCTTGTCCGGCGCAGTTAATTCAAGCATACATCTAATATTGTGTCCTAAAGCCTTGTTGCGGCCACCTCTTCTTGATACAAAAGACTTTCGTATTTTTCAAGGATACTGGCCTGGATGCGCTCACGAACCCGGGCGGATATAGGGTGGGCAATGTCTTTATATTCGCCGCCGCCGGTTTTTCTGCTGGGCATGGCGATGAAGAATCCCTGGTCGCCCTCGACAATTCTAATGCCGTGGACTACAAGCTCGTCATCAAAGGTGACAGAAACCACAGCCCTCATCTTGTTTTCGTTGCTTATTTTTCTTATTCTTACATCCGTAATCTGCATATGTATCCCTCCGTGGTTTTTGGGCAGCTTATAACATCCGGCTTGCACAGATTATTATACAATATGTTTTATTAAAAAGCAACAGTTTTTGCAAAGAGACCGTAGACGACTGCGTTGATGTTTATGCGGGCGACTAGACTTGCTCCCACTTCTACAAAAAACTATTTTTTTTAATTATCTTCAAATTTCCGGGTTCGCCCCGCACAATCTGACCGCCGGACAAGGTCACATCTTTATCTAAAATGGCATATTCTACCACGCATCCATTGCCTATGTCGCAGCCTTCCATAATAATAGAATTGCCAATCCTGGCTTTTTCTCCAATGCGCACCCGCCTAAACAACACAGAATCCTCCACTGTGCCGTCAACAATAGACCCGCTGCCAATAAGGCAGTTTTTTACCTGGCTGTTGGCGTTATACTTTGCCGGCGGCTCGTCCTTGGCTTTGGTTTCTATATACGGCCCACGGGCAAAAAAGGCATTGCGCACATCTTCCCGCAAAAAGTCCATGTTAATGTTGTAATAGCTTTCCACGCTATTAATAGACGCCCAATATCCGTCATACATAAACCCGCATATATTAAGCCGCTTGCGGTACCGCACCACAATGTCCCGCACAAAATTATAGCGGCCCTCGGGTACAATGGTTTCCAGCAGTTCTATCAGTAGCTCCCGCTTAATTACATATATGCCAAGAGATATGGTGGAGGAAAAAGCCTCCAGTGGTTTTTCTTCAAATTCTGTCACCCGGCCGTCTTCGTCCAGGTCCACCACGCCAAAATTAACCACGTCCATGCCCTTCATGTCCTTGCACACAATGGTTATATCGGCGTTTTTTTCTATATGAAAATCTATCACATCGCTGTAATCCATCTTATATATACCATCGCCGCTGGTTATGATGCAATATGGTTCATTGCTGCGTTGCAAAAATGCTATGTTTTGGTATATAGAATCTGCTGTGCCTCTAAACCAAAAGTTGTTATCGCGGGACAAAAACGGCGCCAGCACAAACATGCCGCCGCTTTTGCTGCCAAAACCCCACCATTTTGATGAATTTAAATGGTCGTGCAGGGATCGGGAATTATATTGGGTGATAATAGCCACTTTGTTTATGCCGGAATTGGACATATTGCTTAATGAAAAATCAATAGCCCGATAACAACTGCCCACAGGCATTGCGGATGTGGCCCGCGCCTCGGTTAGTTCCCGCAGTTTGTCATTGTTGCCCCCGGCCAGGATAATTCCTACAGCTTTCATAGCATTCCCTCCCCGTCCAACTCTATTGTTTCGCCGCTTTCCAGTCTTGCGCTTTCATAATGTTCCGGCAATGTAACACCATGTATCACACAGTTTTTGCCAATGGTTACTCCATCAGGCACCACCGATGCCTCGCCAATAACACTAATGCCTGTGTCATATACCTGCGGCTTCAGCTTGTTTGGCACATTCTCCCCCATGCCCATTTTAACATTTTTGCCGATAATGCTGTTTTCGTCAATAATGCAGCGGTCTATGACACTGTTTTCGCCGATGACACAGCCCTCCATTATAATGGAGTCTCGTATAACGGCTCCGCCCTCTACCCTTACACCTGGCCCAAGGGTAGAGTTGTACACACTGCCAAAGACCTCGCAGCCCTCGGACAGCAGACTTGTCTTTACATCTGCATCCGGCCCGGTAAATTGGGGTGGCTGGTGGTCGGATGATGTATAAATCTTTGCAAAATCCTCGTACAAATTAAATTCTGGCACAGCTTTTGTTAATTCCATATTTGCCGACCAATAGCTGTCAATGGTGCCCACATCTTTCCAATAATCCTTAAAACGATAGGCATACAACGCCTGGCCTTGCTCCAAAAACATGGGTATTATATGCTTGCCAAAGTCCAAATCATCATGAATTTTGTCAGCCTCTCTCAAGGCTGCCCGCAACACATCCCACGTAAATATATAAATGCCCATGCTGGCCAGATTGCTCTTGGGCTGCGGTGGTTTTTCCTCAAATTCATAAATTTTATCATCTACGTCCGCATTCATTATGCCAAAACGGTCGGCTTCTTCGATAGGTACCTCCAGCACGGCAATGGTGGCATCGCAATTGTTTTTCTTATGAAAAGCCAGCATACGGGAATAATCCATTTTATAAATATGGTCGCCGGAGATTATCAGCACATATGTAGGGTTGTATGCATCAATAAAATGGATGTTCTGATAAATGGCATTGGCTGTGCCGCTGTACCAATGCCCCTCGGCCTCCCCGTCCTTCATATGTGGTGCCAATATGGTAACGCCGCCTTTTTTGCGGTCCAAATCCCATGGTATGCCAATGCCGATGTGGCGGTTAAGCTGCAAGGGTTGGTATTGGGTAAGCACACCCACAGTATCCACCCCGCTGTTAATACAATTGGACATAGGAAAGTCTATAATACGATACTTCCCGCCGAAAGATACGGCGGGTTTAGCTTTGTTTTTTGTAAGCACACCCAAACGACTGCCTTGGCCGCCTGCCAAAAGCATTGCCAGCATCTCTTTTTTGCGCATACCAATCCCCTCCTGTCGTAAACTCGTCGCGATAGATAAAGCTTACCACATTTTGGTTAAATTGTACATATATTTTGTGAAGTTTTACAAAAAAAGTTTCGCCACTATAATTTTCGAGCGACCGAGACGGCCGCCCCTACACACGCTTCGCCATGCCGGACTTACCATGGGATCCTGCAAGGAACATCGAGCATGTTGTATCCTGCGAACATCGTGCGCCCAGCCTATGTAGGGGCAATCATCCTCGGTCGCTCGTTTCAATACCGGCCAAAATTTCATGTTTATTTTTCCGCCAAATACTGTATAATTGTAATTGAAACAAAATTATGGCAACAACGAAAGGATCAACTATGGGAAAAATCAATATAATACAAGGCCACACCAACTTTCACTTCATAGGCATTGGTGGCATACACATGTCCGGCCTGGCAGAAATTTTACACCTGGACGGCTGTTACGTCACAGGTTCCGATAAAAACGACTCTGAAAATGTGGCGCGTCTGCGAAAAGTCGGCATAGATGTCAAAATTGGACATGATGCACAAAATATCCCCAAAAATGCCCAGGTTGTTGTATATAATGCCGCTATATCCGAAAACAACCCGGAAATTGCGCTGGCACGTGCCAAAAATCTGCACATTATGGGTCGTGCCGAGCTTTTGGGCCGCCTGATGCAAAATTACGACCAAGCCATTTGCGTGGCCGGCACCCATGGCAAAACCACCACCACATCAATGCTGGCCACAATCTTTATGGTGGCCGACACCGACCCCACGGTGCTAAACGGCGGTATTTTGCCCGCCATGGGCGGGGCCATGCGCATTGGGGGCCGTCGGGTTTTTATTGCCGAAGCCTGCGAATACCACGACAGCTTCCTTAACTTCTTCCCACACATCGGCATCATCCTTAACATGGAAATGGATCACAGCGACTTTTTTCCGGACATCCATGCCCTGGGGCGTTCTTTTCATAAATTTGCCCGGCGCATTCCTGGCGATGGTCTGTTGATTATAGACGGCCAAATAGATGGTCTGCCCCAAATTATCGATGGTCTGGACTGCAATATACAAATTTTAGGCAAAAACGGCCATATTTGGGCCGAAAATGTCCATTTTGATGCAAGCGGCTGTGGTATTTTTGATGTTTTTGACAAGAGTGGTGTACTTGGCAGAATTAATATGGCTGTGCCAGGCAACCACAACATACAAAATGCCCTGGCTGCCACAACATGCGCCTTGCGTTTCGGCATAGATTTTGCCGTAATATCCCGCGCCCTGGGCAGCTTTACCGGCACCCGCCGCCGTTTTCAAGTGGTGGGCCAATGCAATGGTGCCACAGTTGTTGATGATTATGCCCACCACCCTACAGAAATTACCGCTACCCTACAGGCCGCCCGTAACATCCCTCATGGCCGCCTGTGGGCTGTTTTCCAGCCCCATACCCATACACGTACCCGCCAGTTTTTATCCGCCTTTGCGGACAGCCTGGCTACGGCCGACGAGGTCATCATCCTGGACATTTACAAACCCGCCGGGCGTGAGGAAGCCGGCTGCCACATACACGCCCGCGACCTTGCCAACCAAATAAGCCTGCAAATGCCCAATTGCCGCTATCTATCAAGCTTTGATAAAGCTATTGACTACCTAAAAAACCACGTACAACCCAATGATATGATAATTGCTATGGGCGCAGGCGATATAGACACACTGGCCCATAAGCTGGGGCTTTGCTAATTCCCGGCATAAAACACCAAAGCCACCGATGGTCGGTGGCTTCTTGCTATTTGTTATCTGTCTCCGGCTCCTATGTACTATCCAAGTCCAAAGCTTACACGCAACGCCCTGTCCACCCTGTTCATAAAGGCCTCGTCCAGGTGACATATCTTCTCCCGCAGACGCTTTTTGTCCACGGTGCGCACCTGTTCCAGCAGCACCACGCTGTCTTTTACCAGGCTGTTTTTGGCACTGTCTATCTCTATATGTGTGGGCAGTTTGGCCTTGTTTATCTGGCTGGTGATGGCGGCGCATATGATGGTGGGGCTGTACTTGTTACCCACATCGTTTTGCACAATCAGGACAGGCCGCACGCCCCCCTGCTCGCTGCCTATTACCGGGCTTAGGTCCGCATAAAATATGTCCCCGCGTTTTACAAGCATGTACTCACTCTCCGCAAATCTGTTTCGGGCTACATACTTATTATTGTCGCAGGGCTAGGCAAATATACATAAAATTTGGTTACAATTAGAATTTGTGGTTATAACAAAGATAGCCGGCACTTTGTCGCATTTAAAACAAAGTGTAAAAAAATATTTTAAACTTTTTGAGATTGCCTATTGACACCCCCCTGACATCTGTTAGAATGTTACATATAGTCGACTATTGTTTGTACGTGTAATTATTTCTACTAACCGAAATATCAGACTATAGGAGGAAGACTAATGTTAAAATTAAGAAGAATAGGTAAACGGATTATCAGCATGGCGCTTTGTGTGGCTTTGCTGGCTCCACTTGGAGCAACCCCGGCAGCGGCGGCACATACTGAACCCGTCATGAACTTTAACACAATAAAGCATGTTGTTGACGAATATGGAATTGTTGTTTTGGATATCTCCGAGCTTGATGGCAAGTATATTTATTTCCACAGAGATGGTGATTACGTAACTGTTGTGAGCATACGCCCCGCGATAGGCGCTGTAAACATTTTTTTGAATGATGGAGCTGGCTTGTTAACCTACGACAGTATGCATCTTGAAGATTTGGGATTAGAGCTTGTGGCGCGTGCAAGTGATAATGCCTCTGGCACCTTGGTTGCCTTTGGCGAAATTATGGACTTACTGGCCGAAGAATCCTTATACCTGAGCAATAGTTACGTTATATTTGAAGATATTGTGTGGTCATACGAAATTGATACATACGACATGTCGTTCATGGAGCCAACATACCAAGCGATACAACCCCTGACCCACCCTGTTATAACGCACCCTTTCACAATTAACGAAATGCGTCGTTTGGGTCATTCGCGCAGTGGTCTTTCTGTCATTACTTCTTTAACTGAAAGAGGTCATACTGCACGGCTATACGGTAGTTCAGACTTTCGTGTTATTTCTAGTGCACCTGCCGAAAATGTTCTTGCGGGCTGGGCAGTAGATAGAATAGCGGGTATACTCGGGATATTCTCCTCTCATGCTGCTACGATGTTTTCTTGGGTGGCCCATCAGACTCTTGGATGGGTCCTCAATGCCAATTTTAACGTTACTAGGTACAGAATGTCTGTTGACTATGCAAGAATAGCTACCGTCAGAGGATTGCAACTAACAAGAGGCGACAGGCAGATGGAATATTTAATTAGCTTTGGAGAAAGAGGAGCGGGAGCTACGAGATCTAGGGCAACAGTATACGGGCCAACCATGCCCGGATGGCCTCACCCGGTTTTTTATCAACCAACGTTCCTTATGCAACAAGCTATAACAATAGCGATACAAAACGGAATGTAGATTATGCTTTAAACCCATGCAGACTGGCCCTAGTGAAGCCAGTCTGCTAGCTTTTGCCAAAGTGGAGGATTGTTAATGAAGCGCATAGTTCTGATAGGATTATTCGCAATAAAATGCATGGCGTTGCTGTCGCTAGGTTTTTTTCCATTGAATTATTTTGGTCGCTACGTAAGCTATTTGATATTGAATGTTTATGTTTACGAAGTTGGGCCATATTTTCTTTTCGGCGTTGCGGTTATCGCGGCTTGGTTCGTTTTTGGCATGTTTTCCAAGGCGCTTATTTGTTCGAGGATAAAAGCCATTGTGCTTTTGAATGTTCCTGCGTTTTTGGTGCTGGTTTTGGAGTTAATTCTTTATGTTTCCCCTGCTCCTATGCGGGAATTCATTTTTAACTATGCCATTCCTAACTATGACTGGGTGGCATGGACTGTCCTCGAAGTTCGGACGTTTTATCTACCACCAGCGAATCTTGGGGCCAGAATAGCTGGCATGATGCCATTTTTGCGATTTGCAAGTATGGGTTTCCGCATAGGCCTTCAGCTAACAATTCCATTTGCTTTTATGGTCGGCTCTTCGTATCTTGGTCATTTTGTGGCCGAGCGTCTAGCAGGTGTGATCATAAAAACATGGCGAAGTGTAAGGCCGAAATAAAAACAACGCGGACTCCTGATTGGCAGCCCGCGTTGTTTTTATTTTACATAAAACCTTTGCACTCGCTCGGATATGGCCGTGGCTACTTCGTAATTTATAGACTTTTGCCAGGCGGCCACGTCTTCGGCCCATATGCGTTTGTCGCCGCTTTGGCCGATGAGGATGACTTCGTCACGCACCTTTGCGTCCGCGCCGGTGACGTCCACCATAAATTGGTCCATGCACACATTGCCGATGATGGGGCAAAGATGGCCGTTTATCAGCACATGGCCCCGGTTGCTTAGTTGGCGGGAAATGCCATCGCCATAGCCGAGGGGTATGCTGGCCACCTGCATGTCTTTTTGGGCGAAGAAATTGCGGGAATACCCCACGCTTTGGCCGGGGCGCACAGTTTTTACGTGGGCCACGCGGCTTTTAAATGTAAGGGCGGGCAAAAAGCCCAGTTCGGCAAGTTCCAGCGCACCTTCTTGTAGGGAGTTTGGCGCAAGACCGTATGTAAGCACACCGGAGCGCACCATGTCCAGCCTAAATTGCGGATGATACAGTATGCCGCCGGAATTTGAAATATGGCGCACAGGTATGTGCAGGCCCATATTTTTAATTATGTCCAATATGTGCATAAAGTGGTCAAATTGTTCATTGGCAAAGGCGAAGTTGGAATCTGACGTGGCAAGATGGGTATATATGCCGTCAAGCTCTAAACCTTCCAGGCGGGATATGGCCGCAATTTCTTCGGCGGATGCCTGGGCGGCCTCGTCGCTTTGGGCGTTATAACCCACACGGTTCATGCCGGTGTCTATCTTAACATGCACCTTTACGGGCCGCTCCAGATACGTAGCCACACGGGCCAGCTCTTGGGCTGTGTTAAGGCTAAATATGGTGCCTATAAGGTTGTGAAGTATCAGGTTTTCGTATTCTTCCTCAAAAACAGGGCTTAAAACCAGTATGGGGCAGGTTAGGCCCCATCGGCGCAAAAATACCCCTTCCATCACCGTGGCTACGCCCAGCCAGTCGGCCCCGGCGTTTACGGCTGTTTGAGAAACCTCGTAAATACCATGGCCATAGCCGTTGGCCTTTACCACGGCCATTACGCGCACGCCCGGCCCAACCATTTTCCTTACAACACCGATATTGTTTGCCACATTGGGCAGGCTTACTACTGCCACTGCTCTTGCGTATTTTTCCATCTTTTGCGCACCCCTTGATTAGTTTGAGTTTGCTTCAGCCCTAAACATGCTGTCGTCGATATCAACATTATACTCAAAACTATTAAAAATTACAATAACTCTTTCGGTGCTGTTTGCGTCATAAATTATCATCTGCACTGGCAGTAATGTATCATTGTTGACCCATAGCTTTTGTATGGACATATATGGGTGCTGGCCGGGTATCTGGGCTTCTAATATAGTGACCTGGCTTTCGTCCATGGCCGCGGCGGATATGCTTACATCCTGGCTTCTTACAAAGTTGCGCACAAAGGATGTCAGCATTATCTCCAAACGCTCCGGTGCTTCCTGGGTGGTTTGGGACATTCTGCCATCGGTGCGTGGGTTAAATTGAAAAATAGTGGTGCCGTCAAAAATAGTAGTGTTGCCGGCCACGCTTTCGGGTGCTGTCACCTCAATGCGATATTCTCCTGTGGTGCGGGCGTGTTGGGTGGTTTCGTACGTGTGGCTGTTGTTATTAGAAATATATGTAACCGTAGCCTGGGCCACAAAGCTTTCCATATTTAAAAGCTGCCTGTGGATTCTTTCGTATGCGTTGGCGTCCACCCTTTCTTGTATGGCGGCGCAGGCGGAAAGGGCCAAAACACCCATCAAAATAACCGCCAAAAAAATAATCCTCTTCATAATTTTACCTCCGGACGAACTTTAGTCTGTACTATGTATACGAGCCGCCTATGTGGTTTATGCACGTTTGTACCAGACGTGCTCCGAAACCTCCTTATGCGAGCGAAAAGTCGCAGCGTTTCAATGCGTTTTTCGCGAAGCTTGGGCGTGTTGGCACGCCCTATTCGGAGTTTTGGAACACGTCGACCCCTTGATGAAATAAACAATAATGGCAAACATAATAAACAAACCCAAAAACCCAAAAAACGCATAGGCATGGGTGACGATATTGGAAAAACCTGCGTGGGCGGCAACGATACCACCAAGGGTGATGATTATTTTTAGGCGCAGACCGGGCAAGCCCGTGCGGGCCGCAAGCCAGTGTACCAAAGAAAAACCCGCCGTGGCCGCCGTGGTAAATACCGCCAAAAACAGCAAAATCATATAAAAATACTCCATGGCACCGCCGTAATTGGCGGCAAGAGCCAACATGGGCAGCTGCATTCCCTGTACCAGCTCAAAATTAGCCAGCAATGCCACCGACAATATAACGCCAATAATGCCCAAAAACAGCCCGCCAATAATGCCGCCCCATTTGGCTATGCTTCTGTCTGTCACCAGCTTTGGCATACTGGCCAGCACCGCCACGGCGGTTATCATATTGTATGATGCATAGATTAGAGCAGATGTGGGCCAATTGGTGGTGGCAACACCCAATGAAAAAGTGGGATATGCAGAGGTAAAAACAGCATACAGCCCCAAAAACAGCGCGCCAACCACCAGTATGGGCGAAACCAGTGTGTTAATTTCTACCATACCTCGCAAATCAAACAACAGCACCCCAAAAGCCAGTGCCGCTACAACCACCACGCCAAAGGAAAACGACAGTCCCAATGCTTCGCTGCCCAATGCCCCTGTGCCCGCCAGCATGGCCGAAAATATAACAAAAATAAAAATTCCGGTGACAATATCCAGCGCACCGCCCAGGCGTTTGCCAAACACCGCCGCCATAAACTCTCTATATCCGCCTATTTTTTGCCGCACACATATGTCCATTACACCCCAGCCACACAGGGCCAGCAGAGCACCGGCCACAACAATGCCGGCAATGCCCCAAGGGCCGTAACGCAGAAAAAACGTAAGATGCTCCTGGCCGGAAGCAAAACCCGCCCCAAATATTATGCCTGTGTACACACAGGCGGTTTTGATAGTCCTTATTGTTCTTGTCTTATTCATATAATGCCCCCAATGCTGTGTTGGTACAAGTATATGAGGGCTTGGGTGTATAAATGTCTTTACAATATTGGCGGGTTGTGTTAATGTTAAGGAAAGTTTTGGGCGGTAACGATATGTCGAGAAAAAATTTGCGCTTAGCAGGATATGATTATTCCGCCGTGGGGTGCTATTTTGTGACCATGTGCGTGCGGGATAAGCGGAAGCTGCTATGGAGTAACGTAGGGGCGAACTATGTTCGCCCGGATCTTTCAGATATCGGCAAAGTAATAGATGGCGAAATTCAGCATTTGCACGCTGTGTATTCCTGCGTGTCTGTTGATAAATATGTGATTATGCCAAATCATCTGCATTTTATTATTTCAATTACGGATGACGTTAGCGGGCGAACACAGTTCGCCCCTACGATTGGCCGGATAGTTAAGCAATTCAAAGGTGTCGTAACGAAGAAAATAGGTTATTCGATATGGCAGAAATCTTACCACGACCACATCATCCGTAACGAAACCGACTACCAACGCATCTGGCAATATATTGACAACAACCCCGCGAGCTGGCAGGAGGACTGCTATTATGTTTGATATATATAATATCTTAATGTCCATACCCGGCGTTATCATTGCCGTTACTGTTCACGAATATATCAAAAGCCTAACGGCTTACAAGCTAGGTGATACGGGCATAAAGCGGCAGGGGCGGCTGATGCTCAATCCACTGAAGCATATGGACATATTGGGCAGCGTTTTTATGGTGCTTTTTGGTTATGGCTGGGCCAATCCCGCGCGTTTGACGCCTTTTTCTTATGCGGACCGAAAAAAGGCCATGCTTATTATATTTGCCATGTCCTTTTTGGTTAATATTATGCTGGGGATGCTTTTTGCCGTCGTCTATCAAATCTTTACTTTAAATTTTGGCGCCGGGATGAGTCCCGATGCCGCCCATTTTGTGTCTGGGGTTTTGTGGCGGGCGGCTGTATTTAATATTTCGTTTGCCTTGTTTAATCTTATACCTCTGTATCCTCTGGACGGCGCCAATGTCTTAAACACATTCTATCCCATGGTTGGTGTAAAAATTGCCCAAGCAGAGAAATTTTTGCAGATAATACTGGCTTTTGCCATAATTCTTAATTTGGTTGCTATTGTTTTTGACCCGCTGGTAAATGCCATTATGAGAGTGCTGACGTAAGGAGATAATTATGAGCAATACATACAACATGCACCCATACCACATAATATACAATCCATATGCCAACCGAGGCGGTGCAGAAAGATACAAAGATGCCTTTGTGGCCTTGTTGAAGCGGGCCGGAGAGGAATATATCCTGCACGAAACCACCGGGCCCGGCCATGCCACGGCCATAACCCGCGATATTGTGTCCCTTGGGGCAAAATATATCGTTATACTAGGCGGCGACGGCACTGTGCATGAGGTTATAAATGGATATGCCCAGGTGGTTGATGATGCGATCTGTGATGTGGTTTTTGGCATCATACCTGCAGGCACCGGCAATGATGTTGCTAGTATGCTGAGGATCCCCCATGCCCTTGAAGACATAGCCGTCGCCGCCGCAGATATCCTGGCAAAAAACGTGCGCAGCGTGGATTTTATCCAATCGCGGCAGGGCATACAGACTATGCTGTTTTTCTCCTATGGCATTGCCGCCGTGATGGTGCAGGAGATGGAAAAATTTAAAACCAAGACCAAATTCAGCTATTACAAATCCTTGATTAAGAAAATATTTTCTTTTAAAGCCAACACATATGAAGTGCATTATGACGGGCAGACGCGCACGCTGCGGGCGGATTTTTGCGCCGTGCACAATTGTATACATGCCGGTGCCGGCATGACGCTTATCAACAACGCCGTTATGGATGATGGTTATGCAGAGCTTTTGATGGTAGAAAATCGCGGCATACTGCGGCGGATATTAAATTTTATATCCATCCTGCGCAAAAGGATACACAAGCAGCCCAATGTGCAGATTGTTCCTGTGAAAAATGTGATAATAAATTCGCCTGATGATAACCTTTGTTGCATAGACGGAGAGATTCGCTATCTAAACCGGCTGGAGCTGGAGGTGCAACACAAGGCCATTAAGATATTTGGCAATGCAAATTAGGAATTTTTACGGACTAAGCCACAAAGCGGGGCGCACACCGCCGCTGGTGTCGCTGACAGCAGTGCCGAGCATGTAGATACCTCCATTTGTGAACACAAAAGCGGCAAGATTGTCATGGTTGCCGGATGACCGTGACCACCACCAAGAAACGTTGCCGTTTACATCATAGGCCATGCGGGCGTAGTCGTATGGGTCAGAAAACCACCAACGACCGTCCGGTTTGCTCCCCAATTCTCCGCTGTCGCCAAAATATCGTACTATTTCATCAATGCTTAACAGGAATATTTTATCGGTTGTTGCATTGGTGCTGCCTGCGTCGAACCATGGGTTGTCGTTGGCTATGTGCGTTTCGGATATGCGCCTTCTTTCGTCGGCCGCAAAACGGTGGTAAAAATCATCGTTTAACCATCGGCGCAATGAGCTTTCCTCCCATGTTGTGCTTGTAAAAGAATAATTATAGGCTCTGTGCTCTATTATGGCTTCGCTTATTATCAAGGCATTGCCGCCGTTTATATCAAGCACGAGCCATTCATGCCCGCCAAAGTCTATTGTATCGCCCGGGGTAATGTCGCCCAGACCTGGACGTGTCAGAAAAAGACCTGCCAACACGCTTGCCGCAATAACCAGAAGCGTTGCGACAACCGCAAACAAAACTTTTTTTGTTGGTGACATAGATTTTACCCCCAGGTTTATGTTTTTATAATTGCACGGCCATATACCGCGACTTATATCCACTCTACACCTTTAGCGGCCTTTTGAAAAGTACGCACCTTTTTGTTGGGTAGGTTACTTTTTGTAACTATTGTGATTTTGCGGGATTTTTGGCCGATATTATGCTTGACTAACCATGATGTACTGGAGGAATAGATATGATTTCGAAAAAAGACTTGCCGCTGTGCCCGGTGGCTACAACAGTAGATTTAATCGGAAACAAGTGGAAACCACTTATTTTGCGAGACATACTTGCCGGCCCAAAGAGGTTTGGAGAGCTGCAAAAAAGCCTGCAAGGTATAAGTCAAAAAGTTTTGACGGACAATCTGCGGGATTTGGAGGATGACGGCATACTAACACGCACCGTATACCCGGAAGTGCCGCCAAGAGTGGAATACAGCCTGAGCGACCTGGGCGAAGCCATGCGACCTATTATTGCTGCCATGGAAAGCTGGGGCAAAAAGTACAAAGAAATAACCGCAAAGAAATAGACCTAATATCCCAAGGCCGCGTATGTCTGAAAAAACTGGCTTAACACAACTTCTGATAAGGTTTTTTGCCCAAAGTGCGCACCATGGACATAAGGCCTTTAACGACCAGTTCCATGGGCATTGATGGGGCGCTGGGTTTGTTTACAGTTTGTTCCGGCAGATATGGTATATGCACAAAACCCGCCAGCATGGGCACGCCCCTTGTGGTGGCATAATGCAGGGCATTGTACATAAGGTGGTTGCACACATATGTTCCTGCTGTGTCGGATATGACGGCCGGTATGCCTGCGTCCTTCATGTTTTGCACCATGGCCTTTATTGGCAGGGTGGCAAAATATGCGGCGGGGCCGTCTTTTGCTACTTTTTGGTCTGTGGGTAGGTTGCCTTCGTTGTCGGCCATTGGGGCATCATCGCAGTTTATGGCCACCCGCTCTATATTAATGGCGGTCCTGCCTGCGGCTTGCCCTATACAAATTACGGCACAGGGTTGATGGTTATCTAATAGGTCATATAATTTTGTTGTGCTTTTGCCAAAAACCGCGGGAAGTTCGGCAGTTATAATCTTTATGCCGTCAATTTCTGTAGGCAATGCCATTATGGCCTCTCGAGACGGATTTACAATTTCGCCGCCAAAGGGCTCAAAACCGGTAAACAGTATTTTTTTCATTGTGACCTCTCCTTTTTCAAAAATTTCTTCTTGCATTTCGTATTTGGCTGTGCTATAATGTCCCAGTGCTTATTTTTAGGCACATGCAAGGCCCGTTGGTCAAGGGGTTAAGACACCGCCCTTTCACGGCGGTAACAAGGGTTCGAATCCCTTACGGGTCAGGCATATAAAAAAGGGAGGCATTGTGCCTCCCTTTTTGCTATCTTTTTATCTGTGGGCCAGGCTGCTGTTAAATTTGTTAAGGGATATCAGCAAAAGGACGATGCCTGCCATGGTTGCAAGGCTAAACATCATGGATACCGCCATCGACGCCATGATGCCCTCTAGCATGGTTTCTACAAAGTGGAAGTCAGGTCCCAAAGCCCAGTACAGTTCATCCATGATGACATTTGTAGCCCCCAGCATAAGAAGGCCTATCAAAGAACCCAGCACACCCAAGGCAATGGAGATGATATTTACAACCGTAAAGGCAGTCACGCCGCGCACATTGGTGATGTTATTGTGCAGTATGCCTTCGCGCATGTCTTTTAGGATTCTAAAAAGAGAAACAAAGTAGAAGATGAAGTACACTGTAAGGATGGCCAAAACAAATAACATGATAATCACTGTAATGACCATTGCCCCAGCAACCCAAGGCTCTATCGCTGCTGTAACGGTAAGGATGAGAGCGACAATAACGAAGATTGCTGCTATTATACACACCAACACCAGTCCGATTATTGCATGTACCTTAACCAATGTAAGGGCAGGCAGGGTTTTTTCCGGCAGCTTTGGGGATTTGCTTGCGGCATAAATGAGGAACAAGGCCACAACCGGCAAAGCCAAAAAAGCCAAAGGAAATATGGCGAAAAGGTTGGCCGAAAGTATAGTGCTCATAACACTGCCAACTGTAAACAGGATTATGCCCGTCAAAAACAGCGGGCTGCTGCCGTGCTTGTGCAGTTGCTGGATAAAGGTGACAGAGCCGCCTTCTGACGTTATTGGCTCCATTGGTGCCATTTGCTCGTTTTCATACATTAAAAAATCACTCCTTTGGGCAATAGTCTATCATAAAAATTCGCTGGCTGCAAGCCATTTTATTTTCTTGAACAATAGCTGCCAAGGTGGTACAATCATATAAAAGAGGGGGCGCCTGGATGGATTTTAAATTATATGACGATGTGAAGGCCTTCCATGCTGATGTTTTTGATGTTTTGATGGAAAATGAAGCGCAAAATTTGATTATTTTGGGCAATGTTATTATGGGCGCGGAAGGCCGAGACACCTTTGGCTGGCGGAACCCGGCCAATTGGGTAATGGCTACAGCAGCCAATGACGGCCGTATATCCCTGGTGGGGCTGATGACGCCGCCATTTAACCTTACTTTGTATGCCGTAGGCAATACTGTGGACGATGCCGCAGTACAACGCTTAATGAATGGTTTGATAGAGGCAAACATCCCTGTGCCGGGTGTTACAACAGAAAAAAGTCTGGCCGAGGCTTTTACGGCGGCATATTGCACAGCTAAGGGGCTTGACCACAAAATACACATGAGCCAGCGCATATATGAACTTACCGCGGTCAACCCGGAAATTCCGCAAATAGGCCATTTTCGCCCGGCAAGAGAAAACGACATGGCATTTTTGCCCTTTTGGGCCAATGATTTTTACAGGCTTGGCGACTCATACAGTCATGTGGACGAAAATACCGAGATGCATAGCTATCTAATTGACAGTGGCACGCTTTATATATTAGAAGACAACGGCATGGCCGTGTCTATGGCCCGGATAACCCGCGAAATGATAAGTGTAGCAGGTGTGGGCTATGTGTACACGCCGCCGTATTTCCGCGGGCAGGGCTATGCCGGTTCTGTGGTGGCCCAAATAAGCCAGTTGTGCCTGGACAGGGGCTTTGCCCGGTGTGTGCTATATACAGCCTAACCAACCCCACATCCAATAGTATTTACCAAAAAATTGGCTATATGCCTGTATGTGATTCGCTGGAGATTAAATTTAAGGAGGTTGACGTATAGTGATGGACGCCATCAAAAACCGCCGCAGTGTGCGGAAATACAAAGAAAATCCCGTGACAAAGGGGCAAGTGGAAACCTTGCTGGGAGCGGCCATGCACGCCCCATCCGCCTGCAACAGCCGTCCCTGGCGTTTTTTGGTCATTACCAACAGAGAAGTGCTGGATAAACTAGCAGATGCCCATAAATTTGCCAAAATGCTGCGCAAAGCGCCTACGGCCATTGTTATATGTGCCCTGGCCCAAGAGCAGGAGCAAAACAAGATAGCCAGCGGGTTTTATCCCCAAGACTGTGCTGCTGCCACCCAAAATATACTGCTGGCCGCCCAGGGTATGGGTCTGGCCACGTGTTGGTGCGGGGTGTATCCAAAGGAGCAGCTTATGCCGGTGATTGGCGAGATACTTGGTTTATCTGAGGACGAAATTCCATTTAACATCATTGCTGTGGGTTATGCCGACGAAGAGCCCGGGGCCAAGGGGTTTTATGATGGGGAAAAGGTGCGGTGGATAACATAGGGGTGGGAGCATACGTCCGCAGACACGGGCGACCGGGACGATCGCCCGTGTGCACAATTTGTCATCCCGGGCTTGATCCGGATTCCTGAACAAGGCGGGTACAACGAGTAATGCCGTCACCCGCGTAAATCTAATTCTACTGTATTGCTTAGTGGCTAGTGTATGTAATGGGTATAGTAATGCCTGGTAATATATGTTGGGCTTTATGCGAGTGGGGCCGCTGTTGGCCGTCCGAAGATTCATTTGCCTAATAGGATTGCAACACCTTTGGAGGAATTTTTATGCGACGAATTTCGACAATTTTCTTGGCCTTTTTGTTGGTGTGGGCGGTTGTGCCTATGCCCAATATCCATGCTAACCCCACAGGTTTTACTGAGCTTTCCATGACCTTTGGCCCATACAATCTGTACGGTCGCCTTACACTACCCAAAAATGCGGCGCAGCCCCCTGTGGCCATACTTATACAGGGTTCAGGCCAGGCTAATTACAATTCGGCCTTTGGTGGTATGACTATTTTTAGAGACATTGCCCATGGCTTGGCACAGCGAGGTATAGCCAGCGTGCGCTTTAATAAAAGATATTATCAGCACCCATTGCCGGCACGTATGACCATCCATGACGAAACCCTGGATGATATAAGCTATGCTATCAATTTGGCCGCCAGATGGCGCTCTCTTGGTGTCGTGGGTGATATATACATCATTGGTTTTTCTCAGGGCGGCATTGTAGCCCCCTATGTGGCTTATCATCATCCCCAGGTCGCCGGTGTGGTGTCTATGGCCGGGTCGCCCCGTGGCTTTTTTGATATTGTGGAATCTCAAGCCGGGTTTTTGCGCCACCAGGCGGCGGCCAGAGCTGGTCTGCCGGATGGGGTGCCAGTGCCCGGTCTGCCTGTGGGTTTTTTGTTGGAGCGCATTATGGCCATTAACGAAAACACTCTGCCGCGCACCTATAATTTTCTTAACAATCAGGCCATGGCATTGGGTTTTCCTATCAGTTTTCTGCACAGTGTAAATAACCTTAACATCGCCGGGCTTTTGCCTTATATTGACGTGCCTTTTCTTATCCTGCAAGGCTCCGAAGACCTGCAAATTTTAGCAGACTATTGCTTTGTGGCCTGGCAAGAGCTGTTTTATGGCCGAGACAACGCCACATTTATATTATATCAGGGGCTTAATCACTTTTTTGCGCCGCATCGTCCCAACTTGGGCTACAGCCAAAGTCGGGCCAGAGCCAGGGTGGATGCACTGGTTATTAGAGATATTGCCGGGTGGATACTGGGGGACAAATGATGGCTAAAAAGATGTACGAATATGAGGCGGTGATACAGGCTTCATCTGCCGGCAAAGGCGGCGCCTATGTGACTTTCCCTTATGACATACGGGCGGAATTTGGCAAAGGGCGTGTGAAGGTACACGCCACCTTTGACGGCGAACCTTATGAGGGCAGCATCGTCAATATGGGTGTGAAAAACCCCGACGGGTCGGTGTGTTATGTGATAGGTGTTTTGAAAGATATCCGCGCAAAAATTGGCAAACAACCAGGCGATATTGTGTGGGTTGTGATACGCGAGCCGTGGTGACACCGCCCCGGTCGTCCCTACGATATTGCGCAACTCGACCAAAATTGGAATGACATGTGTAGGTTCGATCCGCAATTTTTGTATCGCAGGGGCGGATTCTATATCCGCCCACATGAAGGAAGGAAGGCGAACGATGAGCAAATACTGGTTTCTATCTAGCGATGTGCCGCTGGAATCTTATTCGATAAGTATTCCGGATGGCTCGTATGAAGGTTGGGTTTCTATAGAAGATTTGGAAGCCCTAGGAATTGATTTACCCAATTATTGGAAAACCGATTATTTATTCCAAAATCGAACCGCAAAGCTCATATGGATGCCAAATAATAGCCTTTGTATTATTCCAGATGATATTTCTCCTCATGGAACAGATGTAGATTATGTTGGCAGGCTACATTCGCGCAAGAGGCATCACGCAGGGCTAGAACTTGATTTTTTAGATGAAAGGGCCGAAGAGCCTTTGGTCGTAGATTTGATTTCATACATTAAAAAACACCTGCAAAATACTGACGAAATTGAATTGTGGAACGTATGGCTGGATTGCGAGTATGAGGAAAGCACCATAACAGTGCGTTGCAGCATAAATTCATTCAGCATTGATCACATTAAAGAATTTAGAGGCCACAGCCCACTTGACAGGCCCAGGCCCTATTGCCTGATAATTTCCAAATACTAAGGAGGTCGAATAATATCTACACCGCATTATACCGCAAGCTACGCCCCACGTCCTTTGCGGACGTTGTGGGCCAAGAACATATCATAAGAACATTAACAAACCAAATAGAGCTGGGTCGTTTATCCCATGCATACCTGTTTTGTGGCACCCGGGGCACGGGCAAAACCACCTGCGCCAGGGTTTTTGCCCGGGCAGTTAATTGCGAAGCATCTGTGGGTGGCGAAGCCTGTGGGGTGTGCCGCCCATGTGTAGATATTGCTGCCGGCACCAGTCTGGATGTGATAGAAATTGATGCCGCCAGCAACAATGGGGTGGATAATATACGGGATTTGCGGGAAGAGGTGAGATATCCCGCCACGGGGCGGTATAAGGTGTACATTGTGGACGAGGTGCACATGTTGTCCGCCGGGGCTTTTAATGCCTTGCTGAAAACCCTGGAAGAGCCGCCGCCCCATGTTATATTTATTTTGGCCACCACCGACCCGCAAAAAATCCCTGCCACCATACATTCTCGTCTTATGCGCTTTGACTTTCACAGAGCATCCCAGGAGCAGATGACGGAGGCCCTTGGGCGTTTTATGGAGGGCGAGAGCATTGCCGTAACGTCCGATGCGCTGGCTTATGTGGCCCGTCTTTCGGATGGCTCCTGGCGCGATGCCCTAAGCATACTGGACAGATGCGCTGCGCTGTATTATGGCGAAGAAATAACCCTAGCTGGGGTGTTGGAGGTTACAGGCTCGGTGGATGATGGGGTGTTTTTTGCCCTGATAGAGAGCTTGATGGGCCGGGATGCGCAAAAATGCCTGGAAATTATAGAAGAAATGTCCGCAAAGGGGCGGGATTTTGGCCAATTTGTGGAGGAGTTGCTGCACCACCTGCGCAATATGCTGATGGAGGCCGCCAAAGCTAAAGACGATAATTATCACGACATTATCGGCCTTATCGGCATTTTTTCCGAGCTATCCCGCGGTATGCGTCACGCGGGCGGCCATGGGCGGTTGATGTTGGAAGTGGCGTGCATAGAGCATGCGGCCGGACCAAGGGTTGTAGAGGTTATGGCCGTTGCAGAGCCGCAAATGGCAAAAACCCATCCCAAGCAGCAGGCCAAACCGCCGGAAGAAAAACC
>Ga0123355_10003086_pt1 | contig 23753 bp, 24 predicted proteins | sample TergutEmb28metaG_3_FD_89872 | JGI IMG/M metagenome (GOLD analysis project Ga0123355, IMG submission 89872) | Embiratermes neotenicus P1 segment gut microbial communities from Petit-Saut dam, French Guiana - Emb289 P1 | ecosystem: Host-associated > Arthropoda: Insects > Digestive system > Gut ... | reverse complement strand
TCTTCTTCCACTGGTGGAGGCGGTGGTTCGATTTCCTCCGGTGGTTCTTCTGTAGCTTCGTAAGGTACATAGGCTTCGTAAACAACAGGCTCATGTGGCTCGTATGTGAGGTACTCGTCTGGTGCCTGCTGTGAAGCGAAGTACAAAACTGTGGCTACAACGCCAGCAGTTAGAAAACACGCTGTGATTATATAACCTTTGGTCTTGGCTGCTGTCCCTGCGATTGTGCCAGCGCTCTCAGCAATTGCTATGTTCGCTATGCTTGGAGCTGCGGCTGGTGTGTAGGTCGCGGCAAAGGCTGTTTCTTGTACTAAGAATAGTGCGCCTAGTGGTACAAGGGCGGTAATAACATATTTCTTGTCTTTGCCTTCTAGTTTGGTTTTAAGAGATTTTCTGCCTCTTTGCAGAGCTTTGTACACATTGTCTGTTGAACAATCTTGCAAGTCGGCGATTTCTTCAATGCTCAAATCAGCAAAGTAGTACATATAGATCATTTCGCTTTGCATCTTTGGTAATGAATTTATCATCTCCATCAGTTCGATATTGCGTTCTTTGTTCGACAGAGCTTCCGCAGGTAAAAAGTGTTCGTTGAGTTCTTTGTAATCTTCTGGCAGTTTATCCGTAGAGATGAAGTATTCTTGTCTGCGGCTATTTGCCTTTCGCTTGCGGAAACTTTCATGTATTGCGACCTTTCGCAAGTAAGCTAAGTAAGCTGCAAAAGTCTCGAACTTTAGGTCAGTAGACTTCTTAAACGCAATCAGGAAGGTATCTTGCACAGCTTCTTCTGCATCTTCGTAACTGTTGCAGAATTTATGGCACATAAAGGCAACCGAAGAAGCGCACCTTGTATAAAGCTCGTCAAAGGCGCGTTCATCACCGTTTTTTAACCGCAATATTAAGTTGTGAAAGTCTTCATTCCTGCTGTCTATAATAGAAATCTTAACTCACCTCATAAATTCTATAGTTCTTGCTTTGCTTGAGTTTTGTTAGCTTCACCGTGCTTCATTAAATGCGTCGTGAAAGAGTATCTCGGTTATTGGCAATACATCACTTGTGTCGTATGGCAATATCCGCTTAAAAAATTCCAGCTTGGCTTCAAGCCTTTCTGCGTATAGGCCTATTGAGCTTAAAACCCGATTTTCTGTCAGCTCTGTCTTTTCTGCAATCTCTTTGATTGATACATCATCTAAATAGTAGAAGTAGCCTATAGCCTGTTGCTCTTCGTAGCCAAAGCCTTCGATAAGGCAATACACTGCATACTTAATCTTAGGGTGAGTAACAAAGGCCCTAGGCACTGTCGGGTGTCTATTTAGGTGTATCGATGCTATTTCTGGCGACTGTCTGCCGCTTTGATTAACATTGTCATTCAATAAATCGCCTCCCTTCTAAGTGTAATTCCCTTGCGAAAGTTCTTCTCACTTATATAAAGGGGCGAAGTCGAAAAAATTGTACACATTTTTGAAAAAAAATCAAAAAAAAGTTAATAAATATAGTTTTGTGCGATTTTTTTGTTGCGCTTTGAAAACGCAATCTCCATTATAGCAAAACTAGACGAAAAATGTAAACAGATAAATAAAGCCAAAACATTAAAAAAGCCTCGCTGTTTTAAACGCAAAGGTAGTGAGATAGGTCATATGCATATTGTGCGTTATAGATAGCTTATCAAGTTTTTTGGATCGATACAATGGTGAGTATTTGGTAAAATTGAGAGTGGTCGCGCATGATGTCTCTGCATGTAGGAACTGTGACGTTTGCCCCTCCTATACAAACCATTGTTTTGAAAAAGTTGACACGCAGATGTTTAAATCACACTCATATAGGACTTGCCATATTATAAAAGTAAAGAGGTATCTCTATGCCTCGCTCTATTATCGAAAGGAGGTGATTAGATGTCTAAAAAACATGAAAACTGTACGCACGACAAAAAATGTTCATGTGCCAACTTATGCTGGCTTCTGTACAGTCAATCGTTTAATTCCGACCGAAATCGTCCAGGTCCACCTGGGCCACAAGGCCCACAGGGAATACAGGGTGAAACAGGCTCGATGGGGCCACAAGGTCCGCAAGGAATACAAGGCGAAACAGGATTGATGGGGCCACAAGGAGCACAGGGTCCAATTGGACCTTCTGGTGTTTGCGGCAGTTCATTCTGGTCAGGATATGTTCAAGTTTCGGGTGATACACCTAGGATTAACGCAGGTGATGTAATCCCGTTCCATACAAGGACTTTTAAGAACGACGGTGTGATTGTTAATAATGCTGATGGAACTATCACGTTGCATCCAGGTGTATTCTTAATCACATGGACTGTGGATGTAGTGAGCTCTACTGGTGCGACACATATACGTCATTATTCTGATTCAACGGCAATGATGACAGGCATGGTACTACCAAACGGTAATACCCCTAGCGGAACCTTTATCGCGTTAGTGCTACCAGGCACAACAGAAACGATAGCATTAAAACCGTATAGCAGCGGCTACATAACTTTGCCAAATTCAACTTTTAACGGCTCTCAGGGCACAATGAGTATAGTAAAAATAAACGACTAATCTTCATCGTAAATTGACTGGGGAATGGTTTTAGTAATTATCTATTGCCAGACGATAAAAAAACAATATTGCATTAAAAAACGAGGAAGTCATTATCTGCAACAGATAGTGACTTCCTTGTTTGTGTTCCATAGCATAATAATTCACCAAGCTCGTTTCAAGCTTCTGTCTAATTTTTGCAGTGTGTAGTCTTTTGATATAGTTATTCTAAAAAACTACCATTCTCTGTCAAAATATGATAAACTAGACAGGTACAGATAATATATACTGATGGGCATAAGAATGGGGGAGTATTTTTTGATAGCATATCATGGAACTATTGTTGGGGGGCTTCATGTGTTAAAGCCCTTTGCAAACCCACACTCAAACTTAAAGTATCCTTGTGTTTATTTATCGACAAACAAAGCATTGTCATCCTTGTATATATGGAGCAGGGATTATAAGTGGATGACATTTGAAATCCGCGAAGATGGTCTGCCGATTTATAATGAAGCGTTCAAAAATTGTTTGCTAGAATTTTACGGTGGAGTAAAAGGCTATATTTATACGTGCGTTGCTGATTTTGAAATAGACGAAAACACAAATATCCAACATGCGGTGATTTCAAAAAAGCCTGTTAATATACATGATGTTGATATCGTCGACGATGCTTATGAGCGGATATTGCAATATGAAAAAGACGGCATGATTATAATTAACCGTTACGAAAGCTTATCAGATAAACAAAAAAACAGAGATAGAAATATGATTTTAAGCGCTATCACTCGACTGGAATTGTTAAAGGGTGAGCATCCTCTATCGAAGTTTGTATCTGATAAATTTCCTGATTTTTGGGAAGAAGCACTCAGAAAAACTAAAGTGTAAGCTTATGAAATACTTGCATATAAGCGAGCTCTACCCACTAAATAACAACTATCATCAGACTCTTCACATACTCTCACTTGCTATGTTCCACAAACAAAAAGGCAACCCCAAAGAGCTTGTTCTTGCAGACATTCGAAAGCGTATGCGAGATAACTTGCCGATAACGCCTAAACAATCCGCTTTTTATGAAGATTGTCGAAAGGCACGGAATAAAGAACGGCGGGAGTATTATCATAAGACAAAGGATACAATGGCGGTTGCGGCTAGGCAGAAATGGGAAAGCAGATACTTCGTGTAGAGATATCCGCTTTTGCTACACATATATAACACTACAGCGAAAATTTTTGCTTAATCATCTTAGCGACTTCATCAGGTGAGATGTTGGTGTTGTCAATCTTTAAATAATTTTCAAAGGGTATTTCTCCATCCAAGCTCTCACAACGATATGATTTATCGTCATCAATCAACCATTGATTGGACTGTTCAATGTTTCTTTTTGAGGCCTTATGGTGTAAACGATTTTCACTTATGTTTCGGCGGAGTCGTGCTTCCTGTGAAGCCACCAACTCTACGCAATATATTTCAGCATTTACTTGCTTGAATATTTCGCAGATGCTATCAATCTGTCTTTTGCCTGCCCATTCAGTTTCCTTATCAAAAACCCACATATAAGTAAATATCATGCCGTAAAGGTCTGATTTAATAAACTCACGAAAAACTACATCCCGTAGCTTTTCTGTAATGCTAATATCAAATTTGCCGAATATTTCTAGCACGGGCTCTATCATTACATGATTATGGAATAATCGTAAGTCTGTTATTTTTGTCAACTCTTGCCCAACGGTCATTTTACCAACAGACGCATTGCCTAAAATTATCAACAGCTTCATAGTTACATCTCCCTTCAAAAATCCTGTAAACTGCTAAGCGAGCTCTATCCACTAGATAACAACTATCATCAGACTCTTCATATACTCTCAATCTCTTGATATGCAAATCGTCCATCTTTCATTGTGCGAGAATAAAGTCCAATTTCCCCAACCTGCGCCTCATGTAACAAGGTCATTACCTGTTGGACTTCATCCGGTTTGATACGCAAACAAAGACCGCAACCCGCACTTAGCTGAGATGGTAGAGGAAGCATAGTAACCTCAATTCGCTGGTCCAGTAAAGTTTTTTCAGCCTTCATGGTAAAATTAGTGTTCGTGAAAGTGATTATATATTCCATCAGTAAGTTATCTCCAGTACTTTGAGAATTTTCTCAAAAGTATATCACAATGCGATAACTAGGTCAATGTCTGCATTGACCCAAGAGCGTCGCAAGAATTTTGAGAGCCAATCGATTCCTACGTCAAATCCTGCATTCTCCATAAAAAGACTTTTATTCTTGTAATTTTGTTGTATAATAGAAAGTAGAGGACGTGTCTAAGTGTCCTGATTGTAACTCATTAAGCGATAGGGGATGTGAACCTATGATATACTTTGACAACAGTGCGACAACATTGATAAAGCCTCCTGAAGTTGCAAAAGCAGTCGCGCACGCGGTAAATAACTTTGGTAATGCGGGGCGTTCTTTTTACGACCCTGTAGTTCGTGCTAATCGCGAGATTTGGAATACTCGAGTGGAAATTGCAAAATTGATAGGTTCAGACGAGCCTCTAAATGTAGCGTTTACATCGTCTGCGACGGAGAGCTTGAATTTAGTAATAGGCGGACTTGTGAGCAAAGGCTGCCACGTAATTACAACCGTATCAGAGCATAACTCCGTTTTGCGCCCTTTATATCTTTGCGGATGCGATTTGAGCTTTATGGGGTGCGATGAGAGGGGTAATTTGTGCATTGATGATTTTGAATCATTGATAAAACCAACTACAAAGTTCTTGGTATGTACGCATGGTTCTAATGTGACAGGAAATATCACAGACGCAAAGAAACTCTATAGCAAGTGCAAAGCAAACAACATTACAATGATTTTAGATATCTCTCAGACTTTTGGCGTAATCCCTGTCACGATTGATATGGCAGATATTTTCTGTTTTACAGGACATAAGGGTCTGTTTGGCCCACAGGGTACAGGCGGCATTGTAATAAACGGTAATTTTGATTTTAACATCGTAAAAACTGGAGGGGCTGGAGTCAATAGCTTTGATACGTTCCATTCAAAAGATATGCCCGACATTTTTGAAACAGGAACACCAAATAGCCACGGCATATACGGATTGCAAAAAGGCACTCATTTCGTAAATGAGATCGGGATAAATTTTATCCACAAGCAAGAGACCCGTTTATATAAAATGTTTTATGACGGGCTAAAAGACATCGAAAAAATAAAATTTTATGGAGACTTTTCTGTAGAAGATAGACTGCCGATACTCTCTTTGAATATTGAAGGGCTAACCGCCGCAGAGCTTGCTGAACTGCTTTGGACCAACTACAGTATTGCAACTCGAGCGGGCAGTCATTGTGCGCCGCTGTTACATAAGCACTTTGCTACGGTTGATAAAGGGATGGTCAGATTTTCGTTTTCATACTTTAACACCGAAGATGAAATAGCCAAGGGTGTCCATGCGATAAAAGAAATAGTTAAAACCTTAAGGTAAAATATCATAATAAGGGTTCGGGAAACTATTCGTTTCCCGAACCCTTATGTTTCTTGCATATGCACTCATGCTTATTGCTTTATAAAACAACCTTGCTTTTGCGGTAATAATTCCAAGAAAACAAACACGCGCACGCATACGCCACAAGACCAAGTACAAAAGGATAAATCGGTACAATATCATACAACGCACCAGCTAAGAATGCACCAACTATCCCGCCCAAGGCTCGCATCGAATTAAACAAACCCATAATCAAATTGCTATTTTCACCTACCGCATTTTTTGCGACCATATTTTGTATCAACGGATGACTCACAGCTGTCGCTGCAAATACCGCAATATTCGCTGCCACAAAAGGTACAGGATTATCTGCCGAGATAATGACAAAGAACATCGCAACAGACGCCACAGCCAAAACATAGATTATACTCTTTCTCATATCTGTGCGGTTTATTATCCAAAGTGTGATTGTCGCGTTGATTACAAGCGTTATAAGTCCCATGCCACCTCTAATCACACCATTGTAGCCCGTAGAAAAGTCAAACTGATTCCTCAAATAATAATTAAACGACTGGTCAAACGCAGTGTTCCCGACGCTCTGTGTAATCACTACCAAAAATAGTGTGAGCAAAATCATATTCATAAACTTCCTGCTCGCCAAAAATGCCGCAAGCGGATTCGACGCTCTTATTACCTCACCCATTTTTACATCTTTGATATTTACTTTCGCATCATTTTCGCAAACTAGGAAAAATAGCACTCCACAACTTGCGATAACAATAACCTGCGCAGTTATCGCAGTGGATATAGAAATCTCGCCTAAAAGCCCACCGACCAAGAATCCAAACGACGAACATATCGAAGATAGCGTCGCAGCAACCGTCATATAATACGCGCGCCGCTTCTCATCATGTACAGTGTTTACAATATATGTAAGCAATGCAACAAATGTAGCCGCCGCAAAAATCCCCGTAAACATTCTAGCCACTATTATCTGTGTGCTCGTCGTAGAAAGCATAAAAAATGCCTGTCCAAGCGCATATCCTAAGCATCCTATGAGCATTGCCATCTTACTGGATATATAATCTATCATTTTGCCCCAAAAAGGGGATACCGAAAAATTAACAACAAGCATCGACCCAAGAGCCACGCCAAACATATAATCCTCAAGCCCCAAGTCCATAAAAAATGCAGGGGTAACAGCATGCGCAAAATTCGCTCCCATAAAAAGCGCGCCCTGCACGATGAAAAAAAGTACTATTCTTGTTTTTTGGCTCATTTAAGTCTCCTATTCAGTGATTGAGTGCTCTCAATCTAATTCATGCGCACATATAGTCGCGCGATTTTAAGTATAACACATAAACGGTTGTGTAGGCAAAACAATTATTAAAACACAAAAAATCCGCACAGATGCAACGTTCTCACCTGTGCAGATTCTTTTATATGTGTAATATGTGGAATATGTTTGTATAACTAAATTTTGCCTTGCCCCGCTTTGCATCCCCAACACAAACCGCTAAACGATATCTGAAAATCAGTGATATCAAAACCGTCCGTGTCCTTGAATCTATCAAAGAGGTCTTTTGCGCTGCCTTCTACGTCAAAGACTTGTCTACACTCGCTACATACAAAGTGATAGTGTTCATGACAATTATGGTCATAATGTGTCGCTCCGTAGAAAGTGCCTACTCGAAGCAGCTCACCGCTCTCGGACATCTGCCCAAGATTTCTATATATCGTAGCTCTGCCGATTGCTGGATGGGTCTTAGCTAAGTGCGCTACAACCTGCTCCGCCGTCGCATGTATATCTAGTTCTTTAACCGCACTATAAATTAATTGCCTTTGAACTGTGTTTCTTCTCGTTTCCATTTTATTTGAAGTGTCTATCTAAGAGACCTTGGAAAGCTTTGCCGTGGCGCGCTTCATCTTTGCACATTTCATGTACTGTGTCATGAATAGCGTCAAGGTTAAGCTCTTTTGCACGTTTTGCGATATCCAATTTACCTTGAGTCGCACCATGCTCAGCTAAAACGCGAGCTTCAAGATTCTTCTTTGTAGACACATCAACTACCTCGCCTAAAAGCTCAGCAAATTTTGCCGCGTGTTCTGCTTCTTCAAACGCAATTCTCTTATACGCTTCCGCAACTTCTGGATAACCCTCACGGTCAGCTTGACGGCTCATCGCAAGATACATTCCAACCTCAGTACACTCACCCATAAAGTTCTGACGAAGGCCTTCAACGATCTCTGGGTCAACGCCCTTAGCAACGCCTATTCTATGTTCATCTGCATACGCTAAGCCTTCCCCCGAATGCTCGCTAAACTTTGCCGCAGGTGCGCCACATTGTGGACATTTATCAGGTGCTGCTGATCCCTCGTGTCCATAACCACAGATTGTACATACGAATTTTTTCATGATAATCTCTCCTTTTGATTTTAGTTAGTATTGTTTTACAAACAGCTTATTGATATTTAGTATCATATAGGATTTTGTTTCGTTTGTCAATAGGTTTTTTAATTTTTTTTATTTTTTTGTCAATTTATAGTCGTTAAACCTAAAAAAGGCTACCCCGCTAAACAAGGCAGCCCAACAATATCTCCATATTTCCTAAAGCTTTACATCTCTACCGAAGTAAACTGGCTCTTCGCCCGAATTATCATAAACCTCACCATCAATAATAGTATTTTCGCAAAGGGTCATGTTGCAGAACGGGTTGCCATTCCAGATTGCTATGTCTGCGTCTTTGCCTTCTTCTAGTGAACCGATTCTGTGGTCAAGTTCGAGAATCTTTGCAGGGGTTATTGTTATAGATCTAAACGCCTCCTCTAAAGACAAACCTCGCGCTATACAATATCCGATATGCGTCGGCAGATACTTTGTAGCGGTCGCCGCGTCCTCAGAAAGACAGAAAGTGATTCCTGCACGCTCTAAATCACCAGGAGTCTCTAACTTGCGTCCCCAAATCTCCATCTTCACATAACCCATAGTTAAAGGTCCTATGATACACTCAACATTGTTTTCTTTGAGGAAGTCGAGAATTTTATAGCTCTCTGTTGCATGTTCTATCGCAAATTTGAGATTAAACTCTTGCGCTATTCTAACAGCACTTACAATATCGTCCGCTCTGTGAGCATGGATGCGACATTTCATTTGTCTGCGAACTACAGGCTCAAGAGCTTCTAGCTTAAAGTCAGGCTTTGGCATCTTGGTCGGGTCACCGTTTGCTTGGTCTTTTTGGTCTGCATACGCTTTGGCATTAAAGAGAGCTTCTCTCATAACAGATGCTAAACCCATACGCGTAACCGGCATCTTTTTCTCAGAACCGTATACTCTCTTTGGATTTTCGCCATACGCCATTTTCATATGCTCCGTACCTGGAATGATGATGTCATATACTGTACTCGCTTCTTTGAGCTTAAGCATTATCCCACGTCCGCCAATTACGTTTGCAGAACCCGGAAGGGTATACGCGCTTGAGAACCCCGCTCTTCTTGCGTGTTCTATACCCATGTCAAACGGATTAACTGCGTCCATCGCTCGAACTTGTGGAGTCACAGGACCTGATACCTCGTTGCCATCGTTCATACCTGGAGCCTGTGAAGCCACTGGTTCGTTAAACGTACAAATATGGCTATGCGCCTCAACGAAACCTGGCGTTACCCATTTATCCGTCGCGTCAATTACTGTAGCTCCCGCGGGGATATCTACATTAGCACCTACGGCTTTAATCTTTGTTCCTTCAACTAACACTGTTCCGTTTTCTATGACGCCGTTTGTAACCGTTACTACCTTGCCGCCTTTAATCGCTAGCATTTAATCATCTCCTTATGTATTTTGGACTCGTTGTACGAGCTTTGTTGGTTTTATTATATGACATAAATTTGGTAATTACAAGAGGGCAGGTAGTCAACATTTTAGTAACTAACATTACCCACATGATTAGCTTTTTATGAGACGGATTCTCATTTTTGTAACCAAAACAGCTCCTACTCAAGTGAACTACCCCACTGCAAGCAACAGGGCATCGGTTTAATACAGCGCGGCGTTCGCTGAGCGAAAAAACGCTTGCATTTTTGCGCTCAGCTCACTGCTTCGCGAAAATAAAATAGTAACAGAGCTGCATGAACCTGCATGGAAAAGTTGGGAATGTTTGACATAATCGAATATATAGTGTACCATTTATGTTATATGTTGTGGATACGATTTAATCAAGGATATTTTCAAAATTAAAACTATCCACACAGCACATATTTTCTATAGAGTATTAGCAAAGAAGACTCTATAGAAACAAAAGGGGGTATCTCATGAGACGAGTAGTATTTGCCATTTTAGTATTGGCACTTTCGCTTCCTGCAAGTTCGGTTATTTTTGCAACAGAAGCAGAATATTTTCCAAGAGCAAGCGAAGAGATCTATGTTCCTACTGAAAATGAATATGAGTCAGAACCTGATGGAGTATATGACTCATATAAAGAATATAAGGACAAATATGATAAAGAAGACCACGAAGAAGACGATGAGTATTATTATCCACCTCTCGATGGAAAATATGAGGAAGAGTTGATAGCCCTAGAAGTTATGTATGAGTCTATTATGCCTTTGAGTACGATTCTGGTAGCGGATTGGGATGCTTTTCTTGCCGCAATTGGGAATCCTTTCTATGATACAATTGTGCTTGAGGCAAACATCACCGCAGGCGGCGCTGCTCCTTCTATTACTCGTAACATTACTGTTACTAGTGCAGATACTCCTGGTGTTCCGTTCACAATCACACAAACGAATACAGGTCAGCGGCATTTTATCATCCAACAGGGTACGTTGACATTAAACAACATTATATTGTGTGGAGGCTCTATTGCAATTAATAGTGGTGGTATTGAGTTTAGTACGGCAAATAACTTCCAGCATTTATATTTGGGAGCTGGTAGTGTAATAGAAAATAACCACGCTCCTCAAGGCGGCGGCGTATTTATGCGAGGCTCAAATGCCTCTTCCACCATAAATGGCGGAATAATTCGCAACAATGAAGCCGTAAACGGTGGCGGCGTAAGCGTTACAAGCAACAGTACTCTTACCATGTTAGACGGAGCTGTTGAAAATAATACAGCAGCTACCCAAGGCGGTGGCGTTCAGGTTGCCATAGCTACATTTAATATGGTATACGGAATTATCTACGGTAACGAGGCAAATTCTGGCGGTGGCGTATTTATGTCAAATGCTGCCAGCACAATGACTATGCAAGGCGGATACATTGTGAACAATGAAGCCGCGGTCTATGGTGGCGGTGTAAGTGTTACAGCCAGTAGTAGTTTTATCATGGAAGATGGAGTCATTTCCGATAATCATGCAAATCATGGCGGTGGTGTGAATATAGTGAACCCTGCTGGTGCAAGCACATTTTCCTCATTTGAGATGCTCGGCGGTCAAATTAAGGATAATGTCGCAACAAATGATGGCGGTGGCGTTCGCGTTCAGAGCGGCGGCACTTTTGATATGAGTGGCAACAGCACTATACACAATAATGAGGCTAATAATGGTGCTGGCGTACACGTAATGGGTACTGGAAATTTTGCTCCTTCAACTTTTAGAATACATAGCGGTGAGATATATAATAATATCGCGTTCAATAATGGCGGTGGCGTTAATATAGCAACCAATGCCAGATTCATAATGATTGATGGGGATATTCGCGAGAATGAAGTTGGCAATAATGGCGGCGGTGTAAATATGGTGAGCGGCACTTTTACTATGCAGGGCGGCATTATTCAAGACCATTTTGCAAACAACGGCGGCGGTGTAAATATCTCGGGTGGTATCTTTGACATGGAGGGTGGCATCATCCAAAACAATAGTGCAATGGGTGATGGCGGTGGTGTATGGCTTGCTTCTGGGTCTGATGCAGCATTTAGTATGACTGATGGCATCATCCGCAACAACAGAGCATACGGCGGGAATGGCGGCGGATTATTTGCACATAATCCGAGTTTTTCTGACCCGATGAATGCACTTGCATATCCTCGTATTCTTTCTATCGGTCTAGACGCAGTCTTTTCTGGTAACTGGGCCGCGAGCGGCGCGTTTCGACCAAGCTGTAATATTGTGGCCATTCGAGATAGGATACAAACAGAATCTGCAACACTTTTTGGTCATCCGATTAATAATTATGATATAAACTTTGACAATTTTGATGTAGTGCTTTATCTCACCATCAGATATAGGATAGATACTCCTGAGCGCGGTACTTTTGCCCTTCCTGATGAGTTCCTGCGAGAAGAAGAAGTGGCACTCGATCCGGATTCGTATCCGTTCTTTCCACAGAACATCCCAGGGGTAACAGCGCACCCAGGCTATAGGTTCATAGGCTGGATAGTTGATGGATGGGGACTTGAGAATGAGCCGATAAGCTGTACGGAGCTTGCTAACTTTCAAATTACGGACGACATCACATTCATAGCACAGTTTGAACCGATACTTTACGAAGTCCGTTTTAACTTAAACGGCGGTGTAGGTGACAGTACTACACGAACAGATGTAACATGGGGGCAAACGAATTTACTGCCGCCTCCACCGACAAGAGCGGGCTGGACATTTATCGGCTGGAATGTAATAGTCGGCGGAAATAGAACAAATGTAACAAATGCAGACGCATACAGCGTTTTAGCAAATAACAACCCTAATACACCGTATGTCGTATTACAAGCTCAATGGGTTCAAAACCAAAACGGTGGTAATAACAATGGCGGTAACGGAAATGGTAATGAAACGCCTGGAAACGGCGGCGACGGTAGAGGCAATTGGTGGAGTGGAGCGCAGCCTCCTCGTCCAACTGTGCCTAGAAATGGTGTAGCTCCAGATACTGAGCCAAGTGATACAGTTCGGACACATTATCTGTATGTAATAGGTTATCCAGATGGCAACTTTAGACCCGACGCATTCATAACTCGCGCGGAAGTTGCGGCAATAGCGGCAAGAATCAGTATTGGCGAGTTTGGAAACTTTACACGAGAAGCAATGTATCCAGCTAACTTCTTAGACATCGCTGGTGATGAATGGTTCGCAAACTATATAGGATTTGCTCAGCAAAATGATTTGCTCAGAGGTTATCCGAGCAGCAATTTTGAACCTCACTGGAATATGACCCGCGCCGAATTTGCGGCAATGATGGCAAGACTTAGAGGCTTGTCTCCATCTGGCACTTCAGCATTCCCTGATGTAGGCAATCATTGGGCTACGGGTTATATAAACATTTTGACTGTATCCGTTCCTGGCGCAATTATAGGCTATGAGGATGGTACTTTCCGCCCAGACGCATTTATCACTCGTGCCGAAGCTGTTAAGATTGTCAACTATGTTCTTAACAGAGGCATTGACGTGGAAGGACTCAGAGATGTCACGTACAGAAACTTCCCAGACATCATAGGTCACTGGGCATACTTTGAAATTATTGAAGCAAGCAATACACATACATTTGTAGCGACTGCTTACGACGAAAGATGGCTATCTGCTAGATGGGATGTTTGGTGGAGATAATAGAATTTTGAGATGCGAATAAATTTATATCTAACTATATGTTTTGACGGAGCTATTGCTTTGTGTTCTTCAAAAAAGCTGTCAGAGTTGTTTGCTTTGACAGCTTTTTGGTTTGGCAACGGCGCATGTAGTCACTAAACTCGAAAAAGCAAACATTAAATTTATTGATTTTCCGCCACTCGTCTCATGATTTTGCCTACGGCAAAACAACGCTAAAGCGTTGTCCACTGCGTGCAACGGATATCCGCTGACCGTAGGTTTTCGGTCATTATCGGTCGTTCCTAAATTGGTAAAAAATCAACAGCGTTTACTGTCCGCTTTTTCAAGTTTAGTGACTATATAGTAAAGCTACTCCCGCACACCCCCTCCTAAATCATTGACAGAAACAACTCCATAAGAGTATACTATACATAACAAGTCCTAATATAGGAGTCCTTTCATGCAACTACGAGTAGGCTTAGGCTATGACGTTCATAAATTAGTAAAAGACCGCAAACTAATAATCGGCGGTGTAGATATCCCCTGCGAGTATGGTCTCTTGGGTCACTCGGATGCGGATGTGCTTACTCACGCCTTGATTGATGCGCTTCTTGGGGCTTTAGCCTTAGGTGATATTGGCAAATTTTTTCCTGACAGCGATGCCGCGTATAACGGTATATGCAGTATGTCGCTGCTTGAGCATGTCCATAATATAATAGCAGAAAAAGGCTATAAAATCATAAACATTGACAGCGTAATTGTGGCTGAGAGGCCTAAATTCGCTCCATATATAGACAATATAAGACATTCGCTTGCCCGATGTCTTAACCTTGACGCTGGGCAGGTCAGCGTCAAGGCGACCACGGAAGAAGGGTTAGGTTTTACAGGGCAAGGTTTAGGAATTGCTGCCAAGGCTATTGTGCTTTTAGGCAGCAGCTTATCTAGCAAATAAGTTAGGAGGAATAGCGCATGAAAGTTTACAACACTCTCACCAAGAAAAAAGAAGAGTTTAAACCGATAGAAGCAAATAAGGTTGGCATGTACGTTTGCGGTCCTACGGTTTATAATCTCATTCATATAGGAAATGCAAGCACATATATAGCCTTTGACGCCGTTCGCAGATACCTTATATATAAAGGCTATGATGTAACTTATGTGCAAAACTATACAGATATTGACGATAGGATTATACAAAAAGCCAATGATGAAGGCATTACTTCACTTGCGTTTGCTGATAGATATGTCATGGAATTTGAGAAGGACATCTGCGCGCTAAACATACTCTCTGCTGACGTATACCCGCGTGTAACGCAAGAAATAGAAGGCATAGTTGAAATGATTTCGACGCTTATCGACAAAGGCTTTGCTTATGAGATAAATGGCAGCGTTTATTTTGACACATCCAAATCACCCGAATACGGTAAGCTGTCAAGACGCGACCTAGACAGCCAAGAATCGGGTTTTAGAATTGACATTGACTTGGAGAAAAAACATCCGAGCGATTTTATACTTTGGAAGCCGAAAAAAGACGGCGAGCCGTATTGGGAATCTCCGTGGAGCGATGGCAGACCTGGCTGGCATATTGAATGTTCTGTTATGGCTAAAAGGTATCTGGGCGATAGTATCGACATACATGCTGGTGGTGAGGACTTAACATTCCCGCATCATGAAAATGAAATAGCTCAAAGTGAAGCAGCAAACGGTAAACCTTTTGCCAGCTACTGGCTGCATAAAGGTATGCTAAACATTGATAATCAAAAAATGTCTAAGTCATTGGGTAATTTCTTCACGCTGCGCGAGGTGGGCGATGAGTTCGGTTATGATGTTGTGCGTTTTTTCATACTTTCGAGCCATTATAGAAGCACTATGAACTTCGGTCGTGAGCCAATTACAGCCGCAAGCAATGGACTCTCGCGTATAAAGCAGTGCTATTCAAATATTAAGTACAATTTAGAAAATGCTAAGAATACGACCATAACAGTCGAAGAACTTGCCCTAGTAGAAGAGAGTGATAACTTCCGCAAGGACTTTGAAGCGTCTATGGATGATGACTTTAACACAGCTGATGCTATTTCTGCGATATTTGAGCTTGTGCGCTTTATTAATAAGAGCATGGATGTTGATTCGTCCAAAGAATTTTTGGAGAAGTTAAGTGAGAAGTTTGAGCTTCTTTGCGATGTTTTGGGGATTGTTATTAGTAAAAAAGAACCGTCTAGCAACGAAGAAATAGAAGCCCTCGTAGCTGCACGTACTCAAGCGAAAAAAGATAAAGACTTCGCCCTAGCCGACGAGATAAGAATAAAACTTACAGACATGGGCGTAACATTAGAAGACACGAGACAAGGTGTCAGGTGGTACTTTAATGAGTAACGATAACGCATTTTTAGCGCAGATACCTAAAGACTCAAAGATAGTACCTGAGATGCAGATTTTGAACCTTGCATATATCGGCGACGCTGTTTTTGAGCTTATGGTTCGCACGCATATTGTAAACACGAATAGGTCAGCGACAAATCAACTTCATAAACTTTCTAAAAGTTATGTCTGTGCATCTGCTCAGGCTGAAATGTATAAAGCCCTTACAAATGTCTTGACCGAAGCTGAAATGGCGGTCATGAAACGTGGAAGAAACGCAAAGAGCCAGAGCAAAGCAAAGAATGCCTCCGTCGTCGATTATCGTTACGCTACGGGGATGGAAGCACTTTTTGGCTATCTTTATTTGAAGAATGAAACTGTAAGACTTATGGAGCTTTTTGAAGTTTGTTTGAATAGTACACTTAAGGAGAGATAAATTTGAAGAGCAAAAGACCACCATCAGGTAAACCACAAAGAGGCGGCAGAGCTGACTCAAATAACAGACGCACAGAGCGCCGAGGACCAGAGCGTAGCGAACGCTCAGAACGTTCAGACAGCCGCCCTACTCGCCCCCAAAGAGACGACTCACGCGAGCGCAGATATTTAATCAACTATAACGAAGGTTTGATTTTAGAAGGGCGTAATGCTGTTTTGGAAGCACTCAATCATGACAAGCCTATTGATAAAATCTATGTAAAAAAAGGACCATCTGAAGGCAGTATAACAGTAATTATCGCTAAAGCACGTGAAAAAGGTATCGTAATAAGTGAGGTTGCTCGTGAAAAGCTGGATTACATGAGTCAATCAGGCAATCATCAAGGGGTTATCGCTTCTTGCCCCGCACATGATTATGTAGAGCTTGAGGACATCTTAGAAGCTGCTAAGAAGAAAAATGAAGACCCCATTATTGTTGTTTTAGACTCTATCACCGACCCGCATAATTTGGGTGCTATTTTGCGCTCTGCTGAATGCTCTGGTGTACATGGAATTATTATCCCAAAACGTAGAAGCGCATCGCTTACGGGAATCGTGAGCAAGACTTCCGCTGGTGCTACTTTGCATGTCCCTGTGGCTCGTGTTACGAATTTGAATGCAGCTATAGACGAGCTAAAAAAATTAGGAGTTTGGATATGCTGTGCCAAGACCCACGGCAAGCCTTATTGGAAAGTCGACATGAAAGGTCCAATTGCCATAATCATCGGTAGTGAGGGCGAAGGTGTGTCCAAGTTGCTTGAGAAAAAGAGTGATTTTGTCGTGTCTATACCCATGCACGGTGAGATTGCCTCACTTAACGCATCCGTTGCGGCAGGACTTTTGATGTACGAAGTTGTTAGACAACGCAATTTTTCATAAGGAAAAAATACCTAATATGAATGTGTACAGTAATTCCCTAAAGCCAAAAAAGCATTATTTGTTCGTGGATGGCTACAATATTATATTTTCTTGGGATGAACTTAAAAAGATTTCGGATTACTCCCTTGAAGATTCACGCAAGAGGCTCTTGGATATTTTGAGTGATTACCAAGGTTTTTTTGGTCATGTGGTTATTGTAGTATTTGATGCACATAATGTTTTAGGAAATGTTGGACATACTGAGCCTTATTCAAACTTAATCGTAGTGTACACCAAAGAAGGCGAGACTGCCGATCATTACATAGAACGCAGCGCAAGAGCCCTAGCCAAGGACAGCATAGTCCGAGTAGCGACAAACGATAATCTGCAACAAGTCATGATTACGGGGAAAGGGGCGTCTCGCATTTCTGCGCGGGAGCTGTTTGACGAGGTTACAGCTTTTAGGGCTGAGCAAGGCTCTAAATATGTAGGCAAGCGTCCAGTCAAGCGCAATCAATTATTTGATAATTTAGACGATGAGATGAAGGACGCCTTTATGGAGATGATTCACCAAAAGGAGGGCGAATAAGTTGGCAAATCTTATTGAACTTGCCCAGTCTGGTTGCTCTCTCGCACAAGATGAGCTGCTTTCCATACACAAAAACATGGTAAAAAAAATCGCCCGAACTTTTTTTATAATGGGCGCGGATTTTGAAGACATTGTACAAGAAGGTATGATAGGACTCTTTAATGCAATCAGAAGTTATGATGAGAAAAAAGATGCGGGTTTTGAAACATATGCAAGTCTTTGTATAAGCCGCCAAATATTAACCGCTCTAAAAGTTGCATCAAGGAAAAAGCATGCGCCGCTTAATTTTTATGTCTCACTCGACCTTGATGAAGGCGAGCTGAATTTAGTTGACAAAAATAGTCCGGAAAATCTTTTTATCCTAAAGGAGGACGGGCAAAGTATAGTTTCTGCGATATACAATGTTTTATCCCCGCTTGAGTCAGCGATTTTGGAGCTATATCTAGGGGGTATGAGCCATAATGAGATGGCAAAGAAGCTCGATAAAAACGAGAAATCAGTAGACAATGCTATTCAGCGCATACGAAACAAGGCGCGCGAGCTTAGAGTTAGGGGGATATAATCATGCTCTACAAAAACCCCAATTGTAAAAAAATTCGAGGCAGCCATATCTTAGAAGTCAGCTGTGCTTATTGCAAGACATTTATCGTCAACTACCAAAAGGTCGGCGAAAGTAATTTTGTCAAGATGTATAATGATCGCATAATCGACGGCGCGCTGGACTTTTCTTTGAGGCATGGAGCTATCTTTTGCCCTAACTGTAAAGAACGCATAGCCACTAGATATATTACTAAGCCTGATAAAAAAGAGGCATACAGGCTTGTACCCTCAGCATTTAATAAAAGGAAAAAGTGATGTCATAGACGTTTAACCTATAAAGGCACATCTTAAGAATAGTATAATAGTCATTGACATTTGTTCATAATCTTGTGTATAATGTATACATGTATTTACTAATGATTAAACTGTTGATAAGCTTTTAACTATCACAGGAATGAAAGGTGGGGAGAGTATGTTGACTCTTTTATTTGGTTCATCAACTGTTGGAGCTGGTGTATTGACTGTTATTATTGGCATTATTGGTGCATTCATCGCAGGTATTTTTTAAGTAATAAATAATAAATGGCGAGACATCTTTATGAGGGTGTTTCGCCACTTTTGTTATTTAAGTAATCGCATCAAACAACTTGACATTTTTTTTTAAATTACCTATAATATAAATATAAATACATTATCCTAAAACTTGACCGTTTGTGATTATGGATTACATATGATTGTTTGCTCATAATTAGCTTTTGGTCAGTTTTAATAATTTCAGAAAGGACGGTGAACTTATGTTAGCTCGTTTAGCTGCACTGCTTGTACAAGCTTCAGAAGTACTTACAGAGTCTTCAGGATTAATTACGGAAGCGTGGGGGATTATTACTGTTGCTGTTGACGCTGTTTTAGCAATTTTTAGATAGTACATATTTTAATTTTAAACATATAAAAATGCGAAATGCTTTTGAGGCGTTTCGCATTTTTATATTTGCGTCTTTATATTCAGAAATTGCTTACTTTTACAGCACTTTTGTACAATACCCATGACTTTATTGTCAAAAGCACATACATTAAAAAAATAAGTATCCCTATACTTGTCGAGAATCCTCTCATAAGCGCAAAGGGCGTTTCAAACAAAAACGCGCTCCAAAACGCCGAGCCGCTCAACTCCCATAAGCCTGGAGTAAGATATAGCCCTCTTGGATTTGTAAAGGCTTCTAGTCCCAAAGTCCCCTGCGTATATGAAATGATGACAAAGGGGAAAAACATAAAAAACATTGTCAACAACACATCAGACAGTCGCTTATATCGTCCTGCACGTGATATATCATCAGAAAATATATCTTCGCAGATACACTCACCAACCTGCTTGAAATATTGGTTGCCACTATTTTTTGTACCCGAGATATGTTGCCATCCACTATCTTCAAACAAAGTACAGTATTCGAGAAAGTCCTGCTGTTTTTTAAAATATCTGTAGTCAACTTTGATATTCACCTGCTCTTTCGGTGCAGGCTCAAAGGTGTATATCAGTCCGTGCTTTTTCATTCGCCATCCCTGTTGTGCCATATGTTTAAGCCATTTTTCTTCCTTTTGAAAGTTTATAAAAAAATTGACCTTCCTCACTTTATTTCACCTCCGTCCAGAATTTGCTCAGTGATACGCAATATATGTGTCATCCTCTGATAATCGGCGCGCAAAATCTGCTCACCACTCTGCGAAATAGCATACACCTTTCGCCTAATATCGTCACTTGGCATAGAAATAATAAGTCCCTTCTTGAGCAAGTTCTCAATAGCCCCATAAAGTGTACCCGCCGCCAATCTCACTTGCCCATCACTAAGTTCCTCAACCTTTTGCATAAGAACATATCCATGAGTCGGCTCTGTCAATGCCAACAAGATATAATAAACCGTTTCCGTTAATGGAAGGTTTTTGTCTTTTCTCATAATCCACCTCAACTATAAAGTTTTAATGTGCAGTCCGACTATATATTTATTATATGCAGTTATACTGTATATGTCAAGACTTTTTTAATAGACAAGTATCCTAAGATTCGAATTTTTTTACTCAGCTAAGCATATTTATATACAAACTTTTATAATAGAGGTGCTTACATGAAGAAAAAAATTATGAGTTTTATTTTTGTACTGACATTAGTATTTAGCTCCACTATATCATTGCACGCCTACGAACAGCCTTCCTCATGGGCTATAAGCTACATATCGCGTGCGCAGCAAGCAGAACTTGTACCTGAAAGTCTTCTCTCCGACTATCAGTCTCCTATCACCCATGCTGAGTTTGCCTCGCTTATAGTCGCAGTATATGAGAGCAGACACGACACAATTATGATTAGACTCCCTTTAATCAACTCTCCCAACATGAATATTCAAAAAGCTGCAACTATTGGGGTTATTGACGGAGCATTGCATAATATACTCATAGACGTTTCATATGTCACGCGTGAAGAGGCTGCTCTTATGTTATCGCGCTTAGCATACGCACTTGGACTGAATCTTGCAAGTGCTACGCCTGAGTTTGCTGATAGCCATTATATTACACCAGAAGCTTTCTATGCGGTTGGGCAGATGCAAAGTAATGGAATAATGGGTGGCGTTGGGTATAATATGTTCGCTCCTACAAATACGCATACACGAGAGCAAAGTATCGTTAGCATCATGCGCCTTTGGGATTTAGCTCCCGCCATTCCGATTGCTACTCCCTATATCGCTACTGTGACAGCTGCTACATTCGAGTTTGAAATATTTAACTTTACAAATGCGCACAGAGAAGCTTACGGGCTACAACCATTAATTTGGGATTATGCACTTGCCAACGCCGCAAGAGTACACAGCCGTGATATGGCGATAAACAATTTTATCAGCCACACGGGATCTGACGGCTCGATCATAAGTGACCGCCTAGAGCGTGCGGGTCTATCAGGCACGGGCTGGGGGGAAAACATAAACGGCGGCATTAACAATGTATATACCGCCGTGACTTCTTGGATGGACTCTCCGGGGAATCGTATGAATATTCTAAGTCCACACATGACTCATTTAGGCGTCGGTTTTTATTATGAGCCGTATTCTGAGTTTGTCTTTTATACCACGCAAAAATTTGTTAGAAATTTAAGTGTTGACTAAAAATTCCAATAATTACACTTGACACTCTACGAATCAACTGATAATATATGTATTATCAGTAATTAAATATTGTTATTAAAAACCTGTGACGTGGAGATAAAAATGTGAAGCGAACTTGCAGAGAGCGGGGATGTGTGCAGTTATTAACTGATGCATAGCTGAAAGCCCCGTAGAAATCGGCACATTAAATGGACCACTGAGGGTGCGGTCAAAGGTTTTAGAACTGAGTATTCCGTGACGTATCAGCTGCGTTAAAGCTCGGGCTGTGTTTGCAGCCTGCTAAGGCAAATCGAGTAATCCTTTTGCAAATCAAAGTGGTATCACGAGCGTTTATGCGCGCGTCTTTGAAGTTTTTTCAAAGACGCGCTTTTATTTTTTTTTTAGAATAGGAGAGATTATCATGGCTAGAAGCATCCCTTACAAAATTTATCTACCCGAAGAAAAGGCACCCAAAAGCTGGCATAATATACGTGCCAAGATGGAACAAAAGCCTGATCCAATATTACATCCAGGAACACTTAACCCCTGCACAAAAGAAGAACTTGAGGCTGTATTTTGCAGAGAACCCGTTAAGCAAGAGCTTGATGTTACAAACGAGTATATAGACATTCCCGATGATATCGCGAGCTTCTATCGTATGTTCCGACCATCACCCTTGGTACGCGCATATTGTTTGGAAAAAGAACTTGACACGCCTGCAGAGATCTATTACAAGTTTGAAGGGTCTAATACTTCAGGCTCTCATAAACTAAACTCTGCCGCTGCGCAAGTATATTATGCTACGCAGCAAGGTATTACATCTCTCTCTACAGAAACGGGTGCTGGTCAATGGGGTTCTGCGTTGTCTATGGCATGCGCCTATTACAGAGCAAAGCTTGATGTTTATATGGTAAAAATCTCGGCTGAGCAAAAACCGTACCGAAAGATACTCATGCAAACTTATGGTGCAAATGTTATCCCGTCTCCGTCAAACTTGACAGAGGCAGGACGAAAAATACTCGCCAAAGACCCAAATTCCAACGGCTCACTCGGCTGCGCTATATCGGAAGCTATTGAAGCTTCCGCAAAAACGGATAACTCCAGATATGTTCTTGGTTCTGTCCTTGACCATGTGCTTTTACACCAAACTATAATCGGGCTTGAGACAAAAATAGCCTGTGATATGTACGGAATCGAGCCTGACGTTATGATAGGCTGTGCCGGAGGCGGTTCTAACCTCGGTGGACTGATCTCACCGTTTATGGCTGATAAGCTTGATGGAAAGAACAATATCCGTTTTATTGCGGTAGAACCTGCATCTTGCCCTACTCTCACCCGAGGCAAGTATGCTTATGACTTTGGCGATACCGCGCAAACCACGCCGCTTATCAAGATGTATACGCTAGGCAGCGGCTTTATGCCATCGGCAAGTCATGCGGGAGGGCTGCGTTACCACGGTATGAGTCCTGTACTGTCCAAACTCTACCACGATGGGCATATGGAGGCTGTGTCTGTTTTGCAGACTGAGGCGTTTAAAGCGGCTGTAACATTCGCGCGTGCCGAGGGAACGCTCCCTGCACCTGAATCATCTCACGCGATAAAATGCGCAATTGATGAGGCGATAGCGTGTAAAGAGTCCGGTGAGAAAAAGGTTATTGTATTTGGCTTATCGGGTACTGGATACTTTGACATGGCGGCTTATGATAGTTATAACCGTGGTGAAATGGTTGATTATACCCCTAGTGATGAGGAGCTTGAGAAGGGATTTGCTACTATACCGAAGGTGTAAATAATTATAGGGTCGGAGCAATCCGACCCTATACAGCTATCCATAAAAAAGAATAATTGTCAAATTCCACGCCATATGAAGCACTATTGGCACAAGAATATTTCTCGTCTTAATAAACGAATATGCAAAGCCCACACTCAAAGCAGCAACCTGAATACTGGCTATCGCAATATCGGATGGCTCAAATCCCCTGTAGATCCAAATTGGGTAATGAATCAATGTAAACAAAACCGCATCAAGAGCAATTGCATACTTCATTTTCATTCTTGTTAGAAACGTATTTAGCAAGAACCCACGAAAAACAAGCTCCTCCGTGATTCCTACGAACAATACCGCTCCAATTAGTCTAGCGGGCTCAAAGTCATGGCTAAATCCCAGCTCTCCATGAATTAGCCACGCCCGAAGAGGGCGGAGAATCGAGGGGGCGGCAATCGCTACCGCGGGTATGTGGTGTCTGGGGCGCTGCAGGTTGTTGGTGGGGATTTCTTTTGGGGGGGT
>Ga0123355_10003085_pt1 | contig 23756 bp, 18 predicted proteins | sample TergutEmb28metaG_3_FD_89872 | JGI IMG/M metagenome (GOLD analysis project Ga0123355, IMG submission 89872) | Embiratermes neotenicus P1 segment gut microbial communities from Petit-Saut dam, French Guiana - Emb289 P1 | ecosystem: Host-associated > Arthropoda: Insects > Digestive system > Gut ... | reverse complement strand
GCAGGCGCAATGAACAATGAAAATTTCTCAACTCTTGACGAGCTTGCCAAAGCTACGATTCAAGAGCTTGCAAACATGATTACTGCTCAGGCGGTAACAAAACTTCATGAATTGGGCTTCAAATTTGACCTGACTCCACCGGCACTCTTTACCGGCGATAACATGGAAGTTTCCACAAACCTCGGCGAAGTAGAAGCGCTTATTGTCCCAATGGAACTCGGTTCAGGTTTTAAAATTGAAGTAAACGTTGCTATCCGCGAACGTGTGAAGTAGGTTGGCGTTTTAAGATATTTCGGACAGTTAAGTGTAACCGTTTAAAAAGGTTTTTACCCGTTTCCTGAAGCGAATTTTTTCCAATCAGAGGGAGAAACTCCGGTTTTATTTTTAAACAGCCTTGAAAAATAATACTGATCCTCAAACCCCATTCTGTATGCCGCTTCTTTTACTGAAATATCTTCCTGTTCCAAAAGTTTTTCGGCCTTGTGCACTCTTGTATGAATATAATATTGGTAGGGAGTCATTGACGTGTAAGTTTTGAAAATTTCATTTAATCTTGAAGTACTTATTCCCAATTGTTCTGAAATTCCTGAAAGATTTATATCATTGTAGGCATTTGATTCCATCATGTATTTTGCCTTCGCTACTATTTTTTCATAGTAATTTGGCTGCTCTTCCCGGCGTTCTCGAGTTAATACTTCTGCTATGATGTACATTATTAATGCGCAGGTTTTTAATTGATAGAGAGGTCTCTGATTTTGCACCTCATGAAAAATTTGGTTAAAAGAAGATATAATAGAATCATGCAATCCTGTTTCAAAAAAAATATGTTCCACTGAAAGCCTGTCTTCTTCCAGTAATCGTAAAAAATAATCGCCTTTAAAACCAACCCAGTATTCTTTCCAGCCGGTTTCCGTTAGTGGTTTGTAACTATGTTTTAACCCCGGCAACAATATCATGACACAACCGGTTTTTACTTGATAAGTGGAACCATCACAAATAAATGTCCCTTCTCCATCGGTAACATAAACAATTTGAAATTCTGACAGAGTACGACCTTCTGTTACTGTTCGAAAAAGAGTGGGATGATCGTTTTTTTGCGGCGGATATATTCCTCCAGGCGGGACATTAACAAACCCGGCAGTTGTACAGAGCATTCCTAGTTTTTCATCTTCTTCACTGTATGGAAGATAATGCAAAAAAGTATTATTGTTGTTGTTTTTTTTGTCCATGCCATATTATACTATTACTTTCTCCATCAATTCAATAGAAATATCCATTTTAGATTTAACAAATTACGGTGGAAAATAAATAGGTGAGGAGTCTGAATGGAAAATATTTTGGAGCTAAAAAATGTGTCAAAAAGTTTCCCGGGTGTAAAAGCCTTGGAAAATGTTCAATTTGAGCTTAAACCGGGTGAGATTCATGCGCTTATGGGAGAGAATGGCGCCGGTAAATCTACTCTTATCAAAATAATTACAGGCGTCTATCAGCCTGACAGCGGCAGTATTTTTGTTAGCCCGCTCCTACTGCAACGGATGAATTATGCCTACAAAAAACTTAAAGGGAACGACACAGAAGTCACTGTAAAACGAATGCAGGTAAATATGACTTGCCCGCAGGATGCCCAAAGTTTGGGAATTGCCGCTATTTATCAGCATGTTACCTGTTTTCCTGACATATCTGTAGCGGAAAATATATTTATGGGTCATGAAAAAAGCATAAAGTCTACAGATTTTATAGATTGGAAAACTATGCATAAAGAAACCCAAGAGCTTTTGGAACAACTGGATGCAAAATTTTCCAGCCGTGCCGAAATGGGAAGCCTCTCGGTATCTCAACAACAACTTGTCGAGATTGCTAAAGCGCTTTCCACTAATGCGAAAATAATCATTATGGATGAACCCACAGCTCCGCTTTCCTGCCGTGAGTGCGAAGATCTTTATCGTATTACTGAATCTTTGCGAGATAAAGGAGTCTCAATTATTTTTATTTCTCATCGTTTTGATGATATTCACAGACTGGCTGACAGAGTAACTGTGTTCCGTGACGGTAAGTATATAAACACGTGGAACAAAGCAGACGTAAGCGAGAATGAGATCGTGCTTGCGATGGTTGGTCGTGAAATAACACAATTCTTTCCAAAGAGGGAAGCGGTTGTTGGTGAAGAGATTTTCCGTGTGGAAAATTTCTCTAGAACAGGTTTTTTCAAAGATGTCAGTTTTTCTGTTAAAAAAGGAGAAATTGTCGCACTTACAGGGTTAGTTGGAGCGGGTCGAACAGAAGTATGTGACGCGATTTATGGTATTACTCAATACGATTCTGGTTTTTTATACCTTAACGGAAAAAAAATGCCCCACCTGAAACCGGCTCAAGCCATCGTATCGGGGATTGGTTATCTGCCTGAGGACAGATTAAAACAGGGATTGGTGCTCCGTTGGGAGATCGCAAAAAACATAAGCCTTTCTGTTTTGAAAAAGTTTTTACGCAAAGGAATGGTAAATTTAAAAAAAGAAAATATAATAACGGGTGAAATTGCCGGTAAATTGGGAGTAAAAGCAGTCAATGTTCATGACAAGGTTTCTACTCTGTCCGGCGGAAACCAGCAAAAAGTAGTAGTAGGCAAACTCCTTGGTGGTGATTTAAAACTCATCATTCTTGACGAGCCGACTAAAGGTGTTGATGTTGGAGCTAAAACTGCGATATACGAGATCATGAACGATCTTGTAAAAAGCGGTTATGGGATTATTATGGTTTCTTCGGAAATGCCTGAAGTTTTAGGCATGAGTGATCGAATTGTAGTTATGCATGATGGTAGAGTAACCGCTATTTTTGATACAAAAGAAACCGATCAAGCAATGATACTCAGGGCGGCTATGCATGATTTATCTGAAAGCAAGGCAGCATAATAGCGGAAACTAATGGGGGTATATGTGAATGATAAAATAAAATTCTTAACTAACAAAGCTTGGGAATTATCCAAGTTTCGTGAATTAGGTCTCGTATTCATTATAATTATTTTGGCGATTGTTGTGCAGTCTCGCAATAGCGAATTCCTTACACCAAGAAATATCGATAATTTGTTTACTAATACAGCGATTCTGGCTATCCTTTCAGTCGGAATGATGATGGTTCTTCTTACCGGCGGTATTGATCTTTCTATCGGATCTATTGTCGCATTTTCCGGTATGGTTGTCGGCATTACTGTAAAAAATTTCCCTGATATCCCTCCGGCGATTTTAGTAGCTCAAGGTGCTCTTATTGGTGCTGCTATAGGACTTGTTACCGGAACTCTTGTGGCGCGTTTTTCTATTCTGCCGATTATTGCTACACTTGGCATGATGCATATTGTACGAGGTTTGACCTTCATAGTTTCAGGCGGTGCTTGGGTCAGTGCTCACCAGATGCCGGATAGTTTTAAGGACATGGCACAAAACACTTTTTTGGGAATTAATAACCTTGTAGTGATTGCCATAGTGATATTTATCATTTTCACAATCTTTATCAATTTTACCAGAACAGGAAGGCGTATCTATGCTGTTGGATCAAACCGTGACGCTGCCGATATTATCGGTCTTCCAAGAAAAAGAATTGTTACGCTTGTATATGCTCTGATGGGACTGCTCGCCGGCATTGGCGGTGTGCTTTGGGTTTCGTTATTCGCTTCTGCACAAGGAGATACGGCCACTGGGTACGAGATATTTGTAATCGCTTCATGTGTGCTTGGCGGTGTTGCTGTATCCGGAGGACGCGGAAATGTTTTCGGTCTTTTGTTGGGCGTACTGCTTTTTGGTTTATTAGCAAACGCTTTGCCGCTAATTCATGTATCTCCATTTTGGCAGCAAGCAATAATGGGTTTTGTAATTCTTTTTGCTATCATTATGAATGTATTAATAAAACGAAATAACGACAGAGCTAATTTACGCCGCAGGGTCATATGATGGGAGGAACAGTTATGGAAAAAACAAACACAAGTTTAAGTATAAACAAACCATGGAATTGGAAGGAGTTTTTCTTTCAATGGGAATGGATTTTATTTGCCATTTTGATTTTAGTTTTTGTTATAAATACAATTATCTCTCCATTTTTTCTTAGTCTTCCAAATATCCTGAATGCTCCAAGGAATTTTCTGGACAGCGCATTTATTGTATTTCCCATGATGATGGTGATCGTGCTTGGAAGAATTGATATTTCTGTAGGCTCTAATGTCGCTCTTACTTCAGTAATGATGGCAGTTCTTTTCAGAGCTGGGCTTCCTATGCCTTTGGCTATTGTATCTGCACTTATTATAGGAACAATTCTTGGTGGTTTTACCGGTCTCATACAAATTAAATTTCCGGAATTACCTGCGATGATCTGCACTCTTTCTACTATGATTATTTTTCGAGGTCTTGCTTTTGTAATTTTAAGAGATCAGGCGGTTGGTGGATTCCCGGCGTGGTTCACTTTTTTTAGTTGGGGTTATGTGGGTCCATTCCCGTTTATTCTTATAGCTTTTGTTATTGTTGCTGTTATTTTTTATATCTTGATACATAAGACAGGGTTTGGTAGACTTATATTTGGAATGGGAAGTAACCTTTTAGCTTGTAAATATTCTGGAGTTAAAACAAATAAAATCTTCATGTCTGTCTCTCTTTTAACAGGTTTGATGTGTGGGGTATGTGCGATTTTTCTTACATCTCGCATGATGAGTGTCCGGCCTAATATCGCTGTATTTTATGAGCTTGATGTAATCGCCATGGTTGTACTAGGAGGCGTAAGTACTGCTGGTGGTATTGGTCGTGTTATCGGTCCTATTTTGGCTGTCTTTATTATAGGTTTCCTTCAATTTGGGCTAGGTCTTTTCAATATTGTTCCGGAAGTAATGCTTATTATTCTTGGGCTTTTATTGATAATTTCGGTATTAGTGAACAATTTAAGGGTAAACAAAATAACTGTTAAGCAGAATAATTAGGGAAAATCACTAGTGTGACTGGTGTTCCAAATAAAAGACCTTTCAGGAGGAAAGAATGAAAAAAGTTATTACACTTTTATTGCTTGCGGCTCTGCTGTTTGCCGTCGTTGGCTGCCGTCGCGATGCTCAGGAGGGCGCTCATGCAATGATCGCCAAAAGCACAGGAAATCCGTACATGGATCGTATGTTATCCGGATTTGAAGATGCAATCACGGCACAAGGAGGCATTGCTATCACTAGAGCTCCGGCTCTTCCAACAGCGGAAGGCCAAATACAGATTATCGATCAGCTTATTGCCCAAAGAGTTGCTTCAATCGGAATTGCCGCAAATGATTTTGATGCCTTGGAGCCAGCTCTTGCAAGAGCGATGAATCAGGGGATCAAAGTTTATTCTTTGGACTCAGCAGTTAATCCTGCGAGCCGTAACGTTCATGTTAATCAGGCCGACACTCAGGCCATTGGCAGAACCTTGATTGAGGCAGTTTATTACCTTACAGGCGGTGCCGGCGAATTTGCTATCCTTTCCGCAACCAGCACAGCTTCAAATCAGAATGCTTGGATTGCGGTAATGCAAGAGGTTTTAACAGAACCCCAATTCAGCAACCTTGACCTTGTCAGAATTGTATTTGGTGACGATCTTCGTGATAGATCCACTTCTGAAGCCCAAGCGCTTTTGGCAAGTTTCCCTGACCTTAGAGTAATCGTAGCTCCCACCACAGTTGGAATTGCGGCAGCGGCAAGAGTTGTTACAACTCAGGGTTTAATCGGTCAAGTATATGTTACCGGTCTTGGTCTTCCTTCCGAAATGGCGGAATATATTGAAAACGGCTCATGCCCTTTTATGTTCCTTTGGAACCCAATTGATTTAGGTTACCTTTCAGGTTATGTAGCGACTGCGTTAGCCAATGGAACAATTGATGGCGAAATTGGCGGCACATTGTACGGAGGTAGACTTGGTAGTTTCACAGTAACGGCTGCCGGTGATGGCGGAACGGAAATTTTACTAGGCGCTCCTTTCAGATTTGATCCGGACAATATAGCTGTTTGGAGATACGTGTACTAAAGGAATTAGGAGAAGGGACAGGGATTACAGGTTAGGGGTATTGTTCGTTATTTAATTTTATATATTCATATAGAGCTTTATACGGCAATTATGTTCTCCGCTCCTCAACCCCAAGTCCCCAATCCTATACAAAGGATTACTCATGAAACGAAATGCTTTTGCCATGCGTTTACGCCCTGGTTGTGAGGCTGAATATAAAAAACGGCATGATGAAATATGGCCTGAGCTTAAGGCAGAACTCAGAAAAGCTGGAATTTCCAATTACACAATATATTTAGATTCTAAAACAAATACATTGTTCGCTTACCAATACCTCGCCAGTGATGCTGCAAATGATGAACTTCCAAGCAAAGAGATCGTAAAAAAGTGGTGGCACATGATGAAAGATATTATGGATACTAATCTTGATGAATCTCCGATATCTGATAACTTGATCGAAATGTTCCACATGGATTAGTAATGAGTATAGATAAAAATATAGACATATTAGTAGAATTGTCTCAGCTTTATGGCAGTGATCCTGAATATGTTCTGGCTGGCGGCGGGAATACATCGTGGAAAGATCAGTATACCCTTTATGTAAAAGCTTCAGGTTTTTCTTTGGCTGAGGTGACAGCCGATTCTTTTGTTAAAATGGATAGAGAGGCACTGTCTATTATACTGGGAAAAATTTATCCCGAATCAAGCGCTCAGAGGGAGAGTGCTGTGTTAGTGGACATGATGACCGCTCGAAAACCAGGAGAAGAACAAAAACGCCCAAGCGTGGAAGCGCTGTTACACGACATTATACCATTTGCGCTAGTTGTCCACACGCATCCTGCTTTGGTTAACGGCATTACCTGTTCTGTAGATGGCGAAAAAGCTATCAGAGAAATTTTTGGCGATGACGTAATATGGATTCCCTCAATTAACCCGGGATATATTCTTTCCATTGCAGTAAAAAACGCTATTGATGAACATAAAACAAAACAAGGAAAAAAAGCTGCGATTATCTTTTTACAAAACCACGGAGTATTCGTTGGTGCAGATAATGCTGATGATATAAAAAAACTTTACGGCGAAATTGTGTCAAAAATTGACGCTAAAATAAAAAGGAAACCTGATTTTTCTGATGAAAAGCGTGAAATGCCTTCTTGCGAAATAGCAAAAGCCATTGCGGAGTTTGATAATAGTGTAAAAACTGTTGCATTTATGACCAGTCGTGAGATTTCTGCGTTTACTAAGGATAGATCGTCTTTCGCTTCAGTGTCGTCGGCTTTTACTCCGGATCATATTGTTTATGCTGGCAGTGATCCGCTTTTTACAAACGCTCAAAATGCCGAAGGAATTTTGAAAGACCTCAATGAGCACAAGAAAAAAACAGGAAGATCACCTAAGATTATTGTTGTTCAGGGTGTTGGTGTTTTTTCCGCCGCAGTTACTGAGAAAGCAGCAAAACTTGCTCTTGATCTTTTTAAAGATTCTGTCAAGGTTGCTGTGTATACCGAGTCTTTTGGCGAACCGCTTTTTATGGCAGATGATAAAATTGACTTTATAAATAATTGGGAAGTGGAACAATATCGTTCTAGTGTTTCTACAAAATAAACATAATGTTTTAACTTCATGGAGGAATTATGAAACTGAATCAAGTTTCCAGTGTGGAATCTGTTGAAAATGCTTATGCTTTGGCAAAGAGCGCTTATGCGGCGTTAGGAGTAAATACCGATAAAGCGATTCGCTCGGCTCTTGACATTCCCATTTCCATACAATGCTGGCAGGGTGATGATGTGGTTGGGTTTGAAGGCAGTGTAGGAGCTGGTGGAGGTATTATCGCTACAGGTAATTATCCCGGTCGTGCCCGTAATGGTGATGAATTGCGTGCTGACGCTGAATTCGCTTTTTCCCTAATCCCTGGAAAAAAACGATTTAATCTCCATAGTTTCTATGCCGAAACTGACGGCAAAAAGGTTATGCGCGATGAGTTGGAACCGGAGCACTTTAAAAAATGGCTTGTTTGGTCAAAGAAAAAGAAAATCCCTTTGGATTTTAATCCAAGTTTATTCGCTCATCCAAATGCTAATTCCGGTTTTACACTTTCAAGTGCCGACCCTAAAATACGAGATTTTTGGATTCGTCATTCAAAAGCATCTCGAAAAATAGCTGCGGAGTTCGGAGCTAATCAAAACAGTCCTGCTGTAAACAATATCTGGATTCCGGACGGCTCCAAAGATATTCCGGCAGATCGCCTTTCTCCTCGCCTGCGGCTCATGGATGCGTTAGACGAAATTTTAGCAGTTAAATACAACACGGATACAATTACCGATGCTGTTGAGTCAAAGCTTTTTGGTATTGGAAGTGAGTCTTATGTTGTAGGGTCTCACGAATTTTATATGGGTTACGCCGCTTCTAAAAAAATACGCCTGTGTTTGGATTCGGGGCATTTTCACCCAACCGAAACATTGGTTGACAAAGTTTCGGCGGCAATGCTCTTTGTTCCCGGACTGTTAATACATTTTAGCCGAGGTGTAAGATGGGATTCGGATCATGTTGCGATCTATTCTGATGAATTGCGTGATCTATGCCGTGAAATCATACGTCACAAATTCCTTGATCGAGTTGACATTGCTTTGGATTTCTTTGACGCTTCGATTAATCGTATAGCAGCATGGTCTATTGGCACCAGGTCTCTGCGAAAAGGGCTTTTGGAATCTCTGCTTGAGCCGTACAAATTGTTAACTGATGCAGAAAAAGCCGGGAAATACACAGAAAGGCTTGCTTTGATGGAAGAATTAAAAACACTTCCATTTCAGGCGGTTTGGGATAAGCTCTGCCTTGTTGACAAAGTTCCTGTGGGAATGAATTGGCTTTCCCGAGTGAATCAATATGAAAAAGAAGTTTTAATAAATCGATAAGAGAAGTGTATATGAAAACAAAAGTTGTCCGTTTATACGGTGTTAACGATCTCAGGCTGGAAGAAATCGAGCTTCCGGCAATTAAAGACGATGAAATACTTGCAAAAGTTGTTTCTGATTCTATCTGTATGTCTAGTCATAAATTGGCGGTGCAAGGGGCAAAACACAAACGAGTACGTCACGATTTGAATAAGACTCAACCAATTATTGGTCATGAATTTTGCGGAACCATCGAAAAAGTTGGAGCAAAGTGGGCAGGTCAGTTTAAGGCGGGTGACAAATTTGCCATCCAGCCAGCGTTAAATGCTCCTGATTCAAATGGGGAGGCGACTCTTTGGGCTCCCGGTTATTCCTACGAATTTATCGGCGGAAACGCAACCTATGTAATTATCCCAAATGAAGTAATGGAGATGAACTGCCTCCTTGAATACAATGCCGATAATTTTTTCATGGGCTCTCTTGCCGAGCCTGTTTCCTGTGTTGTGGGAGCGTTTAACGCTCAATACCACACAAAACCTGGTTCTTACGTTCATTCAATGGGAATTGTTAAAGGCGGCTCAATGGCGCTTCTTGCCGGAGTTGGTCCAATGGGACTTGGTGCAATTGATTACGCCATTCACAATCCACGCAAACCTTCTATTCTTGTGGTAACCGACATTGACGATAACCGCCTCTCTCGAGCGGCTTCGCTTTTAAGCCCTGAAGAAGCAAAAAAGAACGGAGTAGAACTTATTTATGTAAATACAAATACGATAAGTGATCCTGTGGAACATCTCAAATCCTTAAATGGCGGGAAACTATTTGACGATGTTTTTGTTTTTGCTCCGGTAAGGTCCGTTCTTGAAATGGGAGATAAACTATTAGGACGTGACGGCTGCCTGAATTTTTTTGCCGGTCCTAACGATCCTGACTTTTCGGCGGAACTCAATTTTTACAACGTGCATTACGCCTCAACACATATCGTTGGAACTTCCGGCGGGAATACCGATGACATGAAAGAATCCATTGCCATGATGGCAAAAGGAGAACTCAACCCCGGTTTTTTGGTTACGCATATCGGCGGGCTTGACGCTGTAGCTAAAACAACGATTGATCTTGATAAAATTCCCGGCGGGAAAAAACTTATCTACACTCACAAAAGACTCGAACTTACGGCAATTGATGATTTCGTCGAAAAAGGAAAGGCCGATCCACTCTTCGCAAAACTGGCGGAAATTTGCGGCAGAAATCAAGGATTGTGGAGCGCAGAAGCGGAAGAATACTTGCTCAAGAACGTTCAGGAAATTTAAAAGAAATCAATCATGGATCCCAAATGCTTCGCTGGCGTTATATGAACTTCGTACCAACGGAGCAGATGCTGTAAATGCAAACCCCATTGTTTTTGCTATTGTGCCGTATTCTTCAAATTGCTGCGGTGTTATGTATTCATGAATAGGATAATGTTTTTTGGTGGGCGCAAGATATTGACCAATAGTAATAAATTCGCAGTTTACTTTTCGCAAATCGTCGAATAACGCTAAAACTTGCTCTTTAGTTTCGCCTAATCCAAGCATAATTCCGGTTTTTGAGCGAATTTTTGCGTTTAACGCTTTTATATTTTTAAGTAAATCAAGTGAACGATGATAATCAGCCTGTGGGCGAACTTTACTGTAAAGCTCACTAACAGTTTCCATGTTGTGGCTTATCACGTCAGGCTGCGAATCTACGACTGATTTTAATGAGCCAGAATTTCCATTAAAATCAGGTATCAAAACTTCAATAACGGTTTTGGGGCAGCTTGATCTGATTGCCTGAATTGTTTTTGCAAAATGTTCAGCGCCGCCATCAGGCAGATCATCTCTTGTTACGGATGTAATCACAGCATAGTGCAAATCAAGTTTTTTTATTGCTAATGCGATATTTTCCGGTTCATCTTGGTTTACCAGCAAAGGTAAATCATTGGTAACATTACAAAATAGGCAGTTTCGCGTACAGTTTTTCCCCAAAATCATAAAAGTTGCGGTTTTTTTGGAGAAACATTCCGCATAATTTGGGCAATTAGCCTCAACGCATACAGTATTTAAATTTAAACTTTTAATAGTTTCCTCTACGAAAGTTATGTTAGGATCTGAGATGCTGCGGATACGCAGCCATTCAGGTTTTTTGTTAATCATGTATCACCTTTTGTTAATCAAACATGCATGATAGAAATTGTTCTTTTGTAATATCGCCAAAGTACGAAGTTAAATCGACTTGATATAAAACGTCGTCAACAGCTTTGTATTGGAAACTTTTGTTTTCCAGAAGCTCCTCTAAAGTACGAATTGGCACAGTCCCCAAAAAATCTCCTCGAATTGAGCAGGAATCAATAATTCCATTGGCAATATCTAAAAATATTTCAACTCTGCCGCCTTGAAAACGCTTGGTATTTCGAAATGAGAATTTTGGAGAACGCCCGTAAGTCCATGATGGGTTCGCGTATTTTTCATGATAAATTTTATTTATTCTTGCAATGTCATTTTCTGTCAAGTTGTATTTAGTTATGTCATATTTCTTAAATAAATTTTGTTTTATAAGCTCTTTGAAATCTTGAGTAGATAAAGGGGCGCTCATATAATTTTTTAGATTAGTGACACGGCTGCGAATTGAACGGATTGCCTTTGATTGTATTTTTTCCTGGTCAACATGAAGCACTTGCGTAAGCATTTCAAGGTTAGTGTCGTATAACAAAGAACAATGGCTGCAAACTCTATTGTTTCGTACATATTGCGCCATTCCGGAAACTTTCTTTCCGTCAACAGTTATATCATTACGCCCTTCTTGCCGTGCGGATATGCCTGTTTTATTCAGTAAATCGACAACAGAAGCTGCAAGAATTTCCTTTGATGTTTGTTGCGGGTATTGCTCTTTGAGATTAGGTAATATCATCGTATATAGAAGTGTTCCCGAATCTGTAAAGATAGTTCCGCCGCCGCTGCAACGGCGAACAACTTGTATTCCATTTTCTCGGGCGAATTGAAGATTTATTTCCGCTTCCGCTGTTTGGTAACTGCCTAACATTACACATTTGCCGGTTTGCCATATCATAATGATTGGTTCGCAAAAGTACTCACCAGAGTGCTCTTGTGAGCTGGCGTATTGCGTAAAATATTCTTCGACTGAAAAATGAAAAGCGGCATCAAAATTATCACATTCGATATACAACAATTAACGCCTCTTAATGCAGCATTATCTGACCGCCGGTGACGGGAATAGCTTGCCCTGTTTCGTACTCTTGTTCGATGATATAGAAGATTGCCCGCACAAGGTCTTTGCCTGTGCAGCCTCTCTTCATTGGGACTCTTGATTCATAAGAAGCACGAACATCGGCAATGGTTTTTGCTCCCGGGACTTTGCCGGCTGTTAAATACTGAACAAACAAACCTTTATCGGGATCAGACCAAAGCGGGCCGTCCAAAAAATTCCCCGGGCAGACAGCGTTTACTTTGATGCCGTATTCAATCAGTTCCATCGCAAAACTTGCTACAAGACCTATCCCTCCGAATTTTCCGCCAGCATAAGCGCCGTTTTTGTTTGAGCCTTCAAGCCCTGATTTAGAATTGACCTGTATTATGTCGGTTTTCCAGTTTGGCGCTGTCAGATGTTGGGTTCGCAGAAGTCTGCCGGCGAATTTGCTCACAATAAAAAAGCCTGTGAAGTTTATGTCTGTTACAAATTTGAAATCGGAAAGTTCTTGTTCCAAAACACTTCCAGCTTTTAGTACTCCTGCATTGCTGATAAAAATATCCAAACCTCCGGTTATTTCTGCTGTGGTGTTGATCATCGCCTCTACAGATTCTTCACTTGATACATTTACTTCGACAGCGAAAGCCGCAGTCCGGTTCTCGCTTGCATTAATTTTGTCAGCTAAATTTTTCGCCCCACTGATGTTAAGGTCAGCTATAAACACAAAAGCGCCTGCGGAAACAAGATTTCGTACAATATCTTCTCCAATTCCCTGAGCACCGCCTGTTACAAGAGCTATCTTGTTTTTCACGATATTGGAACGCTCTTCCTGCGTAATTGTAGTGTTAGCTTCGGAGGATGTCACGATAAAAGTTGATGCATCTTTTGCGATACATTTTTTTTGCACGGAATCATAATTATCGCCAATCCAAAACAGCACTTCAAATTTATTTTTTAATGTTATGGCAACACATGACGGAAGAATAATTTTGTCTTCTGCAGCAGGGTTTGTCTTTTTCCAATTTTCATAAGCTTTGCGAATCATCAACGCAGAGGATTCTTCACTTTGTTCGGAAGTTATTTCAATACACATTGCACCGTTTGGCGCAGGTTCTTTGTTTGCATAATCGGTTATAACAAAATGCGGTTTTTTTGTCAGGTCAAGAAACAACCCTCTTACAAGCGCCGCAAGATTCATTTTGTTCATATTTTTCTCCTTGTAAAAATTTATGTCTGAATCGTAAGTTTGATTCAGGTTTTATCTCACTTAACATTACCTTTTTCCAATTCAATAACCAATTCACCTGCAGACTGGTCAGGGTGATAAAGATCCAGTTTCTTTCCAAAAGAGGCATATACAGCGAGGCGCTTTGCGAGCAACATTGATGCCAAAGGGTTTTTTACGGAGAACAGACCAAAACGTTTATCAATTGAGGCAAGTCTTTCGTGTGCGATCAATGCCCACGTAGTATCAATCAAATGGCGGAACTCGTTTTTTAAAACTTCCGGGCAGTTAAAAGATTGACGCGAAGTATTAATATCCACTCCGGAAATTTCCATAAAGCCCCATTCGCCGCAAAGGCGCTGCACATTAAGAAGCTGCGAAATAGTATTGCGCGGAGGCATATAAGTTACCGCATTGAATCCCAGTCGGGAAATCCATGCAAACAGCTCTTCGATGTAATCATCTTCAAATTTCTCCGCTTTTTTGTCACCTGTTGGAGATTCTCCAACATCTCCAAGGTATGCGTAACCCGGGATGGCGGAAATAGACTGAGCAAAATCCGTTACTATTTGGGCAGGAATACATTCGTTTTCATCAGGTTGAATGAAAATGCGGTTCAGAAAGTCCGTTTTTAAAACACCTAAAAGATCGTAAAGATAATGCGGGTTGGAAGGATCGGAAAGCATTGCTTTTATTTTTGGCGAGACAGTGATATCCAATTTTGATTTAAGTCCTTCAGCAAGCTTATTGCCCTTTCCAAATTTCAAAATAATTTTTTCAGCAACTGCAGCGAGAAGGTGACGTTCTGTTATTTCTCCTTCTTCGGTAAATTTTGATGCATTTAAAATGTCGTTCTCAAAATCAATAACATTAAAGCCAGCTTCATTTAACAGCGCATTAGCGGAAGATGTCATAGCTTTGGTACGTTTAAGGCGCTGTTCTCTTACGGGGATTAGAAATTCTGCTGCTTTCTCAATCTCATTTTTTGGAATTCCTTGTACGGTCATGTACGCAAAACCTTCAGAATCGGGGTTATTGATTTTTCTGGAGGCAAAAGGGCTTAAGTTTCCATCTGAATCTTTTTTAAAACTGACTCGTACTTCAAAGCCGACACAGCCGCCAATGCCTAAAATTGCACAAGCCTCAAGCATCTCACGAGCTGCGCCAATAGAATCATGATCAACAGATCCGGCGGCGTTAAGCCCGCAATCGTATGCCCGAAGAGCCGCCATTGCGGGAGTGTAAGGACTAAAACTATAAATTGTATGTATGTGGTTATTTATTTCGCCGGAAATTTTTGCTGGTACAAATTCATCTGACTTTTGCCATGAAAGCAGAGCGGCAATACGTTCATCTTTGTTCAGACAAGGATCGTTTATCGTATATTGCAAATCTTTCATTATATTTTATAATAACTGAATAAGGTATTTTAATCAAGCATCTGCATCGATAAATGAAATATTGATCGTTATAACAACATCGTTTATTATTATGAAAATATATTAAGGAGATAATTGTGGAATACGCTATTGCTGTAATTGATATTGGAATGACAAATAAAAAAGTAGCTGTCTATGATGATTCGCTTAAACAGCTTGATGCGCACTATCGTGTATTTGAGCCGCTGCTAGTAGAAGGTTTACCGTGCCATGATCTTAACGCAATGGAAAATTGGTTTATCGGGGAACTAAAGCATTTTGCTCAAATTTTTCCAATAAAGGCTTTGGCAGTCAGCGCTCACGGAGCTACTTTTGTCTGTGTGGGAAAAGACGGCAAACCTGCATTGCCGTGTGTGTATTACACTTGCGAGCCCGGGGAAACTTTTCATCAAAGTTTTTATGAAAAGTTCGGCAGCGCAGAAGATATTCAGGCAAGAACCGGAACGCCGGCATTCAAAGCGATGATAAATTCCGCAAAAGGAATCTTTTTTGCTCAGGAAAAATTCAAAGAAAAATTTGAAAATGTTACAGCAGTACTGCCGTATTCCGCTTTTTGGGGTTTTCGTTTTACCGGGAAAATGGGAATAGAAGCTTCTTATATGGGAAACCATACATATTTATGGGATCAAATTGATAACACGCTTTCTACAATTGCGCATAACTTGGGAGTTGCCTCTATTATTTCTGATAAACTTAACAACTCATGGGATTCTCTTGGAACTATCAGTGATTCTTTTATCCAAAAAACAGGTCTTGGCGAAGATACGATAGTAACTATGGGTATTCACGATTCCAATTCGGCTCTGCTTCCGCATTTTGCCAAAAAAGGCGAAAAAGGTTTTATCCTTAATTCAACAGGTACATGGTGCGTTATCATGAATCCTGTTGAGAAATACGGTTTTGCTCCTGAAGAACTTGGCAAGGTTGTGTTCTTTAATATCTCTGCTTTTGGAATGCCAGTCAAAACCGCTATCTTTTTGGGCGGATTGGAATTTGAGACATGGACAAAATTGCTGTTTAAAAAACATAACCGCAGTGATTATCCTATTTGGAATGAAGAGTTGTTCCGTTGTGTTCTAAAAGAAAAAAAACTATTTTTGATGCCGGAAATAACACAAGGTTCGGGGCAATTTCCGTTCTCAAGAGCACGTATTGTCGAAGATGGAAAAAACTATTTTTATGATGACAATATGGAATTCCCTCCATGTTTTGATGATTACGAAAAATCATTCGCCATTTTGCGTTTGTCAATGGTAATGCAAACTCTTGTTGCACTGGAAAGAGTGGGTATCGAAAAAGGGTACGAAGTATACACTGAAGGCGGTTTTCGCAAAGATGATTGTTACAGCCGTCTGCTTGCCTCAGCTCTTGCAGACAATAAAGTTTTTCTAACTGATATTGCCGAAGCTTCAGCCCTTGGAGCTGCAATGACAGCCAAAATGGCAATAAGCGGAAAACCTTTAAGTGACCTTGCGCAGGATTTTGACGTAAACTATCAAGAACAAGAAAAATACATTATCCCTGAACTTGATAGTTACAAACAAGCGTGGATTGAGGAAGCCGAAAAATAAATTATACTCCGTGCAAATTCCTTCGTAGCAACTCCCCCGTAGTTTGCGTCGTAACGGGATTGTAACCAGGTAAGGGTAATATACGCTCGTGAATGGTATCAATAATCCAGTCAACCTGCGGGAAGTAAAGATGTTCCATTTCTGGCGCAGGAGTGATCCAGTTGCGACTGCCCACAACCGATACAGGAGCGTCAAGATAATCAAAAGCGAAAGTTTGAACATTACTTGCTATTGTGTGAAGAAATGAGCCTCGCTCACAGGCATCGCTGGCAAGTAGAAGTTTTCCGGTTTTCTTTACAGATTCGATAATTTTATCGTAGTTTAACGGGCTGATAAAACGAATATCAATTACTTCTGCGGAAAGACCGAATTTTTCTTCAAGTTTTTTCGCTGCTCCCATCGCTTGATATAGAGTAGCTCCTAACGTAGCGATTGTAATGTCTTTGCCAAGTTTGCGTATAACAGGTTCGCCTTCGGGTATTTCGTAATAACCTTCGGGGACACCGCTTTTCTCGAACTGTTCGCTTATGTCGTAGAGTAACTGGCTTTCGTAGAAGATAACAGGATCAGTTCCTCTTAGAGCAAGATTGAGCATACCTTTTGCGTCATAAGGTGTGGCGGGAAAGTATGATTTAAGACCTGGTATATGACCTGTAATCGCTGTCCAATCCTGACTGTGCTGAGCGCCGTATTTGTTTCCGACAGAAACCCTTACAACCAATGGCATTTTTAAAAGTCCCGCAGACATTGACTGCCATTTTGATGCCTGATTGAAAATCTCATCTCCGGCGCGCCCCATAAAATCGCAGTACATCAATTCAACGACAGCTCTGCCGCCGGATAGTGCGTAACCAACTCCCGCTCCCACGATCGCTCCTTCGGAAATAGGACTGTTAAACAGTCGGTTATATGGAAGCAGCTCGGTAAGCCCGCGGTAAACGGCAAACGCACCGCCCCAATCACGGTTTTCCTCACCCCAAGCCGCCATAGTTGGATCTACCGTAAAACGATGAAGCATCGCTTCAAAAAGCCCGTCACGGTATTGGTAGGCTTTGTTTTTAGAAACAGGTTTTCCTTCTGCGTCAAAACCGTAACGGATTTTGCCCGTAAGAGCTTTGACGCGCGGGTTTTCATCTACGGGTTGTAAAAGCTCAGGGGTTCGGTCATCAAGTTTTTCGGAGTTTCCGTTTGAATACATAACAGATTCGATAAAAGCTCCGCCCAATCTGGGAGAAATATCATCGTTGACAGACAGTTTTACAACTTCAAGAAGTTTTGCCTGTATAGTTTCGCGTAACAAATCAAGTTCGGATTTTTTTGTTACATTGTTTTTGATTAAATATGCACCATATTCTTCGATTGAGTCATGTTCCTGCCAGAGTTTAATTTCTTCGGGGGTGCGGTAACTTGACGCATCTGACGGAGAGTGCCCTGAGATACGGTATGTGAGAGTGTCCAAAAGTACCGGGCCTTTACCATCAAGAAGGATTGCTTTTTTGCGGGCAATAGCGTCTGCTACTGCGAGGGGATTGTAACCGTCAATACGTTCTGAGTGCATATTCTCCGGGTTAACGCCGGCGCCTACACGGGCCATTATGCCGTAAGCCATTGTCTCTCCAGATGTTTGCCCGCCCATGCCGTAAAAATTGTTGAAGAAATTAAAAAGAATAGGAGGAGCGCCTCCCGACTCTTTTGGCCAAAGAGTTTTGTATTGATCCATTGCCGCCATCATCATCCCTTCCCAAACAGGACCGCACCCCATGGAAGCGTCACCGATGTTGGCTATAACGATTCCGGGTTTGCAGTTAATCCGTTTGTAGAGAGCCGAGCCCACAGCGATGTCACCGGAGCCGCCGACAATGGCGTTATTTGGCATAGAACCAAATGGGGTAAAGAATGCGTGCATTGAGCCGCCAAGCCCGCGGTTAAAGCCGGCTTTGCGTGCAAAAATTTCCGCTAATGTTCCATACAAGACAAAGTTTTCGGCAAGGTCGCCTATATTTTTATAAGGAATTTTTTCGGCAACGCTTAGAGTTTCTCCGCCAAGAAAATTTTTCATAATTGTTTCGAGATGTTTTTCACCTTCGGCATTTTGCCCAAACTGCCATAGAGCAGAAAAACATTTGGCGATAATCTCCCCGTGGCTGCGGTGGCTTCCAAAAATATAATCGTCAGTTGAAAGATTTACACACTGCCCGACTGCCGACGCTTCTTGTCCCATGGAAAGATGAGCTGGCCCTTTGTGATTGTACTCAATACCGTTCCAAGTTCCTTGAGTCTTGTAAGTGTTCAGCATGGATTCGAATTCCCGAATAACAACCATGTCGTACCAAATCCGTACAAGCCGTTCTTTGCCATACAAGGCGGCTTCTTTTTTAAAATCAGGTTTATACTGATTAATCGGTATATCCTTTAATTTGAGAATCTGAGGTTTTCTAATTTCTTTTGGATCTACAATCATTGATTTTGGCATAAAAGCTCCTTCTTTGTTATTTGTTATTTGTTATTGTCCAAGTTACATCACGGATAAGTTCACACACTGTAGGGTGCGGAAAAATAAGTTGTTTCACGTCTTCTATTCGCATTTCTTGTTCGATGAGAGCCGCTCCTCCCCAGATAAATTCCGGAGCGTAGGCGCCCACTGCATGTATTCCAAGAATACGACGATTGGAAGCATCTGCGATTACTTTGACAGCTCCGACACCTGAAAAAGTGTTTTCTGCAGCGAAGCGTCCTGATATTTTCATGGGTAAGCTTGCTTTGAGGATAACAATCCCTTTATTCGCTGCTTCCTGTTCAGTGATACCTACCCCGGCAGCTTCCGTAATGCCGTAGACAGCCCAAGGAATAGCGTTATAACGCATACGATTGGTTTTGTCAGCAGCGCTGCCCAAAGCTGCGAGAATATCCGCAACAGCAACTTCTCCCATCCGATAGGCGGTATGCGCAAGGAGGCTTCTGCCGGTTACATCGCCTGCTGCCCAAATACCCGGAATATTTGTCCGCATTCGATCGTCAACGGCGACGCCTGTGTTTCTGACATCAAGACCGGCGGTAGCAGCTCCCCAGTTGTCAAGGACAGGACGGCGTCCTACCGCCATGAGTATCAGATTGGCTTCGAGTTTTTCTGACTTGCCGTCTTTTGTCGTGTAATGCACATCTGTGCCGTCAATTTTTTCTACTTTACAGCCAAGCTTAAAATCAATACCCTTCATCGCACGGCGAAGAATTGGCGCTTGCTCATTATCCATAAACGGAACAATTTCGTTCATCATTTCGATAACTGTAACTTGGCAGCCAAGAGCGGAAAAGAGTCCGGCAAATTCAATGCCGATAACTCCGCCGCCGATAATTGAAAGCTTTTTAGGCACATTAGCAATTGAGAGCAGAGCAGTGGAGTCCACAATTTTTGGATTGTCTTTAGCTCCCGGAATTGGAGGCATCACAGGAATAGAACCCGTGCAAACAAGAATCGTTTTAGATTTGTGTTCCGAAGATTCTCCGTTAGGTGAAATTGCTCTGACACTCGCAGGTTTTTCTCCGAATGGAGGCGAGATAATTTCGCCTTTGCCGTTAACCACTTCTACACCCAAATGTTTCATTTGCCCTTCGATACCGCTGCGCAGCTTTGTAATTACTTCGGCTTTCCAGTTTTGAATAGCTGGCCAGTCAAACGAGACATCTGAAATTTTTATGCCGAATTTATCCGCTTCTTTGGCATGAACATATTGCTTCGCTGAATTAAGCAAAGTCTTGGTAGGAATACATCCAACATTCAGGCACGTTCCGCCCAAATGCTGCCTTTCGATTAAGAGAACTTTTTTCTTCTCATGTCCAAGCCGTTCGGCAGCAAGATAGCCGGCAGGTCCTCCGCCAATAATTATCGTATCAAACATAAATGCTCCTTCAGCCTTTTCAGCCTGCCGCTATGAGCAGATCGATATTTGCCACTGCGTCGCATAGAGCCTTCAGAAAACGTGCTGCCGGAGCTCCATCTACTACCTGATGGTTGATTGTCAAACTGAATCCTATATGAGGTTCCAGCCGGCAGTCACAGCTACAACCGCATGAGTTTGTTTCCGATTGAGAGAGAACCGGCTTTTGTTCGATCCCGCAGACTCCAAGGATGGCGACTTCCGGCGTATTAAGCACCGGAGTAAAACTTGTAATCCCAAGACTTCCAAGATTGGAAATTGAAAAAGTGGAACCTGAAATTTCTTCAGGTTTAGCCGAACCCATTTGACAAGCAGCGGCAAGCCGCTTTGCTTCAGATGAAATTTGAGCCAAAGAAAGCAGATTAGCATTGCGTATAACAGGAACCATAAGCCCTTTCTGTGTATCTACCGCCATTCCAAGATGAACATTTTCAAAGGTTCTGATTGTATCGCCTATTTTGTGTGCATTCATGTATGGATAACGGATAAGCAGCCGTGAAGCGGCGAATAGAATCAGATCATTTACAGTTATTTTGGAAAGCCCAAATCCCGCCGAAAATTCTTCTGACGTTTTTATTCTTGATCGGATTTCCTGCAATTTTGAAACAGACGCAGAAGCGTTGAGGGTAAATTGAGCGCTCTCCGCCAGTGATTTAAGCATTTTATCAGAAATTATTTTGCGGATTCCCTTGATGGGAGTTTCTGTAATTGCAGAGACTGACGGCTGGAGGTTTGATGTTATATCTTCTGCTGTTATGCGCCCTCCAATGCCGGAGCCTTGCTGCGGAATTGTGCCCGCTTCCATTGCTTTGGCTGCGGCAGTTAATGCCGGTCTGTTTTCAAGCGTCGCCAGTACATCGCGTTCAATGATCCTGCCGCCAGGACCTGAACCCCAAGCCGCTTCGACAAAAAGCGCCTCTTTTTCTGCCAAATTACGAGCTCGAGGAGAAATAGGATAATCTGAGGACTGAGGACTGGGGTCTAATCGAACCTGCGATTCGGGTTGAATATTGTTATTTGCAATTTGGGTATTTGAAATAGATATTTTTTCCGAACTTTGATCCCCAGACCCCAGACCACAGTCACCAATTCCAAGCTCGAGAGCGTCTTTCCAAGCTTCGCCGGCTTGACCGATTACAGCAATTGGCTCCAAGACGGGCACATCATCACCTGCGTTCCACAAAACTTTGAGTACTGTGCCGACAGCTCCGGCAGGGATCTCAAATGAAGCTTTGTCGGTTTCAACCTCGCAAGCTGTAGTTTCTGCCGTTACCTCATCACCTTCCTTTATTTTCCAATCAACGATGATGCATGATTCAACTGTGTTTCCCTGCCGTGGCATTATCAATATATGAGCCATAATTTCTCCTTAAACTTTCGATTTAAATCTCCGATTAGTTTGCCTTTTTTATGTTTATTTCTGCTTCGAGCAATTCCGATTCTGCACCTGCGTCAAGGAATTCATCGGTTAGAATTAAATCCATTGCTGACAAAGGTAGTACATTAGTAAAGCCGAATTTGCCGTATTTGCTGGAATCTGCTACAAGAATTGTTGTACCGGCACGTGCTTTCATCGCTTTGACAATTTCTGCTCCTTCGATAAGGTGGGTTGTCATTCCCCGCTCGATGGTAAAACCATCAGTGCCCACAAAGGCAAGCCTTACATTGACTCGGTTGATCGTTTCCAAAGCGATAGGACCTACCATTGATTCGGTTGCTCTGCGAAACTCACCGCCAATCATAGTGATTTGCAAATTGGGGAGCATTCGGGCGTATGAAAAAACCAGTGTCGAATTAGTAACGATATGGACATCCTGTTTGTCCGTTAAAAAGCGGGCGATGAGAGCGGTCGTGGTTCCTGCCTCAATCATTATTACGTCTCCGTCTTGAACAAGCCCTGCCGCAGCCTTAGCGATAGCGTTTTTTCGCTCGGGAAATACCCGTTGCCGTTCCAGAATAAGGCGGTGAATTGAAGCTGCCGCCCCCCCATGTTTGCGGTTGATCCAGCCTTTATCCTCAAGGCCACGCAGATCCCCTCTGATTGTGACTTCGGAAAGCCCAAGATCACGGGCTAATTCTCCTACGGAAACTGTTCCTTCGGCTGAGAGCCGGTCGAGAATTATCTTTTCTCTTTGTTTTAGTTCGATTCTCATTTCCTCTTGCCTTTCGAAATTCTTTCGATTCACTTTCGATTATAGGCTATGTTGAGGTAAAAAGCAAGTAGATAATTCAGACATCGTACGCAAAGGGGTGCGGTGTATTGACAATCATCGGCAGGGGGAGAGGCGTGGCTGACCGGGAAAACATCTCCGGGACTCCTCGCCAGAGAGACTGCAACGCAGGCTCAGAGGCGGACTCCCCTGGAGTTTTCCCGAGCAGACACGCCTCTCCCCCTGCCGATAATTGTCTACTACTTCATATGCCCATACATTTGGTACGCCCCAACCCTAGACTTCGCTCAATTTTAGTATTAAAATAATATTAGGAATGAAAAAGCCCTTTTTTGCAACAATAATAATTTTCCTCTTGGCGGTTCCTTTAAGTCTATTCTCTCAAGTGCGGGATTTTATGCCGCATATTACGAATATTCAGATAGAAGCCCGGCAGAACCTTGTAAGGCTTACATGGACAGATTCCCCTGACGCTCGGGGTAATGTTTATATTTTTAGGGCGGCACGCCCATTTACAGGCGCAATTCCTGCCAATATAAGACCTATCATTGTTAGGTATGGGCAGCAATATTTCATTGATGACACTGACGGCATGGACAATGTTCATTATTTTATCGCGGCAAGCGATCTAACAGGGCAAAGGTTCGATCTAATTCTGCCAAGAATAAACAGTATAAGCATTGGTTTTGCCCAAACTCCGCAGATAGATGTTCCGATTGTTGTCGCTCCTCCTGTTGTCAGGGAACTTCCAAGGGGCATATCAAATTTAAGAGCGGTATTGGAAGGGGATAGGGTCGTTATAACCTACGATGTATCGGAGCCGCACAGAAATGTTGTTTTATACCGTAGTATGCAGCCTGTCCATCGGCCGCAGGATTTGCGTAGTGCCGTCATTGTGCAGTCGGGAATCAGACCTCCTTTTATCGATATGCCTGTTTCCGGTATTAACTGGTATTATGTTGCTTTGTTTCAAGACGAAATCGCCGCCGGAAATATTACGATAATACCGGGAGTTAACGCCACAGTAACTTCGGTGATGATACCTTCCGCATTGGAGTCTGAGCCTTATCTTCGACCAATGCCGCTGCCAGTTTTAACTTTGCGCAACATTATGCCTGAAGGCTTTTTCGCAGATACACATGAAAAGATGCCCCTCAGAGCTGATACTATTGCGATATTGCGTCAATTCGATATGCCGCAAAGAAAGCCTTTGGAAAAGTTGGAGCCTCGTGTTTTTGCGGCTGATTTGGAAGCTCCTGCGGGCGGTGAAGAATCAATTTTGTTTCAGATAATCATGGAACACTTT
>Ga0123355_10003084_pt1 | contig 23757 bp, 26 predicted proteins | sample TergutEmb28metaG_3_FD_89872 | JGI IMG/M metagenome (GOLD analysis project Ga0123355, IMG submission 89872) | Embiratermes neotenicus P1 segment gut microbial communities from Petit-Saut dam, French Guiana - Emb289 P1 | ecosystem: Host-associated > Arthropoda: Insects > Digestive system > Gut ... | reverse complement strand
GCCCTGGGACTCGGAGATATGCTGGACGAAATAGTAAAACTCCTCCCAAAAGCTGAAGAATTGGAGGAAGAGGACGATGTCATAAAAGTAGCCATTGTGGGCAAGCCCAATGTGGGTAAATCTTCGTTAATCAATCGTATTTTAGGTGAAGATAGAGTAATCGTCAGCAACATCCCTGGCACTACAAGGGATGCGGTAGACTCGCCCTTTGAAAAAGACGGCAATAAATACGTGCTAATAGACACAGCGGGCCTTCGCAGAAAAAGTAAAATCAGAGAAAATATAGAACGATATTCCATAGTAAGAGCCGTTTCAGCTGTAGAACGCGCTGACGTATGCATCTTGCTAATAGATGCCGAAGAAGGCATAACAGAACAGGATACAAAAATCGCCGGCATTGCCCACGAGCGAGGCAAAGCAGCGATAATAGCTGTTAATAAATGGGATGCAGTAGAAAAAGATACCCACACAATGAAGAAATTTTCTAAGGAAATCGACACAGAGCTTGCATATATGCCTTATGCGCCTAAGCTGTTCATCTCTGCCAAAACAGGGCAAAGGGTGGATAAGCTGTTTGAATTAATCTATTCGGTATACCAAAACAACGCCATGCGCATTAGTACAGGGCTGCTTAATGATGTAATTATAGAAGCAACCGCGGTGCACCAGCCCCCTACTGATAAAGGTAAAGCATTACGAATTTATTATGCTACGCAAGTTTCTGTAAAACCGCCAACTTTTATTTTGTTTGTGAATGATAGTAAGTTGATGCATTTTTCGTATAAACGGTTTTTAGAAAATAGGCTTAGGGATGCTTTTGGATTTGGCGGTACGCCTATTCATTTTATAGTTAGAGAACGGGAGAAGCGAGATAGATAGTTAATCAGTTCGGCACAGAAAAACATACGCAGGCGGGACATTCCTCATCTCTCGTTTTACATCGATCTGGGGGAAAAATTGCTCAATAAACTCTTTTTTTAGCAATGTGTATTGAAAAGTTATAAAATTCCCGCCCTGTTTTAAGTGCTTTTTTGTCTCATGTAAAATTTTTGTTGATACTTCCTGCGGCAAGCTAGCAAAAGGAAGGCCAGAAATAATATAATCTGCTAAATCAATACCATGTTGTTTTAAATATTTTCCAATATGCTCCGCAGAATCATTGATTATGTGAATGTTTGTGACTTCAGAGTATTTTTCAGATAATAGATTATAAAATTCAATATTATTTTCAAAAAGCAAAACTACAGTGTCTGTACTCTTTTGCTTTATAATGTTGTCTGTAAAAACACCTGTGCCGGGGCCGTATTCTACTATGCATTTGGCTTTATCAAAGTCAATTGTGCTCGTCATTTTATCTGCAAGGTATTTTGAGCTTGGTAGAACAGCACCTACTGTTCGCGGTTGAGTTATATATTGTTTTATGAATGATAGGCCGTTTTTATTTGACATAGGCTTGCTCCTTTTTAGTAGATGATTTGGTCATAGGCGATATTTAGTGTTAAATTTAAACCATCATAATGACTTCACCCTATATCTATACTCCTCAACATAAGCTTGATTTTGCTCCATGCCACCTTCTACATTGCCGCTGATAAAAAAAGGTGGAGATATTCCAGCTTCTAAATAACATTCGGCTACTTCACAAATCAACATATTGACAATGGCGGTACAAACAGCTGTAGAACCCGGTGCAATGACTTTGCCCTCAGCAATCTCTACCAGGCCATCACCTTTTGGTATTTTTGTATCAATAACATAATCTGCCACTTCAAACAACTTTTTGCCGCTACTATGGCGGCTTTTTTCATGTTGATAAGCCATTGAGGTAATGGCAACTACCACCAGGCCTTTGGCCTTGGCTTCCAAGGCCATCTCAATAAGCAAAGAGTTAATGCCAGAGTTTGAAAATACGATCAACACTTCGCCGGGATGTGTTTCGTAATTATCTAAAATATGTTTGGCGTAACCGGACATACGCTCCACTATTGAGCTTTTTACTGCGCCTTCATGCAACATTGCGCTAGTCTCATAAGCTGCTGCTACCGCTTGGTTATAACCTTTTCCTCCTGGTTCGGTTGCTAGGCTTGTTCCCTCCATGGTTTCGCCAGGGACGGCAAAACGGTTTACATCCATAAGTAGAGACATGCCGTAGTGGCCTATAAAAGTGATGTCTGCTTGGGTCATTTATAGCTCTCCCTTTGATAAATTCTACTCTATCGGCTTACTTTCTTCATATAGAGTATGAGGACAAAAATCTTGCCCTGTAGCCCATTCAATTTCACCATCATTTACAAACACTTTTTTGAATAACTGAATTTCAGATAGTTGACGATAAAATTTATGACTTAAATTTGGCTTAAAGTTATACAATCGCCTTTCATTTTCGCCAAAAACAAGTATTAATCTATAATCATCTAGCGGTGTCGCTGATTTCAATTCTGGATATGCATTCATTTATTCTAGCCCCTTTATTTTATAATACTCTTCGTCTGTTTGCATAATTTCCCACAATGCGGATAACTCATCATGATGAATATCTGCCCAAGCTACAATATACTTCGTTTGCTTTTGTGGAAATTTACCAGCAAGGATATTACCATCCAAATCAAATACTGCTTTTGCATCACCATATTTTGCGTGAAAATGAGGTTTGTGGTGTTGTTCCGTATCTTTAAAGTACATTCTAATTACAATTCCATAAAAAGCTGATATGATTGGCATACATATACTCCTCCATTTCAAAACTATACTACCAATATTTAGACAAAACATCAAATTAATATTCCCCTACTATCATTCCTCATGTATACTAGCAACCATGAGGTGAAAAAATCATGGGAAAAATTCTTAACATCGGTTCCATTAATATTGACTATGTATACTCTGTCCCCCACTTTGTTAAATCGGGAGAAACTTTGGCGACATCATCTCGTCAGATATTCCCTGGTGGCAAAGGTATGAATCAATCCATTGCCCTTGCTAGAGCCGGCGCAAACGTTAGTCATGCCGGCATGGTAGGCAGCGATGGTGAATGGTTGATAAAAATCTTGCAAGAGTCGGGGGTAGACACAAGTTTAGTAAGCCTCACTGATAATCCTGGCGGACATACGATTATTCAGGTAGATGAGCATGGAGAAAATTGCATTTTACTGTTCCCTGGGGCCAACCGCCAATTAGATGAAACATTCATAAGCAAGGCCATATCTCAATTTTCAGAAGGCGACATACTGCTTTTGCAAAACGAGGTAAGTTGCGTCGCACACGCTATTAAAACGGCTAAAGCACAGGGAATGAGCATAGCTTTTAATCCCTCCCCCTTTGACGCAGAAATCGCCAGCTATCCCTTAGAATTAATAGATTGGTGGTTACTAAACGAGATTGAAGGCCAAGCTATTAGCAATACGAATAAGCCTACAGAAATGTTAGATGCAATATCACAAAAATACCCAAATACAAGTATAGTGCTGACTTTAGGCGAGGACGGCGTCTACTGTCATTACAAGGGTGAAACTTATTTCCATAACAGCTATAAGGTGCAGGTGATAGATACTACCGCCGCTGGAGACACTTTTACCGGATATTTTATATGTGCAATATCCCAGGGAGAAAAAATCGAAGAAGCACTTCGCTTGGCTTCAAAAGCTGCCTCTATTGCAGTATCGAAAAAAGGCGCAGCAGTTTCTATACCAAAACTAGAGGAGATTTAAAATGCAGGATTATATACTAAGAGGAACTGCCATGAAGGGTTTTATACGAGTTTTTGCAGCCACTACCAAAAATCTGGTGGAAGAGGCGCGAAGTATACATGAGACAAGCCCTGTAGCAACAGCTGCTTTAGGCAGAATGCTAACAGCCGGCAGCATGATGGGCGCAATGTTAAAAAATGACGAGGATATTCTTACGCTAAACATAAGAGGCGATGGGCCTATAGGGGGAATAGTGGTTACTGCTGACAGTAGCTCCTGCGTTAAAGGCTATATCCATAACCCACTAGTTGATATTCCTTTAAAAAGGGCTGGAAAATTAGATGTAGGTAGGGCAGTTGGCTCTGGCACATTGACTGTAATAAAAGATTTGGGATTAAAAGAGCCGGTATCTGGGCAAATTGCTTTAGTTTCTGGGGAAATTGCCGAAGATATCACTTACTACTTTGCCATAAGCGAGCAAGTTCCATCAGCGGTTGTACTGGGGGTTTTGGTGGATAGAGATTACACTGTAAAGCAGGCTGGCGGACTAATTTTGCAAGTGATGCCCGGCGCAAGCGAAGATTCCATTACACATTTAGAAAAAGCTGTAAGCAACTTGCCCCCCATAACTACTCTATTAGACGAAGGCAGATCTCCCGAGGATATTTTAGAAATAATATTCGCTGGCCACGATATGGAAATACACGATAAAATCTTACCAAGCTATTATTGCAATTGCTCCAGAGAGAAAACAAGATTAGCCCTGCAAAGTGTTGGCAAAGACGAATTAACCGCAATTTTAGAAGAAGACAAGGGAGCAAATTTACACTGCCATTTTTGTAATAAGGACTATTATTTTGATGAGGCAGATGTACAAGAATTAATTTCCAAGTTCGGAGGAAAGCAATGAATTACATTAGTACAAGAGGAAAAATTAAACCAATAAAAGTGGCCTATGCTGCCGCAGGAATGTACGCGGAAGATGGCGGCTTGTACACCCCTCAAGAAATGAGAAAAAAGCTAGATGACCACGATATACTTTGCCTGGCATGGCTTTCCCATAAAAGGCGATTTGCCTTTCTTGCAGGAAGATATATGAAGGATATTTATATAGGCTTGCCGGCTATGTTTGGCGATACAAGTTTTGCCGCAAAGGATTTTAACGGCGATATACCGGGTATAGTAGTACGAGACGGCAGAAGCTTTACAGAAATGTGGCATGGCCCTTCAGGCTCTTCCTTTGACCTTGCGTTGCGTCCTTTACCTACAATTTTTGAATATTATATTACTGCCGTGGGCAAGGGAGAACCCTACATATACGGCTATAATATAGAGCCAAACGGTGAACTTGCCCCTCTAGTCATTACGCCATCAACCGGCGAGGAGGCTCTAGCCCTCGTAAATGCCGTAGAAAGCATGACTAAAGGCAAAATTGCAGTATTTTATCCCATAAAAGAAACAAGTGATGTAAACCGCCGCTTATTAGAAAATAGTCAAAATGACAGGGTATTTGTGTGTGGAGTAGATGCTGGTATTAACGAAATAAGCCATTGCATAACACAATTTATAAAAGCCCATAAAGTGGGTAAATCTGGCATGCACCCTATGAGGGGCGACAGTCAAAATTGGTTTGGGATTATCTCTCAAGTTACCAATTTGGTGTCCTGTTACTGCGATATGATCATAAAAGAGCAGATTAAATTGGGAGATTGGGTTAATCTTGCTATCCCTTACGATGAGACTCTTGAAATGGCTACCATTGCCTTTTATGCAAAAGAAATGGGGCTTAATGTGGATAAGATTATTTGTCCTGCGCCTAACGGCTCTATCTTGCATAAATTGATAACGAATGGGGAGTTAGATGCCACATGTTTTAGGGAGGGCGCCTTTATCCCAGTAGCTCTTGAACGGCTGCTACACGCTGTTTTTGGGATGGATGATGGCTTTATTGGAAATGTAATCGCCAAGCTTGAAAAGGGTCAAAATTATGTTTTGCCAGATGAGTTTGCATATAAGTTACGTGAGGCGTTTTATTTATGTGAAGAATCAGATGTAGTTGCAGCTTTAGACAAGTATGAATCTGAAACTGGAAGCACCTTAGTTCCTCTTGTTATTGCGGGGGAGAATCCTGATAAAGATTACACACCTGAAAATGCTGGTAAAGTTATATATTTAGAAGATATCTTTGCCGAGATAAATTTATTTATCGGACAGTAAAAGCTTTTCACCAAATCATCTGCTACAACTTGTAGAGGGCGACCAATCCTGGTCGCCCTCTCTAAAATCTCACTCATAAAAATCCACAGCAGCTCTATCTTTCAAAACACTGCTCACAAACTCCCCTACTCTTAAATGTTCCGGATGCACTTTATATTTTGCTAAATCTGCTTCATCTTTAAAGCGGCTATCCAACATAACATCCTTATTGCTAGATTCTAATAAATCAATATCCACACGCAATTCAATAATCTCGGGAATAAGCTTGCATAAAGCCTCTAATTCAAGCTTCACTTTTTCTGCATTTCGGCGATTTTCCTCTGCTGAAAATTCATCTTTAAAATTCCAAGCAACAATATGTCTCAACATAATATCTCCTAAACTTTTACAATAACTCTGGTAGCAACAAAATCCACGCCTGTACCGGCAACATTTTTTAAAACTATATCTCCCATACCCACAGGAGCTTGCATTATCACTGCTTGCACAGCTTTTGCACATTCCATTATCTTGGCCTTAGGCACTGGCTGCTCGTTTCTTACAGAAAGCATAGGAATATCTCCGCCCTCAACCCTTACAGAGGTGGCTATGTTTCTTGTAGGATTTGTCAACTCTTCTTTTCCATATGTGATACCAATTTTGCACAAATGGCCAGATACGTCCATTTCACCATCGTCAGAGACGGCTACAGTAAGCTCGCATCCCAGCGGGCAGCCTATACAAATCATATTGTGTGTCATTTATTTCACCGCCTCTATTTTTACAAAGCACGATTTCATGTCTTTAACCTCTTCAGCAGAAAGTGAAACTTTTTCCATCTCTGCCGGGACAACAATTCGCTTCTTCTTAGATTTTATTAAGCGATTGCCATCGTATACACTTATTCTGGCGTTTTGATACACTGCATTGCTGCGGAAAAGAAGCTCTGCAGGCTCGTCTTCCTGTATAAAGTTCGGAGAAACATAGCTTACACCTTGACTTGGGTTTACATCTATTTTATTTTTTTCTGCAACACGCCCGCCGCTTGCGATAAAGTTTGCCGCGGCGGTTCCTGCACGGTAAGATTCGTAGGTAACATCATCTGCCAAATCGTGAACATGCAGTACGTTACCGCAAGAAAAAATTCCTGGAATATTAGTTGAAAGATTGCTATTTACCACAGCCCCACCGGTTTTATTAGAAAGGGTTACGCCTGCTTTTTTAGAAAGCTCATTTTCCGGCAATAAGCCCACGGATAAAAGTAGGGTATCACAGGGGATGTACTGTTCTTCTGAATATATAGGGGTGCGATTTTCATCAACTGGGGCAACATACACACCCTCCAGGTGTTTGCGGCCTTCTATTCTAGTTACTGTATGAGATAGTTTTAAAGGTATGCCGTAATCATCCAAACATTGGGCGATATTGCGTTTAAGGCCAGAGGAGAATGGCATTAGCTCGTAAACGCCTAAAACTTTTGCACCCTCCAAAGTCATACGGCGTGCCATAATAAGGCCAATATCACCTGATCCTAAAATTACCACGCGCTTGCCGGGCATTATACCCTTCATATTAACAAGTGCTTGCGCTGTTCCGGCAGAATACACTCCACGGCCTCTATCGCCGGGTATACCCAGCGCACCGCGGGTTCTTTCGCGGCAACCCATACCTAAAATAACAGCACCAGCCTGTACTTGCTTAGCACCAGATGGCGAAATATAGGTAACAAGCCTATCTGCACTAAGATCAGTAACCATGGTGTTTAGTGAAAATTCTACTTTAAGTTCCACAGCACGGTCTATAAGACGCTGTGCATATTCTGGGCCTGTTAGCTCCTCTTTAAAAACATGCAAGCCAAAACCATGGTGTATACATTGATTTAAAATTCCGCCAAGGTGGGTATTACGTTCTAAAATGCAGACTTTCTCTACCCCTTCTTCCTTAGCGCGAATGGCAGCAGAAAGCCCTGCTGGGCCGCCGCCTATAATCATTAGGTCCATATGGATTCCTCACTTATCCCTAATTCTCTAGCTAAAATCTCGCCTAGCTTGATGGAGCAAAATCCACCTTGGCAACGCCCCATTTGTGCACGTGTACGGCGTTTTAATGCCGATAAGCTTTTTGCTCCCACCGGGCGATGGATTGCCTCTATGATTTCGGCCTCCGTAACAGTTTCGCAGCGGCAAATCATCTGGCCATATTTTGGATTTTGCTTGATTAATTCAGCTTGTTCCTCAAAACTTAGCTTGCTAAACTGTTTAATTCTGTTACGTTTCGGATTGTAGTTTGGATTAGTTTCGGGCTTAAGCCTGTCTGCTGCCATTTTTGCAAGCATCTCTCCAATTGCAGGCGCAGCAGAAAGCCCCGGCGAATCTATACCTATTGCATTAATAAAGCCCGGCTGCGGCTCGTTTAATATAAAATCTTCATCCGCATGTTTAGAACGTAAGCCAGAAAATGTAGTGATACGCCCCCATAGAGGTAAATCTGCCATAGATTGCGTAGCATTTTTAAACACTTCATCCAAACCTGCTCTGGTAGTACTGGTATCTTGACGATCTGCAATATTTTCGGCATTAGGGCCTATTATTATATTATCGTCCACTGTTGGTGCTATTAATATCCCCTTACCCAATGGCCCAGGTAGTGGGAAGAGTGTGCAATTTACAAATCCTTTATGCGCATTATCCAACAGATAATACTCCCCACGCTGAGGCAAGATTTCTTCTTTTTTATCAGCAACAAAATTATTTATGGTATCAGACTCTACGCCGGCGGCATTAATCACTGTTGCAGCGGTAAATGTTCCGTTTGTTGTTTCTACTGTAATAGGCTCTCCCTTTATTACATTGGTAACAGGGGTATCCATCAAAAATTCTACACCATTACTTGCCGCATTTTCGGCAAAGGCTATAGTTGCCTCGTAAGGGGATATGATTGCCGCAGTTTTTGCCCAAAGCGCAGAATGCAGCCCTAGCGACAAATTAGGCTCTATGTCGTAGGCTTCTTCGGCATTAAGCAATTGTAAATCTTTTACGCCGTTAGTTATGCCGCGGCGATACAGCTCTTCCAGCTTAGGATAATCCTCTGGATTGAAGCATAAAACCAGTGAGCCGTTTACTTTGAAAGGAAAATCCAATTCATCTGCTAATAAAGGGAACATAGCGGCTCCCGCTACATTAAGCTTGGCTTTAAGGCTGCCTGGCTTACAGTCGTAACCTGCATGTATTATTCCGCTATTAGCTTTTGAAGCTCCGCAAGCTATATCGTCCTGTGCCTCTATTACAAGGATTTTTAGCTTGTATCGGCTAAGGGAACGGGCGGCAGCGCATCCGCTTATCCCGGCGCCAATTATAATGGTATCATAGTGCTTTGGTAATTGTGACATTAACGCAACTCCCATGTTGTGATTTAGTATAAACTATTCACTATATTTTTTCTTCGCACCTATTCTAACATAAATTGCGATTGTTTTACATGTTTATCAAAAAAATCAAAAAATACTCTTAAAGCCATTTAAAGCTCTAAGAGTATTTTTTGCTTTGATAATAGTATTAATTATTAACTACATTCACGCTTCTTGTAACTGCATTATTGTCATTATTATTGCTTCGAGTATGGGCATATACTCGTATATTTTGTGTCCATTGCGGATGCACAACAATTTCCCACTCTCTGCTACCGTCTACAGTACGGCCTCCTGTTGCTGTTACTCTGCTATCGTTTACTATTGCCCACACGTGCTCAGTTGCAGCGTTGGTTCGTACAACAATAGTGTTAGCAGAACCTATCCCAAAATGCGCAAGGTTAATAGTACCCGGTGATACACTTTCGATTCTAGCATTTGCTTCTGCTGTTACTGTCACACGTACAGTGTCTGTCGCTGCCCCGGTGGCAGTATTCGTTAAATTTGCGTACACAGTTATGGTTTGAGTTCTGTCTGGGCGTACGTCTATAGTCCATGATGCATTAGTAGCAGTAATATTTCCTCTACGAGCATTTACGCGCCTTCCATCTACTGTGGCCCACACGTATTGCACATCTCTGTTTGTGCGTACCGTGATAGTTGCGCGGCTGTCACGGCTAATAGAGCTTGGGCTAATAGATGCTCTGCTAATATTTGCAGCAGTTACAACAGCAGGTACGTAAGGGGCAGCATTTTCAACTGTTTGTGTTTGACTCACTTGACGCCCACCTAAAGTCCATGTGCTATTTGCATTCACGGTAACTTGGTGCGATCCTGCTTGACGGGGTCTATATGATACAGTCCAAGTTCTTTGGTTGTTAGCCTGTGCTGTTGATGTAGCAGGCCTTACATTTTCTTCGCCTTGCAAACTAATCCACACATAATTAACCGCTGCATCCGTCACTATCGTAAGTGTAACATTGCCTGCGGCAGTTGCTGGTGCTTCTGTAATACTATAAATACGATGCTGGTTACCTGTTGGTATTTGTGGCGTTGCCGACTGTTGCTGACCTACTACAGTAATAGGCACAGCAACCCTAGCTGCGCCTGCTTGAACATTTGTAGCATTTGCATAAACCGCAACTGTTTGTGTAGCATTGGGAGCCACCGTAAGATTCCACGTTGTTTCGCCAGTTGCAGTGTTTGTTGATGCTTGCGTTGCGGCTGTAAAGCCCCCATTTACACTTGCAAAAACATAAGATGCGTTGATTGTATTGATTTGAAACATAACATTTTGGCCTGCATTTATCGTAGTTTGTCCAACATTAACCGACGTAAAAGCCGGTGTATTGGCATTAGCCAAAGCTGTAGTCGGTAAAACCGTCACAAGCATTAATGCACTAATTGCCAATGCAATAATCTTTCCTCTTAAACCATTAAACATAAAATTAAATCTCCTCTCAAAATTTACAAAGTTCTTCAGCTATAAAGATATATTACTTTAAGCCATTAGTCAAGTTTCCCATATCTACGGGCTTCAAACACTTTTATCATTATCATCCTTCACATTCGCGCTTACCAAGCCAATAGCCTATAACCAGCCATTTCATAGCTATCATCGCAGCAATTGCTAACAATGCATAAATTATTGCCATTTTATTCTCTGGTGAAATTATGATGCAATCTTTAGTATCCATTTTTTCTCCCTACATTCCAAACAATTTTTCTTTCATATCTAGGTAGTATAAATAATTTTCAGGGGTAACATCCGGTGGACAGCGATGGTCGCAAAATGGGATAAAGCCTCCCCGTTCTACATACGGAACCAAACTCTCTAAGTATGATTTGATGGTCTCTTTCCCTGCAATCATCTGCATTTTATCCACTCCGCCCATTATGCGTAGGTTTTTGTATTGGTCTAGCAGCTCTCCCGGATGAGCACAAGAATTTACTTCATATGGAAAAAGACAGTTTATGCCCGAATCTAAGAAAATTTGCAAAATTGGACGCACATCTCCGTCGCAATCGGTGTACCACAGGTTTATTCCATGGTCTGTAAGCTTTTTGCTAATACGCTTGTATCGTGGAGCAACAACTTCTTCAAAGAACGATGGCGGCAAAATTGGCCCATAGTTAAAGCAGATATCTTCCCAACCCGTGGCAAAATCAAAATCCACCTTACCCAGCACTTGATCCAGAGAATGCTCTGCTAGTTGGCAGCAAGTTTCCACCATATCTTCCAGCATATCGGGATAATCTGCCCAAGCATAACAAACACCTTCAAAAGTTAGCATATCACGGATTTTCCCTATCATAGAACCGCAGTTTATCCCTAAAGGGTAATCTCGAGTAGTTGGGTGCGCCTTTAAAATTTTGTCCACGTCAATTTTACGACCCAAGCTATCTAGGTTAAAACGTTCAGCTTTAACAATTCTCCAATCTTCAGGAGTTTTTACTGAAGAATCTGTAAAATGCGGAATAGAAGAACTGCTATCAGCAGGGATCTCTGCGGTTAAACCGTCACTATCCTGGATGATAATTTTATTATCCCGCCGTCCAATTTCTTTATGCTCGAAAGGTGGATCCATCCAAAGATTACCACCTATACTTACGATAGGATCGAAAGCAAAAAAAATATTAGCATCCCCTTCATTTGTAATTTCATTTTCTACAAAAATATCCCATTCAGTGTAATTTTCGTCCCAATAGCCAAACTCCATGTTAAAGCAACGGTCTGCAGATTTAAAATTCATTTGACGGTTAAAGCGTTCACGAGCTGTCATTGTGCCCTTCCAAGGGCTTCTGATAGGTTTTATTGCCATGTTAAATCCCCCCATATCTTTTTGTAAGTATACCCTTAAATGTCGAAAAATTCAAGTTTCCTCGTCAGTGATGTAAATTTAATGTTCAATGGCCTATTTCACCCAATAAGCCTTACCTTCTTTATCCCTATCCATAAAGCCGTATTGTATGAGATAACGCCTAATAGTAACATAATCATCGTAGTAGGCCTGCAAAGCTTTATTAACCTCTTTTTCTGTATATTGGCATCCTTTCTCAAAATCCTGGACAATTTTTTGCAATATAATAATTTTTCTTTTCTCTTTTGCCGGAAAAGCCTTGATAAGTAATTTCCCATCGGCGTCAAAATATCTGCTTACTATTTCTTCATTTTCTTTTTGTGTAATCGCAAAACGCTCATCTATCTGAGTTGCTGTAGGGTGAAAATCTACTAATGCTTCTCCTTTGTGTTTTAATTGTTCCATTTTCTCCTCCATCATTTCTACTAAAGCCACCAATATTTTGGCCTGCTTATATTTTTCACGAATAGAGAAACGTTGATTACGGATTGTGGATGCACTATTTGCTTCTGTTGTAGCAACTATCTCTTTATCTGAATATCCTGCATAAATGAGCCTAGCCACTTCTGCCTGGCCAGAAGATAAACCTGTATAAACTCGCCCTAAGCCAAGATAAAATTCAAAAAGTGATAGGTGTTGATTTTTTACGTGAGCCTCTACAGCTTTTTTTGCATCTAGTAACAAATTATCAACAGAAAAAATGACACCTTGCTCGAATATCTTGCCACAAAGTAAGCAGATATAAATTTTTTCTTGTTTTTTAAATGTAAATCCTCGTTTTAAATCATCACTTGAAGCTTTCCAAAATAATTCGTTGTTCATATGATAAACCTCTTTTTCATATATCTTGTGTTTAATAGACATTTTCAATTTTATCTATAATATTTAAAAATGTCAAGTTGCAATTAACTTTGTAACACAATAATGAGTTGTACATATACTGGAATATCAACAAGCATATATAATGGAGGTTTAGGAATGGGAGCATTTGAACTGCAAGATATTGAAACCCTAGGAAGCGAAGGATCCCTAGACCATAGGAAGGTCCGCGAAGAACGCATCATTGCGTTTAAGGTTTACGATAGCTGCCGCCAGCAAAATTGCCTAACACACGCAGAAATCGGCCCAGCCCGCGCTGCAGAGCAACTTTGCGTAGGAGAAGAACACCACAGAGAAGGGGATATCATAAGGCCCCCGCCATGTGCGGCTTCAGCCACAATGGATAAGTTAAAAATCAAAAGAATTCTTATTTTAGACAAACAGCCAAGCCCTTTTAAAACAGGTTACTGGGATGTAGATGTTAAGTTTGTTTTTGAATATCGCCTAACTTTTAGAGAGATAGACGCAAGCAAAATATGTTCAATCAGAGCACAAAACACCTACACTATGAAGGTTAGCTTATTCGGATCTGTCGGAAGCGGCCTTGTTATAGGTACAGATTTGCTTAAAGCCTTTGGCGATTCTGCCACATTTGATGCAGAACCTTTTGTGATAACAGAAGCCAAAGCAGTAGCTCTTCATGCTCAACTCCATTACTCTCGTCACGGAAAGCACGATGGACACGAGCCACGCGCTAAAGAAGTGCACGTTACTATCGGATTGTTCAGCATAGTAAAATTATTCCGTTTGGTAAATCTTTTTGTGGAGTCTAAAGGTTTCGACATTCCAGAAGAATGTGCACCTACGCCATCTCCGCTAAACCCATGTTTGGTATTTGATGGAATGGACTTCCCGGTAGATATTTTTGCTCCACCACCGAAAAAGCAATTTACTCCAGATGTTGGTATGGATTTGCTTCAAGCTTAACAAAATCCTATAGGGCAACAAAAAAAGAAGCCGTTACAAAACGGCTTCTTTTTGACTGTTTTTATGAATCGCTATTCAGAAAAATCCCTAGAAGTTCGCCCATATGCCACATATAGCACAATAGCGGCAACCATCATCATTAGTACGGCATATACAAAGGTTAATGCCGTATTATCTGCCGCCCCATCTTCTGTAAGCTGTCGTATTGCTACACCCAACGGAAGCGTAAGCGGATGGAACAAAAACGCAGACACATTAAATTCCGTCAACAAACCGTTAACATTTAGGGCAAATATAGCCATAACCGAAGGCAATATCACAGGAAATATTACCCTAAAAAATGTATAAAACGATTTAGCACCCAAATTTTTTGCAGCATCTTCTAAGGTATCATCTATCGAAAAAAAAGCTGCCCTTGTCATTCTTAATGTAAAAGGAACAGATATAATTATATAGCCAATAACCATAATAGCCATTGTCCCGGTTATTGCTTGGTTAAACATGTACCATCTTGGACGCCCAAATGTGGTAACTAAGCCAAGTGCAATAAGCGTTGCAGGCAACATCCAAGGTATCATAAAGCCATATTCGATAAACACGCTAAGCTTATTTTTGATTTTAGTTATTAAACGGCATACCACTAAAACTATGATAGCAACTACAAGAGCGGCTATAAGCGAATATACTACACTTATAAATAGCGGCATATAAGCAGCCGGTCTGGTAAACACCATTATATAATTTTCCAAGGTAAAGGCCGAAAGGCTAAGAGATCTACGGGCAATAGCAGCCGAATCTGTAAAAGAGAACAGAATAATTAGAATAACCGGGGCTACATAAATTAAAAATAAAACGTAGGCATAAACATGCGCCAAAGCATTAAGTATCGGATTTTTAATTTTTTGTTTAACTATCTCTGTTTTTACTTTAGATACAGACAAATAATGTCCGCGCTTTTCAAGCCAAGCTAAAACCCCTATTAGTAATATAGACGATACTCCCAAAAACAAGGCCATTAAAGAAGCCAAATCCCTAGAACCCGGCATTTGTGCAAATGATAGCATCATGGGGTTAATAGTTTGAAACTCTCTACCTCCCACCAAAAGAGGGGCGGCCATAGCACTTAAGCCACCATTGAAGGTAAATAAAGTAACAGCCGTTAAAGAAGGCAACAGCACCGGAAGTACCACTCTCCTAAGTATGGTAAACTGCGATGCTCCCATGTTTTGCGCTGCTTCAACAGTCTGAAAATCTACGCTTGCCATTGCATTACGCAAAAAAATCATATGCAAGCCTGTTGCGGCAAAAGTCATCACAAACAGAACAGCCCAAAAGCCCTCAAACCAAGCAGTATTAAAAGTCGGAAAAATTCTAGCTAGCACAGCAGTTACGTAACCGTCATGTGCATAAAGAAATCTATAGCCAGATACCAAAACAATACCGCCATATAACAATGTAGTCATATAGCCCAATCTTAAAATCTTAGCGCCTCTAATTTTAAAATACTCAGTAATTAACACCAAGCTAACGCCAACAAAACCAACTGTAATCGAAAGTATAGGAGCAAGTATAAAACTGTTTCGCAAAGCTCTGGTTGCTCTTTCAGAACCAAAAAGCCGTTCTGGTGCTCTCATTGTAAACTCGCCGTCTTGCCAAAAAACGGAAACTACTGTGTTAATATTGGGAACAATAAGAAAAAACACAATAATCCATAAAAGTACTGCATAAACCATTAAGGTTAAAGGGTTATATTTTTTAAAAAAAGACATCTTCTCAACCCCCTAATCATATTGTAAAACATTATCAGGATCAAAGCTTAACTTAACTTTTTCCCCCATTTCATACATAGGAACGCCGCTATTCTTTTCTATCACTTTGACTGTAGAGCCACCTACATCCAAAGTATATTTGATGTAAAGCCCATAGTACTCAGAAGCAACAACCTCAGCATCGTCTACAACTACATGTTTAGAGCCAGGTGAGTTCACATACATGCGCTCCAAACGAATATAGCATTTTTTATCTGATTCGATATTGGCTTTCTGCAAAAAGTTTGCATCTAATTTATTAATATCACCAATAAAATTACATACAAATTCTGTTTTAGAGTAATTGTAAATTTCGTCTGGCTTGCCTATTTGCTCAATAACACCCTCGTTAAATACTGCAATACGGTCTGAAAGAGTTAATGCCTCCTCTTGATCGTGGGTTACGTATATAGTGGTTATACCAAAACGGCGTTGCAAATCTTTAAGCTCATTTCTTAGCTGCACTCTTAACTTGGCATCCAAGTTAGACAAAGGCTCGTCCAAGCAAATAATGGATGGTGTATTTACAAGCGCTCTTGCAATAGCTACACGTTGTTGTTGACCGCCAGAAAGCTCGTTTATTTTTTTCGCCATCTGCGCTGGCCCTAAATCGACTTTTTGACCGATTTCTGCAACTCTTTTTTTTATTTCATCTTTAGGCACTTTTTTGACTTTTAGGCCAAACGCTATGTTCTCATATACAGTCATAGATGGAAACAAGGCATAGTTTTGAAAAACCATGCCTATGTTACGCTTCTCTATCTCCAGATTGGTTATGTCCTTTTCATTTACGCTGACAGTACCGCTTGTTGGTATTATAAAGCCGGTTATGCTACGCAATGTAGTAGTTTTTCCGCAACCCGAAGGGCCAAGAAGGGTGAAAAATTCACCCTCCTCTACCTGTAAGTCTATGCCTTTAAGTGCCATAAAGTCGCCAAATGCCACTTTTATATCATTTAAAATAATCATAGTCTCGAATTAATCCTTCTCTTGTTATTTAAATTGAGTATTACTCCCATTTCAATCTCACACATTCGCTTTGCGAATGTATTCGCATAGCTTGCTTCGCAAGTTATTATTGCATGTAAGTTAGATAAATATGCTCTAACCAGTCACCTATATGATACGAAACCGTAGCCCAATCAATATTTTGATGTTGTAATTCTGCCACTGTTAATGTGATTCCTGTCAAACCTTCCAAAGAATCTGGATGGGCCGGTAAGAAGCCGAATTCATAACTAAAGCCGTGCATTACTTCTGCAGTTCCAAACCAGTCAATAAAGCGTTTTGCTGCTTCTTCGTTAGCTGCTCCGTTGATTAAGGCAACGCCTTCTATAGAGAAAGGAATACCTACATCAGGTACTACTATGCCCATATTTATGCCGTGTTGTTCTTCTCTAAAAGGTATACCATGAGACCACATTTGACTCATAACTACATCGCTTTCTGGGTCTACGATATCATTAAAAATATCTAAACCTTGAGGCACAACTACGCCATGAGCAAATTTGCCTTCAATTTGAGCCCAACCTTCAGCAGATACACCTAAGTGTCCATTAGGATCTAAGTATCTACCAAAGATGCCACTCAAAACCATTTGCACTGTACTTCCTGTTAAAGCCGATGGAAGCGCGTAACGTCCGTGGAAATCTGGATTTTGCCATAGGTCTAACCAGTCTGTTGGTGCTTCTTCAGGGCTCATTTGGCCTAACTCGTACACTAATAAGTTGCCAACAAGAATAACTGCATGGAAAAGCCCGTTTGGATGGTTAAGGTGTGATGGAATTTCACTCGCCCACGGTGGCACATGAGGGGCAATAACCCCTTCTTCTTCAACTTGCACCCAAAGCATTGGGTTAAGACCAAAAATTACATCGCCTAAAGGGTTATAACGTTCAGCAACAAGTCTGTTTGCAAGGGCAACTCCACCAAGGTCAACTAATTGCACATCTATGCCAAGTTCTGCCATTGCGCGTTCTTGTATCCATTCGCCGCGGCCATCAGATACTGCGTTTGAATATAGTACAATTGTGTCTCCGCCAGTAGTTACAGTTTCTGGTACATCTGCAGGCGCTGCTTCTTGAGCCGTTGGGGCATCTGGTGCAGTCGGTGCTGCTGCTTCATTTCCACAAGCTTGTAAAAACAAAGCACCTGCCAATACACCTACTAATAAACTTACTTTGATAAATTTCTTTTTCATTTTGTTTTTTCCTCCTAGTGCGAATTTAAACTTCTGACTTATTTAGCACAAAATACCAACTTGAACCTTGTCGGTTTTTTCGTACTTAAGATGCGGTTAAAATCGCACCTGATAGAAGTTAATTTCCATTTTACTCCGCTAGCAATTCCACTAACCTGTCCGGAAAGTTTGTGATGATGCTGTCCACACCTTGACTAATGCAAAAACGCATTTCTTCATCACCATTCACTGTCCATGTATGAACTGCCTGCCCTTCCTTGTGGGCACGTTCTATAAGATCAGGCTCTAGCCCAAGCAATGCATATGCCGGATGCAATGCGTGACCTGTGGCGTATTTTTCAGCTCTTATAAGCGGTTGCATATATAATAATCCCGTTTTAATGTTCGGGTTAATGCCTTTACATATTTCCATGGATATATGGTTAAACGAGGACAAAAACACCCGTTCTTCTGCTTTTTTGGCAATTACGCAATCTATAACGATTTTTTCTAAATTAGCATAAATCGTTTGATAGTTTTTAAGTTCTATGTTTAGAACTTTATCGTGCTGGATGCATAAATCTAGCAATTCGTTTAAGTGCATAATTTGCTCTCCGGCAAACTCTTTAGACATCCAAGAGCCTACGTCTAAGCTTCGCAACTCCGCAAAAGTCATTGCATTTACCGGACCTTTGCCGTTTGTGGTGCGCTCTAATGTACCATCATGTATTATAACGGGTTCTCCATCCTTCGACAAATGCACATCTGTTTCTATGCCATCGCAACCTACAACTGCGATGGCTTCTACAAATGCACGTCGCGAATTTTCAGGAAATTTTCCGCTAAATCCTCTATGTGCAACTACCAAAGGTTTTATCATACTTCTTCTCTCCCTACAATATTACTTTTTTGTTACGACTTGAATTATATTGTCAATTTCGGAGATAGTCAAATAAACTGCATGATAAATTTCGACATTAATTTGAATTCACGTTTTAGAGTATACATGTGCAATATCAAAGTTAAATGAATTTTATGTAAAATTTACGTAAATTATTTATTATCCTATGGAAAAATTCTTAGGAACCGTTCCACTTTTAATTTCCAATCCTTTCAAATATAATAACAATAAAATTAAAAAAGGAGGCAGCACATTGAAAAACAGGTTAGCAATAGACAAGGAATTTAAGGAACTTATACCGCCTCTACTAGAGGAAGAGTACAGGCAGCTGGAGCAAAATATACTCGCTAAAGGCAAATGCTTAAATCCTATTATCCTATGGGATGGGATTATCGTAGATGGACACAATCGCTTCTATATATGTATAGAGCATGGGATTGAGTTTGAAGTTGAGGAGATGGAGTTTGGGTCGAGAGAGGAGGCTAAGCTGTGGATAATAAAAAATCAGCTGGGCAGGCGTAATCTTACAGATGCGGCGCGGATAGAGTTGGCAATGAGTAAGGCAGAGTTGCTACGTACTAAAGCCAGGGAAAGACAAAGTCGCGCCGGAGGTGATAAATACGGGAACGAAACGCTTTCGTCGGAATCATCAAAGGTTAATAAAGAGCCCGTAGATGTAAGAAAAATGATTTCTAAAGAAGCTGGTGTCGGCGAATATAATTTGTCTTTGTATAAGCAGATTAAGGAGCAAGGCAGCCCTGCGTTACTAGAAGCCGTCAAAATCGGCAAACTAAAAATCGGCACAGCTCACCGAATGCTACCAAGACAAATTGAAAAACAATTAAAAGAGGTAGATAAAATGTATGAGTACATCGAAAAGCATCTGCCATTAGTCAAAGGAGAAGAACTAAAGGCACAGCTTAATCATCGATTTGTAAATTTGGCAAACCAATTACACGCGTTATTAGAAATGGAGGAAGTAGTATGAAGTTAAAAATTGACCCTGATTTTAAAAATCTTATCCCACCGCTAAGCTCAGAGGAATTTAAGCAGCTAGAGCAAAATATGTTATCCGAAAAGCGTTGCAGAGAAGCGATTTTGGTATGGAAAAGATTTATAGTTGACGGCCATAATCGTTATACTATATGTGGGCTACACAGAATCCCTTTCGAGATTTCTAAATTACGCTTTGAATCCAAAAAGGACGCCTTAATTTGGATAGCAGAAAATCAACTAGGCCGAAGGAATTTAAGCGATGCTGTACGTATAGATATAGCTAGCCGTATGGCAGAGATGTTACGGCAAAAGGCGAAAAAGAACTTAGCCTCAAAGGAAAAAGTAGACGAGCCTATGAATGTGCAAAAATCTATAGCTTCGGCGGCAGGTGTAAGCCAGCAAATGGTACATAGGATATATGAAAATACTGGCTTGTGCGGATGCAAAGATGGTTGAAGAACTTAGGAGTGGAGAGCTTAAAATTAATACTGCTTATAATAAATTGATGATGGCAACTAAGGTGGTTAAGACGATAGATGTTAGCGGTGGTGTTGAGGATGAATACGGCGTTGGGGCGTTTTGCAAAATAGATGGGCAAGTTGAGAAGATTGAGAGGGTTTATAGGATTTTAGAGTTGGCAGGGGGTTATAGAGGGATTGAGGCTAGAAAATGCTTAGAGAAGCAGGGGGTGTTTTTGCAGAAGCTGTTTTGTAGTTAGATTTGTGTTAGTGTAAAAAGATCCAGTTAACTGAGCAATACTTGGCAGCTTGTGGTAGTCTATCATGGTATGATTTTGTGACAGCTATGCCATCGCTGGTATTCATCGTGACAGGTTGGAAATCGAACGGTAAGGAAAACGCCTGTTTGCAATCTTGGTCTTCCTTTGTGGGAAGCGCATCCGGCTTAACGGCGGAGAAATCCTTGAAGGTCAATGCTCCGCGAATTAGAGAGTGTTTTTTGAATATCGAATGTGAATTTTTATGGGAACATGAGCTTGTTGAAGGAAGCCAAGAAGTAGCAGTTGCATTGAAAGCAGTCAATATTTGTATGGATAGCAAACACTATGACCAAAGTAAGCTCGGCAGATATGGAAAGAGCGGTTTTTTGTTTAACGTTGACCAACCTGCCAATCCAGATACAGGAGAAATAACACCTTTCGGACCCGGAATTTTGGAGCAAGGCAATCCAATTCCTTGGATTACAAAATAAACATAATTTGAGAAGGAGGATCACAATGTTAAAATTAGCAATAATAGGTGCAGGTGTATGAGGAGATACCCACGCAGGGATTTTTGCAGAACATCCGGGTGCCGAAAATGTAGCCATTTGCGACCTGGACGAAAGCAGAACAGCAGCCGTAGCCCAAAAATACGGTATCAAAGCAGTTTACACAGACTATAAAGAGATGCTCGCCAAATGTCATTGCGACGCCGTTTCCATTGTAACTCCGGATCATCTTCACGGAGATATTGCAGTGGCCTGTGCGCAAGCAGGCAAAGATATGCTGATAGAAAAACCAATTGCCACCAATCGCGAAGATGTTCACCGTATTGTTGACGCGGCTAACAAACATAATGTCCGTGTCATGGTAGATTTGCACAACCGCTGGAGTCCGCCATTTTCTGCTGCCAAAGAAGCTATTGAGGCAGGGGAATTGGGAGAAATACAAACGGGATATTTCCGTCTCAATGATATCAAATGCAATATTTTAGGCAGCAAAGGCATGGTGGCCATAGATGCCAGTAATCATAATTTGATACAAAAATATACGGACACAGCAGTGCAGGTACCGGATATTTTGGTGCGTAACACCATACATGGCAAGGTTAAAGGTTTTGCATATGAAAGTATCCGCAGTTTTGTGGATAAAATCATCAGCGACGAGCCGTTCATAGTGACGATGGAAGATGCCGCTAAAACCAGCCTGGCTATTTTGTCTATTATGGAATCGGCAGAAAACCGGATGCCGGTGGATGTGGTGTATTAGACTGTGTATATGCAATAAAAAGGGCTGACGCTTTTGGATTCCTAAAATCCAAAAGCGTCAGCCCTTTTATTTTGCTTAAAATAAAAAAATATTCCCATTTGGAAATATTCACCTGTTACGACCTAGTACAAAAAATAACACCGATGTGCTACCACATCAATTATGAATATACAATAACACACAAACGTCAACTTGTAAAGCTTTTTTTCAAAAAATGAAGGATTTGCAAGATTGACTGTTATTCATGTTTTGACATGGCAGTAGCTCACGCTAATACCGGCTTTACTTTATAGGTCGATATAGTGTAGATTGCTTACAAACGAAGGCAAATAGAGGCAGGAAAGGGTGTAGAAATGTCACACATCAATTTATCAGGCATCAGCAAGCAATACAAAGTTTACGAACGTCCTGAAGGCAAATGGGGGCTGCTAAAAGGAGCCTTTATGCGAAACATAAAAAAAATTAACGCCCTAAACAGCATTAGCTTTTCTATTAATCAAGGAGAGTTAGTGGGGCTAATCGGCCCCAATGGTGCTGGCAAGTCAACCACCGTTAAAATCATGAGCGGCATACTCACGCCGGATGGTGGGACATGCGTCATTAATAAAAGGGTGCCCTGGAAGCAAAGGATGGCTCATGTGGCTGATATTGGCGTTGTATTTGGCCAAAGGAGCCAATTATGGTGGGATGTTCCGGTAGGGGATTCTTTTTCGCTGCTGCGGGATATTTATGATATTCAGGAAGGTGATTTCAAAACGCGTTTAACTGAGTTAATAGAGGCTCTTGATATTGGCGATATACTTAAAACTCCGGCGCGGCAGTTGTCTCTGGGTCAGCGTATGCGCTGCGAACTTGCTGCTGCGCTGCTTCATCGTCCTAAGCTACTGTTTTTGGATGAACCGACTATAGGGCTGGATGCAGTGTCAAAGCTTGCCTTGCGGGCATTTTTGAAAGAAGAAAATGAAAAAACTGGCGTAACAGTTCTTCTCACTACTCACGATATGGATGATGTAGAGGCATTATGCAAACGTGTAATGGTGATAGGACATGGAAACTTGTTGTACGATGGCGGACTAGATGGGTTAAAAGAACGCTACGCCGCCTATGATGGCCAGGATATTGATGAAGTCATTGCGGCTATGTATGGGGAGATGTCCTTATGAGAACCGCACGACGAACGGCAAAAGCCTGTGCAGCTTTATTCAAAGTGCGAATAGCAGAGCAACTACAGTACCGTGCGGCGGCTTTAGCTAACACAAGCATTGGCGTGTTTTGGGGTGTTTTGCAGATTGTGATGTTTACGGTGTTTTTTACATACGGAAACACGGATAATATCGCTATGACTTTGCCTCAAGCTGTTTCATATGCGTGGTTGATTCAGATTCTTCTTGGTGTTATAGGCATTATGAATATAGATAGCGAGCTGCGAGACAAAATCACCAGCGGAAATGTTGCTTTAGAATTGTGCCGTCCGTTGGATTTGTATGCCCATTGGTTTGCAAAAACCGCCGCATCCCGGCTGGGGGGCACTGCTTGGAGAACAGCCTTTACTCTGCTGGCGGCTTTGATTGCGCCTATGGCTTTTCGCCTATCTTTGCCAAATTCCTTGGCTGGGTTCGGCTTCTTCTTACTATCCGTATGCAGTGCATTTTTATTAAGCGCGGCTTTTCTTATGCTGCTTACTGCTGTCCGAATGGGCTTAACTTGGGGAGAAGGGCCAACCTGGGCATTGCTATTGCTAGCCGGTGTATTAAGCGGAGCATATCTACCTTTACAGCTATGGCCGGATTTTTTACAGCCTGTATTGCTGCTGCAACCCTTTGCAGGGGTTATGGATATACCATTACGGCTGTATATAGGCTCTATGCCACTTGAGGATGCCACCTGGGCAATTGGTCTTCAGTTAATATGGGCAATTGTGTTTATAGTTT
>Ga0123355_10003083_pt1 | contig 23758 bp, 10 predicted proteins | sample TergutEmb28metaG_3_FD_89872 | JGI IMG/M metagenome (GOLD analysis project Ga0123355, IMG submission 89872) | Embiratermes neotenicus P1 segment gut microbial communities from Petit-Saut dam, French Guiana - Emb289 P1 | ecosystem: Host-associated > Arthropoda: Insects > Digestive system > Gut ... | reverse complement strand
TTAGTCCAGTGATTGATAAATAATTTAAATGTAATTTTATATTTGTCAACATGCCACACCGTATACATAAGTGTACTAATACTCTTTATGATTATGCCATAATTAATTATTAATACTTTTGTTAGTTTAATGTATGAACTTAAAAAAATTGGAAAAGTATTTACGAGTAAATTTGTTGGGACCGGACCCTCGTCTTATGGGGAGGGGGGGGGGGGGGAATTTACTGGGCCCCGGTCTCACAAAGGGTGGGAAAAAATGGAGTAGACCACTTGCGAGACCTAAACGTGGAGGGGACTGTAACAGTAAAATTGTTATTGAACGTGGTACGAGAATGTGGGCAGGATTTGTTTGGCTTAGGGAGGACAGGGTTTGCGTGAAGTGGTAATGAATCTTTGGTTTTCAGAAAAGGCATATAATTTCTAAGCATACTTCTCAGGAAGGATTGTGGTATTCTGTTTGTTTACTTTCTGCGTTCATAAGTTTACAAATTTCGTACTTAAGAAGTCAGAAATCGTTCGGTCTACAATGGTATAGTGCTCTAAACCTCTGTGTTACCGGGCACATATTTCCTTCCAGACACTACCAATCCTCTGCAGCGGAATCTTGACACATGTGAATTCTCTTCTAGAAGGAAAGAAAGAAAGAAAGAGAACAAAGAAGAAGAAGAAGAAGAAAGAAAGAAAGAAAGAAAGAAAGAAAGAAAGAAAGGTGACCCAGCCCGCCCGGTTCTCGAGCCGTACTGTTGAAACCATTCTTCTAAACCTGGTGGTCTCATATAAACATTTTAGGGCCTTCCCTTTTCAAAGTTTTATAGTCGTGCTGGTAGAGGAATGATATTTTGCGAGTAAAAAATCGGAGTCTGATTATTACCGTTGTGTTTCATTCCTTCAGCCAGTGCATGTATCATTCTTTCAGCATGTGCGTGTGAAGAACTTTTATATATACAGTATGTCCCACTCGCTACCGAACCCGGCATTTCTTTAATAATTTTACCTTGTCACAACAATTAGGCGCACTACGGACACACACTACAGACACATTCCTCTTCATTTTTCACACAACGAACTTACTCCTGTTCAAATTTCGTTGCAACATCTTCATTGATGTTACAGTTATTAAAGAAATGCAGTGTTCGGTAGCGAGTGGGACACACTGGATATTCCCAATAAAACTGTGTTATTACGTACTCATGTTTGTTGGGGTTGAACTGTCATTTTTATCGCTGTCTGATATCATTTCCTCATTACTGACGATTCAGTCTGGTTGATTAATTAATTATAATGATAAGTAGCTCTCCGTATTTCTCAGCAACGTGCGTTGTGAAGAACGGTTGGGAAAAAGTTTGCTGTGTTGTCGTGAAACGTCCGTTCCACGTGCGAATGTGTATCGTCCGTATACGTCGTATTTTATAACGCTACATATGCCGTATCCTTGCAGTATGAAGAATACAAGAAGTTGCTTTAGTTTCTATAGGAAGACAATGCGAATTAATCTGTGATGTTGCGACATGGATACGGCTGTTTTTATACCTGCGAGATGTGCGCATGCGTCACAAGACATGAAGCGGCAGTCACTAGGAATGTTGGGCCGCGCTGCCTTTGGTGACGGAAGTGTGACCTTACTGCAAATATACGAGCGTGTTGTTTGGAAATAAAGTGTGACCTGTATACCTTCCTTAGCGCTCGACTGCATCACGAACCTCGCATGAACTCGTATGTCCTTATCATTTGCAAAGGAAATAGTGCGAGGGGGTTTCATATTATGCAGGACTGGTAATTATTAACATACGGAGCTGCTGGATAGAGTTGAGGTTGAATAAGAGACTGCAGTCCGTACGCGTTTTCTCTGTGGCTACTAAAGTCGGTCAACGACAAAAGTAGATCTGTCACAAACACGGTAGGTCCTTGTTTAACGGGGTTACTTTCGAGAGGCGCGGAGCGAAACGATGTAGAGCGGAGTGTTTTCCCGTGAGGATACCTTAGAACAAAGACTATCGCAGTTCTGGCATTGCTCATGAAATCTTTTTACCGCAAATATCTGTGAACGTCACGCGAAACAACATTGTTCAGGGCACCGTTAGGATAGACTAGTTGCAGCGGAAATTCGGATTTAGCTTCAGTTGCTGAATTGATAGATGTGAAAGGAACGAAGAAGGCATTTGCACCACATGAGGACAGTTTTTGTAGTTTCAGTTAAAGAATTTGGCTCTCTCATTGCCATGCAGTTCAACCCCGACGATCAATGACCTTCTGTCCCTGCCATTTAAACTATGTCCCTTTGGTGACCCTACTAATCCTGACACTGATGTAGTCCTACCTAGGGTCTGTCTAGTAAGACAAACTTTTCAAGGTATTCACTTCCTACTGAATGAGCCTGTACGAGTAATGGTATATGTAAGGGTAAGGTTGTCCCTGACCACGCCATGAAGGCATTCAGCTCCACTCACTCTTAACCTCGGCTCTAGATGGAGGTGAGTGGTCAACATCATGCCCAGCCGCTTGATCCCCGGGTAAAACCTCGGCACATATTGAAAGGAGGCTGAATGGGCCCCAGAGCCATTACGGACATTTTGGAGAACAGAAAAAAATCTCCTTTCTCTTACCGGAATTCGAACCCGAGAGCGTCCAGTCCGTAGTCTAGTCTCTGTACTGACTACTGACTACACATTTCAGTTTGGTATGCAGTAGCCCCAGCAGACAGTCGCCGGTTTCTCACCGCGGATGCCCGGTTTCAGTCATAGCATAATCCTCGGAGGATTTGTGTTGGACAGAGTGGGAATGGGGAAGATTTGTCTCCGAGGAGTTTGGTTTGTCTCTGCCATCTTCATTTCACCAGCGCTCCATGCTCATGTCCACAGAACAGGCTCAATAGGCCCATTTTGGACCACAGAAACAAGGGACTCATAATCACCCCACTTCTACAGGTATCTTAACTGTTTGGTTCACTGTGCCTGCTTAAGTTGTTTGGTTCTAAGTTCAACAGCATTTTCAGCTGCATTGATTACAGATCATTAACCCTTGAAAGACAAAATGCAGACTGCTTTATTTAAAGACCCAGTTCGTACCGCGCTGTAAACACTTTTCATCTCGACTATGAAAACCAGTCAGTTTATGCTTTATGGGGCAGAGGTCGCAGTTTGTTCTGAGATAAATACAAAACAAATACATACAGTGTGGGCAGAATATGTAATTCTTAAGTGTTGAAACTGTTGGTGTACGTATAAGCAGTAGGCTTTAGAGGGTTAAATGAGCCTTATGTGATGGTCTAATTAGGATTAGCTTGGAAAGAAGTGTTGTGGCATCTGTGTACATGTTGTCCCAGCATTTGTCTGTAGACTAACAGCGCATTTATAAAAAGCGTTCAGAATGGCCTTCGTGCTTTCCAAGACTGAGACCGGGTAAAATTCGGATGAATCAGAGAGAGATACCTTCGTTTGTCTTGTAAGGAACTTGTTGGCAGTGGTGCTGAAGAAATGGATTTATTAAACGCGCAGAAAATGGACACCTTGGGAGTGCCAGCCAGACAGCAGCGTGACCAACGATCACTGACGTACAGACCCGGACTTTATTCGAAAAGAATCATATGTCGCCAAAGAACAAACAATTTTCTGTAGTGTGTGTTCTGGGATCAAGATATCATAATTTACTGATCGCGGGTAGATGGGAGGGGTGGGGGTGGGGGGTGGGGGGTATTATCCTGATCCCGCTAGCAAGCAGTCAGCATAACCTGTATGACATATACCTATTGCTGTGTATACAGTACTAGACTCCTGATGATGGACAGAGGAACTGTCAGAAACATGTAGAGTTTTGTTCCTGAAATAAAATTGAGAAATTAGTGCATCTCGTTGGTGTTATTATAAGAATACTACATAAGATGATTAAAATATATGAATTGTCTGAAGCGAAATCGGAACACTGGCGAATATTTGACGGAATGTACATATCTAGGAGAACCATTACATCGTAATTAGTTTGGAACCTAAAAGGTTCGAGTGTTCAGTCAGTGACAGGATAATAATTTATTAAACATTAATTCACTGTAGAAATAGGCATACCGAATTTGTAGTTGGTCTTAGCAGAAATATGAACTCATGTGTCCCTACCTTCTACTTTAATAGACCTTGTTGAGTTGACTTCCTTAATTTAGGCGTGTCTTCATATGGGTTATGCGTGTGCATACTGTTGAGCTCACGAAACGCGTCACTGTTCCGCACATTGTTTGTGAAGTTGCGACAGAATGCTAACTCCAGGCTTTATTTGATTTGTTGTGCAATCAGAGCCTGAGTCTGTTGAATCATTCCTTATATCCTGAAAAGGTCTGTGTGCATGTTATCAATATATAACATGAGTAACGCATTTGGTTTGCGGCCTATTTATTTGACATTAACTTTTCATACTGATAAAATATGAATTACAAAGAATCAAACTCTTTATGCTCTTTCGGTAAAACGAACGACGTCGGCTAGCCGTACGTAGTATTACTTGTCGTTTATGGTGATAAATTGATCCGTGCTAATGGTTAATTTGCATAGTTTGACAGTTTTTCGAAGGAGTGTGCTTCTTTCATTTGGGTTGCTCCATTCATGTATTTGTGTTGCAAGAAACAAGTTAGCGTGTGCTAATAGCCGTCTCTTATTAGATATTGGTGCCCCACGGAAAGGGAAATTATTCCGAGATCTCACAGAGTTCGTATCATCCTGAAGATTATTCTTGACCTCCGATTGCAGTCAAACTTCTCCCGCATGGAATGTCTTCTTCACCCGTTGTATATTTTACGTGTTGAATTGTGGCCTTGTTTACTGTTTGATGTCAGTTTGAGATTACTGAACAAAGACTGGGTTAGTATTCGTGAGATCTGAATTTCTTATTCATCCTGTAATATGTTTGCGTCTCTATGCAACTGGCTACCTGGCACAGGAGTACGTGTTGTGTTTGCATTTCACTCTTAATGTGTTTCGTAAGCAACACCGATATTATGTACAGGCCTGTGAAAGACATAGGACGAAGGTAGATTTAGTTATGAAATGGGCTGAGGTTCGAAGTAAAAGTATAGTTCATTAGGTTTTGACACTCACCTCGTTTCCGTTGACCTTCGGTAAGTGTTGTTAAAATTCTGCTTGCATAGTGGTGTTTTAATTTTTATATTAGACTCTAAATAGGTAGAAACGAAATGTCTGAGGGCCGTATCATGTATCAGGTTAGGTAAAGGTAAAGGTAAAGGTAAACATAATTTTCACCCTAGAACAGGCCACGAAGGCCCATAGGGGGAGTAGAGGTATAGTTCTACTCTTTCTTTAACCTCTGCGCTAGATGGTGTGGGTGGTCAACACCACGCCCTGGCCGCTTTACCCCCAGGAGAGAAACCCGCTACTCATTGTATAGGAAAATGGGTGGGGTCTCAGGGTCGGTCTGGACGGGTGCGGAAAATCTCGGCCCCACCGGGATTAGATCCCCGGACCGTCCAGCGCGTAGCGAGTCGCTATACCGATCACGCTATCCTGGCCCCCCTTGTATCAATTCACTATGGTAAGTAAAATAACAGTTAATTCTCTCGGCTTTCATCTACAAGGGCGACGGAACACAGTCTGTCCGCGTACTTAGCGCGTTCTCTTAAAGTCGTCATAATTTTTGTGTATATCAAAACGTTGGGCACGCGGTGACGCAGTTGGTTGAGGCACTGCGCTACAAGTCGGAAGGTCTCGGGTTCGCTGCCGTTCAGACGGATGGTGCGCGCATCGGTGAGGGTGAGCGCATGCGTGATGTGAACCGATGGTAACGTGCCGTATTGGACGCGGAGCGTGCTCTGTGTTATATGGGAACTGAATTTGCGTATACTGTACGCATATAATTTAGGTGATAGCCCATCTTCAAAGGGGCGATTGAATTTTTGAGAGTACTTTCCTACGTGCATTATAATTAATTTACTGAAGTTGAGTTTGAATATTTTCTTATGGACATTCACTCCAAAGGTACCAAAACTGCAGGACATTAGAATTCTAAATGAAACTTTGGAAATCCTTTGCTGTAGGAGGATGGGTGTTTGTGTATTACTGCATTCATTCCACCGTGTTTGCTTCGCTCCCATTATATGTTGCTGGCCGAGTTACATTGTAGAAATGGCAGAATCGATCAATACGAAAAATGCTTGTTTTGGAGAGTAAACATTTATTGGGGGGTGAGAAACGGATTTTCGAAACTTCATCCTCCTGATAGATTTACTTCATTACGTCTCTTCTGTGCTGCCTTTTCTTGTTCTAACACCACGGTTTCTCCTTTCTCAAAGATCTATATAAATGAGAATTATATTTTAAAACAATTTGTGCAAATAGGCAGCATATTACAAATACACTCCTCTGCTTCCATACGATTAGAGAGACTGACGTAAATAGTAACAACAACAACAATAACAACAACAATAAAAATAATCTGTTTAAAGTTAATGTTTTTCTGAAGAGACTGTACGATATCCCAGCACTCTACAGTAAATGCTACTAGTATCCACTCGCTTCAGGAAGTGCTCGACTACCATGTTAGTATTATGTTATTCTGTATAAAATGAAGATTTAAGAACAAGAGTTCGTAGGCCTCCAAAGTATCGTGCAATGTGGTGCCTCAGACATACGTTTGTCTGCTGTTGGGTTGTTCATTTGTTGAGTGACGGGAACGTCTACATTTTGCAAAATTATTTTTCCATTTATGGCGATTGAAACGTCTAATAGTGCCTAGTAGAATAGTACAAAGGTGCATAGGACATACGGACTCTAGGCTCATTGGCCGAGTAAATAAGTCGTAACTTCCGAGTCGTTGCATAATGTAGTATTTTAGCATAACGTGCAAATTCTGGTTATTGTATACTGTGTTATGACACCATGTATTCTGGTAGGTGAGTACCCACGTTCCATATTCAGGGCAGAAGGTGGAGGCAACGTGATCCTCCGAGAAGTTATAATCGCCTGTCAGACTCACTGCATGTTGACACGGCCAACAAGATAAAAATAGAAACTTTTGCCGGAGTGAAAAACAGAGATCTCTTATGGTTCCCTGTAGTACGTAACTAGCTAAATATTTGACTGGCCGCTAACTAACTAACTAACCAACCAACCAACCAACCAATCAACCAACCAACCAGCTGACCCCATGGAACAGTGTTTCTGGAGAAACTTATATTTCCTCAACTAATCAGTCGAATAGTTTCCCGCGTTTTTGGAACCCGAACGTTCTATGTCGTTTTCACAAGAGCCTGGTACTTGTCCCTACCCTGATGCTGATCCTGATGAAGCGAATACGTGCCGTCTTATTATATTTCTTTAAGATCCGTAGTAATACTGTTCTTTCATCTACGCGGAGGTCGTCGATGTTGTTCTGTGATTCAGGTTTTGTCACCAAAATCCCGTATGCATTTCTGTTATCCGACATACATGCCAAATGCCCTGCTTGTCTTGTCTTCCGTCATTGTATCACTCAATAGTCTCTGGTAAGGAGTAGAAACCATGAAGGCCCTCGTTATGCATTTTTTTTTTTTACAGTTTCCTATTATTTCCCACCTCTTAGGTCGAAATATTCATATCCTTCTCAGCACCCTATTCTCGAAAACTGCCAGCCGATGTTCGTATAATACGTAAGGCATGCGACTGTTGCGGTTCGTTTTGTAACGTTGTTTTTCTCGTAATTGTATAGTACTTCTTACGTCATTCATAAACAGTAAGTATAAGGAGGAAGCATTTATTTTGTTTCTTGTAAATAAAAATGAAGCCGATAAGACGAATGACCTGTCTGCAGGAAAGTTTGAAGAAGCTTTTATTCGCATCTGAATGTCAATGAATCGTCTTTTGTCTTTCGCACAGGTTGCGCTGATCGTATGCCTCGTGTATTGAAATGGCGTTTCAGAGCGGTGCCTGTTGGTTCTGTTAGAAGGCAATGGTTTAATGGAAAGGGCGAAGGGCAGCGGTTCATTTGTCCTCGGGTCCCATGGGTTCACGGGAGTCGACTGGGTTCCATATTGATTGTCTCGTTTCGTCGTTCTAAACACAAGTTTGTGACGAATCGAGATTCCAGGTTGTTGGTCGCCATAGGAACGTCTTTCTTAGGTTTCCTGCAGCCAAACAGGGCCGTATTTAGAGGAGAAAAGGGACACACGCAGGCCGTACACACGCGCGCGTAGTTTCCTCCTCTTCCATCGTAAGGTTTTGGACAGCAAGAAAAAACAAAAGCGAAGGAAGTGTTGGTGATGGGCTAGCCTTTGTGTCAGCAGCATAACTGATTAGGCATGTGTGCGTAGCAGCCTTTGTAGTTTCTGATTGGTGATATTAGTTCGTAACGCGTCCCCTAAATGAAATCTTAAGTACCGTACTGCGTCGAGTAGCGGCAGTACAACATTATTTCATGACCTTGAAATCTAAATTTGAACTGAAACAATATTTTTATGCGTTTAGGTCGTTGTACTAAGGAGTCACCGTATTCTAGCGTGCAGGCAGTGCGGTGTATTTTTGTCGATGGCCTGCATTATCTATGTTTTCACTCTGAGCGTATGTGTGCATGAGAGAAAGAGAGAGAGCAGTGCAAATGTGTTGCATCAGAACGTGTTTTTTGTCTTTATTTCACTTTCCTTAAAATATTCCAATCCTCGCTGTCCGTATGGCATATAGGACCCGTGTTTATTGAAGCTGTGTGTACAGTAGTTGTCAGTCAGTGCAATATCGAGAGCATTGACTTTAGCCTACCGTTACATGGCGAATGAGTGCAGGCTAGCGAACCCAGTCATTGCTACAGTGTGAAAATAAACGTACTTGTACCTTGCTGAAAGTGGAAGAATTTAGAGCGTAATTTGAGTTATTGATACAGCATGGAAATGAATACTTGCATTCTGTGAACTTTGCAAGAATATGGAAGCCTAACTTGAGACGTAGTTTTAGTGGCAAACACAAGTGCCTGTGTCTGGTGGGAGAGTCTAGAAGCTGGAAAGGATTTTAGCACGGTTAATGGCCGACGATGGTTTATTACACATGTATTATATTCAGCTGTGTCCATTGCATGAGGAATGCTTGCGGAGCGTTCGCTGTGCGTTCTCGTGAAGTTAGTGTTGTTTTCCGTTATGTTAAGAGATCTCTTTATGTTCTGTGTTTGCTTACACTTAATCGCCTGTTTTTTGTAAAAAGCGGCTAACTGCCACTTTGAGCTAAATTGGGTTGTGTGTAGTGAATCATTCAACTAATGGCCTTTCATGATATGTAAAATGATAATTCCATCTGCAATAATAACCGAGATAAATAGGGTATCCCACCTGTCAAAGCATTTGTCATATGTTAAACGATGCCACATTCTTGTTTCTCCTGTAAAAATGATATTTTATGGGTTGTCCCGTCTTTACAAAATAGATTCGTAATGTTCAGAAAAATCCAGTGTTCGAAAGCAGTAGGTTAGCGCAGCAGTAACGCCTCTTGTTTGTGTTCGGAAAGTACCAGGTCTGAATTTGCCGGAGCACTACATATCGTGAATGAGATAGTTCGTGGTATTCTTCAGGGATTTTAAGAGACCGCTTCCTTGCAGATTAGTCGTACGTGATCACCCCATTATTTCAGGGTGCACGAATTAGCCTTTATACAATGTCGTTAAATAAAACATGGAAAAACATAGTTTACGACTTCGAAGGTATTAACTTAGACTGATTAATACGTTCAGGTATTTGCGTGATAACATCTTCCCTTGCTCATAAAACCTAATACAGAAATAGTAACACGAGTGTTGACCTTTACGTATACTAGTAAATTATGCTAGGACTTGGAGCATGGAAATTAAAACAAAACAAAAAAAAAATAATAAAGCGTTTGAAGTCCAATTTTCTGTTGACGTATACCTTATTTTGTCATATGCCGTAGGTTGCTCTGCGCACGGTACAGTAACCCACTTCTACATCAGCGTTCCCTAGCAACACGTTTCTGTGTCGCCATACTTGTTTCCTAGCAACGCCATGCTATACATCAGGGGAACGTTTTAAGCTCAATCTTGCTGTTTCCACGGCTCGCAGTATAGAGGACGACGTAACATACAGTGAATAGGCTACATCACATTCAACCGTTGGTAAGACTTTTCAGCTTTGGCGGAACAACTGCGTTGCAACAAAATATGATAGGTTCTCTTTTGAAACCAATTTGCGTTTGCAACAGTGATAAAGCTGGATTTTCCAGTATTGTTGATTAGATCTGGCATTATTTTGGAGTTTCCGTATCGTATTTCATGATAACATTCTTGGGATTATAGTGTGCATTTGGAGGGATGATTGTTCCAGTTGTAGATAGACATCTTGTAGTGGCGATAATTTGGGTTTAGAAGCTAGACAAGTTAATGTCAGTATTAAACTTTTAAGCTGCCATAAATTAGGGCTCTTCAAATGGAAAAATTGTGCATTTTGTTTTGGAGAGCAGTGTTTCACTTCGTATGGCACTTTTTACTGCGTTCCTTAGAGCTAGACGAAAGCCATTCTGTGTTACAAATCCGGAATTTAACTGATAAGCCATCACGTAAAGTCTAACACACGTGCCACCCAGTAGGCCTACTATTTTTTTTTTAATTCGTGATTACATATTATGTCACTTAACTGTCTAATATACTTTGGTACGACCTGTTGTTTAGAACTGCTGTCAGTTGATCAGGAGTCAGTTTAAAAATGCAGATTGTTTAAACCGATGAGATCTTCGTTGAAGCAGATGAAATTGTGGAATACGATACAATTACGGTGATCATCAACAATTGTGTTTGTTTGACTGTGGGTTTAGAAGCGGGTCAGCGATTTTTGTAATTTTGACAGGCCTAGGATGTTAAATAACTAATGGAAAACTTTCAGTTTCTTGTCATTTTTTATTCATATCTAATGTTTTAGAAGTCACAAATTTATATAAGGGCTCTTATCTTTGAAAATTGCCTGAACGATCACTCCTCTATAGCGTCTTTTATTTTCCGTGTTCTGTATTTTGAGCCTTCGCACCCCTGTTTGTGGGCCGGGGTAGCTCAGTTGGTATAGCGACTCGCTACTGGCTGGACGGTTCGGCGATCGGGTCCTGGTGGGGGCAAGATTTTCCGTACCCGTCCAGACAAGACTGAATCTCTTTTTCGGGGATAAAGCGGCCGGGGCGTGGCGTTGACTACCCACCCCAATTTAGGGCCTATGTTAAAGAAAAAGCAGGGCTCTAACTCTGCTTCCCCTCTGTGCCTTCATCGCACTTTATGGGGTAAACTTTACCTCTAACTTATAATCCTTCAGTTTTGCGTGGCGCATTGATCTTCTCCAATAAACTGAATACATTTTGTAAAGGAGTCTCAAATTAATATTTCTCCCATTAAACATACCGAACATCTGTAGTTTGTTGTGAACTGGTGACGTTCTTCAGACATCTCGGATGAAGGAAATGCGAAGTTTGCTGTGTCGTATACAGACATGGTAGCAGCTGTCTTAATACAGCTTCTGCATCCATTTATGACTTTATTGAAAACCGATATAATTTTTAACAAGCGCTTGGAAACTCGATACGACAGATGCGGCACACTACAGCGAGACGTACGTAACGACAAGATGAGTGGCCTAACTGGATAATTTTATTATTTTATAGTAGCTTCTCGCGTATCATTCATAAACAAACAGTTCTTCGCACATAGTGTGGCTTATATATATATAAGTTAGTTACTAATGATTTATTGACTCCACCAATTGTACGACAGATAACAATGCGCATGGCAGATGGGCCATGCAGTAAATCATTAATTATTATTAATATACGCAAGCCGGTGTATATGCTGGTGTAAACAATTAATACGTAGGCTACTCACATGTATGGTAAAATACTTCTGGTGTTGTGATGTGGGTCCTTTTGGAAGACGAAGGAAAGGAGTCGTTATGTAGTCATCTGTACCGTAACTATTACATCAAGGGCATGAATCAACCGCTGTCTCATTTCTTAGGTAAGCCACCAGTATATCTGTTAAGTCAGCTGAATTAACGTCAGGCAAATCAGCACTGTTGAACATTTTGTCATATATTTAACCGTTTACTTGAGACGTGTCAAAGAATAAAACCAACAAGGTACACATTCCTGAATGAATTTATGGTATTACATAACCTATCCTCCATGTTGCGGTCTTCTCGTTCAACTTCACGGATACTATTTAATACCGTAAGTGGGTCGTCAAGACTATTATGTACCTCATTACACTAAATATTAAATACAATATATTTTATCCAGATATAGCTGTAAATAATAAAATCACCTCCTTATGACAGGTAATGTCAAAATATGTTTTGTACAGTCACGATTTACAAATCTGATAGAAATGTTTGATTGTCCACTTGTGAGTTCCAGTAGATCGTAATGTACGCATTCAGTACGTCTTTATCCATACGTCTTAAGTTCCCTGTATGCTCCCTTTGGAGTGCTGGAAGCCTGTATTTATTTGGCTCGGAATAGACACGAGTGGAGGGCTGTTGTGAACAGGTAATGAACATCTAGGTTCCGTAAAAGGTGCAGAGCTTCTTAGGTGGCTGAGCGACCATTAGCTTCTGAAGAAGCACTCTTATTCTTGAAATTAGGTATTGAAACCCCGTGTTTAAAGCTAGAAAAAAAAACCTTATTTGGGTCGTATATGAGATAGCTGTCTGAAATGTCGTGTCGTGTGCTTTACGTTTTTATTGTCATAGAAATAGCGAAGTAGGCCTGTTGGTAGGAACCGTTTGTGCAGAATGTTATACCTGTTACTTGCACAGTAGACGGTTAGATTCGGTTGGGTGCTGTTGCGGAACGTGGAGTGCCAGGGTTCATGCTGCAGTTTCGGGATGAGGAAATATCCCAGGCGCTTGTTGCTGTCTGGCAGAAGCTGGCGATGTGAGAACACTTACTGTGGATACTGTCGCTTTTGTAAGTGTATCCTGAGGTGTTAATGAACACGAGCACGTAACGTGAACATATTTCAGTCACATCATACTACTTAATTTATGATTAGCACATATCTCTTGAAGAACAAATAACTGTGTCCCGTCAACGCATTATGGTGAGGAATGCCGCTGGGAACACGGCATATAATCTATGTTGTCGAATTGCGTTTTGCGGATTCTGGCAAGAGGTAAAGAACAAAAATTGCATTCTGTCATATGGCTACAAATTAATTTCAGTAGTACTTGTATTGTCGTCACTGATGGTCGCTTCAACACCAAGTCGTTGGAGTTAACGTAGGTTTTGTCGGAAAAGAGCTTAATTCTTGCCGGCTCAGACATTTTAGAATAAGAACATCGTCCATTACCCACATCACACCGGTCCCCTCCTTCAGTCTGTCGCATAGCATTGGATCCAAATCTTTTCTTGTATGGGGGATTTCATTTGAACGTTAGAACATTTTGCGGGCCCCGACATGATGGTATGTTCTGTACTCGGGGTATTTGTTTATTGAGGAAAAGCTGTGATGATGAGGATGATGACGACGACGACAGAAGGCTGCTACGAATTCAGTAGCGTCACTAAAGGAATGTGTATTTTATTTTTCACATCAGAGCACACAATCGTCTGTTGCTGTGTGTGTGAAAGAGGTTAGGTTGGTACTGTCAGTTGAAACAACGTTTTTGGTAATTTGTAGTTTGCTGGCCGTCTTGGTTCAGGGCACAGTCCACCACTAAGTTCTACAGTAATATGGGCGACCTTTGACCTTCCATCCCTCTTGCCGTTCATTAGACGGGACAGGGATGAGTAATTCTTTACTTCCTAGTTTTATTGTTTCATTTGCATGGCTACACCGCGACAGGGTCAGAGGAAACCAGGGACGGTCGTTTCGAATACAAGTGGAGCTGCTGGTTTGGTTTGCTGGCAAGACCACAAGTCATTTGACGTGGCTCGCAGGAGAGAATGTGGAAATTTATCGTCCCGATATCCACCTGTTCATAATTCAGCACGCACAGTCTCAAAAGGTTCCACCAAATAGTAAGGCATTAGAGGATTTACGTAAATGTCGGAAAGGGCCGTAAAATGAAATGTATTGCATGTGGGTCTGCAGTGTGAATCAACTGCAGCTAACTGTGCTGACTGCAGCGCGGGTGCGAATAAAAATGGGCGGACAATGTCTGTGTTCTGTCTGCTGGTAGATACCACAACGTTTATCAAAGTTGTATTTATTCACCAACTGATGCACTAGTGAGTTGTCTTAAAAACAATATTAAAATTTTCATTAAAACAGCTCCGACATGTTTCGGTGTTACAGTTACACCATCATCAGGGAGCGCATTAATTTGTGCTTACTAAAGTTACAGCTGTTAAAATAGTCCATTAAATACATCGGCGTATGGTTAATACGGTGGTGGTGTGGCTGCATATATTAGATCCCTATTGGTGTATGAATGTTGCACTGTCCGGCAGTAGTCTTCTGCGGAACAGTACAACATACGGACACCAATAAGGATCTAATATATGCAGCCACACCACCACCGTATTAACCACACGCCGATGTATTTAATTGACTATTTTAACAGCTGTAACTTTAGTAAGCACATATTCATGCACTCCCTGATGATGGTGTAACTGTAACACCGAAACATTTCGGAGCTGTTTTAATGTAAATGAATATAAACTTTAATATTGTTTTTTAAGACAACTCACTAGTGCATCAGTTGGTAAACGAATAAAACTTTGATAATATCAAGGTGCACGGTACGATTGTAAAAAAAAAAACAGCGTTTGTTTCCGACGCTGGTAACGGCAGGTACGCAGTGCGACATACTGGGAAGGTGAGAAACCGCATGTCCATTGTGAGTCTGACCCAAGATCGCGTTCAACTGAAACCGAGCATGCCTGATAAAATGTGGAACTGACAAATAACGCGAGACGTCAGTTTTCTTTTTAACACAGCTGTTTCCTTAACATGAGCTCAGTAACTGATATGGCACAGAATAATGAATACCAAGAACAGGGCTACACCAGGATACGCCCGAGGAGAAAACTGAAGTCAACCCGTTTCGCTTTCTCGGTATTTACCAGCAACATTAGAATAAGGTGATTTGCTGCCTCGATAACTTCTTTAATACGATCTTACGTTTTCATTTGTAATCAGTTAATTAATGGACTTTATCAACCTCTCGTGTTTAAACAACAATAAAAACTGGTGATTCCCCGTGTTCTTAATTTTAATTGTTATTCGGAACTTTTAAAAGCGTGATATTCCATTGCCAGGATCCCGTAGAATTGTGTAAGTTTTTATGTTTTCACGGTGGTGAGTGTTCAGAGGTGACCTTGACTAGGACGGCAGCAAGTTCATCCAAGGCGATAAAACATCTCCTGTAGACGTTCTGACCTGTTTTGTGTGCGTTATTGTGGTTGATGTTTGTTTACTACCAATACGTAGAGGCCAGGTGAAATGTGATGGCACACGCGCAGAAACCACATTCTGTCTTTCGGCGAAACAGACGAGTCCATTTAAATCGGCAGGGGCGTCAGCTCAGTCGACTACTGGCAGCCGAGGTGTGCGCATCAGCGGTAGTAATGCTGGTTACACCATGTTACGAGTTAATGTGAAGGGTACTGGCTACCCACTTCATTCGCCAGTTTCCCCTTCACTTCCCCTCCCGAGCGTCACCGTGTGCCATCATATTTCAGCTGGATTCTAACTACAGTTTTTGTTCAAAACTGGCGAATTTTTTATTTTGGTTTTATATAAAGTAGGCGAACCTGTACCGACTAAAATTAAATTTGTCCCAGAAATGTTATATAGAATAACCCTTTCCGCCCATCACTAGGCCCAAAATGCTGTGATTGAAATTAACTTGATCGTATAGTATTACACGGTCGGGCCTTTTGTAATGCGATGTTGCCTGTTCTGACTTACAACAGCAAGGGATTACTTGATCTGCTCCGTACTGAGTTGTTATTGAAGGGGCTATTTGTCAGTCACATAGTTCAATGATTGCTCTATCTCTTGCGAAAAGTCCAGAGCCTCTTCCAGCGAGAGTTCTCTAGAGAGTGCGGTCTAGTGCTCCTTCTTTCAAATTTTAGTATCTCCTCTTCCCTTAAGGTCATACAGCAGCTGATTACATCTTCTTCCTCGTCTTCTCGTTTATTCTGTGTTTTCTTCAATAACGTGTTTTAGAGGCTGTTCTACGCACGATGTGGCCCTGTTTATTTATTCCTTTTTTCGCTTTATTGTATGTAGGATGTTTCCCATGTTCCTTGAATCTGTTTAATACTTTATTTTTCACACGATCGGTCCATGTGTTGTATACTTAAGCGGTTTGTTAAATACAGTCTAGCCCGGTTATAGCGACGTGGGCTTATGCGACACCTCGTCCATAACGACAAATATTCTGGGTTACTAATTAATTCGCCTCTGTTAACCATAACATTATACTCCTCGGTTGTGGGCCGGGTAGCTCAGTCGGTATAGCGACTGACTACGGGCTGGACGGTCCGGGATCGAATCCCGGTGGGGACGAGATTTTCCGACCTTCCAGACCGGCCCTGGGGCCCACCCAGTCTCCTGTAAAATGGGTACCGGCTCTTTCCCGGGGTTAAAGTGCGGCCGGGGCGTGCTGCTGACCACTCACCCCCTTCTAGTGCCACGGTCATGGAAGAGTAGAGCTATACCTCTACCCACACTCTGGGCCACACTGGGCCTGTAGCGGGAAAACTTTACCTTTACCTTTATATTCCTCCTTTATTACGATACATAATATCCAGTCCCTTCATGACGTTATAAGAAAGTTCTAGTTATTTTAATTTCTCAGACTTAAGACTTTTATGTTACGATGCTGTCCTGTGTAAACTTGAAATTGTCAGGGAACAAGACGCTCGTTTGTGTTCCGCAGACGCCCTTCCATGGTCAAGGAGAGGGCTCAAGGTCGGGACAGTTGCTAAAGGAATATCAGCTATCAAGTATGGCTGTTGAGTGTCGCATGCTGGAGTGTTTGCAACAGCTGCTTCTGGAAGAAATGCAGTTGACAGCAGAGTAATATGACAACCATGGTGCGAGTTCGGAATAATGGTTTTCTTAGCCTGTTTTTGGAGTTTTACTGTGTACCAAGTGTCGTCCGAATGTGCAGCAGGCCAACGGTAGTGTACACACGAGCTGGTTCATGTCACACGTCAGTAACCACACGTGCTGGATGGTTCGTCCCCACAGATGGAAACTTTTACGAACGTAGGCACGAAAGATCTGGTATGTGACTCCGTGTAAATTTATGAACTGGCAGACTATATGCTTTGACATCCCGCAAGACTAATTTTGCTCAAATCTCGTGACGTTGACACGCTTGCGATAAGGCCGAAATTCTTAAATCTATGTGCTGGTCATGGATTGTAACGGATTTGAGCAAATATTATTTCTAAAAATAACCCGTACCGAATTCGGAATCGTATCACGGCATGTCGTAGCTGTGGATTGAGTTACTCACTCACCTGCATTTCTCAGTATGCGGGTCCACATAGTGTGGCCATTCCGTCGTCGGTTGCATTAAGTTCGGTGGGGGGGGGTTTGATGGTGATGGGAACGGCATTTTTTTAATCACATATGGTAGTTTATGTATGGATGTTCTCTGACGTGTGTAGTGCGTCAGAATTTGATGTTTAAAGTGTGAAACAGTGATAAGATAAAATAATATATATCGGTATTGTATTGTAAATGTCTGTATGTTCATAAAATACCTTTAAAATTGAACTAATATTGCAACAGTATGCTAATTCAACATGAAAGTAAAGGTTACATAATTTGTTGGACAGTACGTCGGTATAATGGAGTTTAATGTTAGCACGTACGAAAGCCATTTTGTAGTTGTAGAGGTGTAATTTTCATTTTCTCTGGTTTTATGCGTGTGGGTTTTTTTTTTCTACATTTGTCTTATATTAGTATTTCAATGGTGCACAAATTTACTGCACAACAACTGAGTTTACTTTTATTGCTGTCTGTAAAAGGGGCATGATTTCAAATGAATGAACCGCTTCAATCATCTGCTCTGATCGATATTAGAGAGGTGAAACATTTAATGAAATTACATTATTTGTTTATGTAGTATTCCTACGAAGACAGATCAGTACTGGTGACCTAGTTAATCAGCGTGTATGCCTGCGCGCTAGCTTCCTATTTCCACGTTTACCACCCGAAACTGCCATACGAACTTAAGAAAGTACATGCAGACTACGCGATTTGTTTGCTGTGTAGAATCGCATGTTAAGTTGTCCGTGCGCAAAGACGGTGCAATTGTTTCTTTATAACGCATTTATACATATGTTACTGGTTTCATAATGGTAATTTCCGACGGCTGAACAGGCCGATTCTTTTGCAGTCTGCACATGAATCGCGGGTTCGAATCCCGTTCTTGGCATTGGTGTTTACGTGCGTGGTTTTGTATTGCATTTACATTGGGATGATTGACATCTGAGGAGCCATGCAGGCTGTCCGAATGTAATGTACACCCGCATATCAGAGGGACTAAGCGTTGACGCCTAGAAGAAGAGGAGGAGGGATTCGTGAATAGAGAAATAATGCGAATAAGTGCCCGTATTACTCAGTGTTTCTGAAATTGCTTACGCTTAACTAGGCGAGGTATTTAGTTGGAAAAAGGCGTTGACGTATTACATAAACTTCACGAAAGAAAATTTGAAGCTAACTTTCGAGCCGCGAAGAACTGATACTCGTTGTTACCAGTTGCGGTGTTTACGTTGGCTGATCGCTGTACTGGTGTCCTTATGAAACTTCATTGTTCTTGCACTGTGTTTTCCTCCTGCTGCTGTCAACCTACTTCTAGGTTATCATTTGTGCCCTGCCTACGGGAATTGCACTGCTTGTGTTGAGAGTACGTTGTAAATATATGTGCCAATGTAAATATATGTGCCGATGTAAATATATGTGCCGAAACTAGAGTTTTCTGTATTACGGATTATACAGTATCTGCAGTACTAGTTCCGAGGGGTTTGCAGTGTGGGATTTTAACAGCATTGGTTTAACGTGACAGACATTTCTGTGTTTTCGTCGTGTTCGTGGCCACACAATGCTATATGAAGACAGTGCCATGTTGATAGCAGTGGAAGACAATTATGAAACAAACTTCGTTTTCAAACAAACCGCGCTAATGTGACGTTGGTTGTGTTTGTCCGGACCAACGTTTTACTGTATCTTTGTATACCAGAATTCACTGTCTGCCGCGGGATGTTGCTGAAGAACAGATTACGTCATTCAGTGATCAGGACAATGTGTGCAACAACTTTTTTTTTTTTTAAAAGAACGAACTTCAGTTTTCTCGGTGGAAATTGAAAAGACAAACGACGGTACTACACGTCCGATGTGGCACCAGACTGTAGACTGCCCGGATACTGAAAAGTAACAAACGTTATTTTAGGCCTGGATTCGAGAGTTTTGTGTGTGCGTATAATTAGACGAACGTGTAGCTATTCGTACGTCACACTGGTGGTTCTTGAGTAGTTTATAGCTCTTAGCTTGGTATTAGCGGACCCGAAGTTTCGTGTTTGTCATTCATCTTTATCCTGAGCGACTTTAGTACAGTTCCAGTCGTAACAGTCTGCTTCACTGAAAACATTTTCTGTTTTTTCCTGTCATAATTCTTCCATGCTGTTCCAACCGAAACTCTGACCTATTTTCCTCTTGCTTGCCACATGACCTTCCGTTTTGGTTTTTTACTGTCTTGACTGTACTGTAAGGGGTATAAAGGTTTTCAGTGTGCATTTCTGTTCATTTACTCGTCTTCCTTAGGTCAGAATGTTATCCTTTTCACTTTATGTTAAACGTAGTCACTGTGTATTCTTCCTTGAGATGTCTAATTTTACATTCCCTGAACCGTGCATCGTGATACACATACGTGAGAAAGACCAACGAGATGCACACATTAAGTGAAATACACTGTTAAGAAAAAGTGCGCATCTTGCTGGTCTTTCTCATGTATGTATGACTAATGCTGAGTGAATGGTATTTGGGTTCAAGCCCTTCCGGGCCCGATTCACCTCGGCCTTAGGACAGGCCCTTTATGCCCCATGTTTTGTTACTAAATTAGAAGAGCCCTGTTCCTTTAGCAAATATCCATATGGCCCCTATATTTAGTTTCCTAATATCCTCAGGGTCCATAAAGAAAGAGCCTACATATGAGTGTCCGAGTGAAGCCAGGGCCTTACACGTACACAAAACATGAACCACACTTCCTACAGATGGGGTTATTGCTCAGCCGCATTACATATACCGTATATTCTCGAATCTAATCCGCACCCGAATCAAATCCGCACTAGTTTTTGCCGGTTTCTTAAACGAAAAAAAAGTTAGTTCGCGGTTCTAATCCGCGCCTATGGGAGGACGATGATGAAGATAAAGATGATAGTGACTGGGTGACGGATAACGATTCAGGTATGGGTGATGACGGCGAGTCTGATGAATAATAAATTATAAATATTATATGATATATTATATAATATTATAAATAATAAATAAAATAATAAATTATTGTATTGTATTGTTCTTACAGCACGTACAGCGGCTCTATTATTTTTCCAAAATCCAGGTGACGACCGCGAATCTAATCCGCAAGCGATTCTAATCCGCATCCGACTTTTTAGCCCTCTGAAACTGTAATAAGGGTGCGGATTACATTCGAGAATATACGGTAAATGTCGCCTCAGGGTGTTGTGTCCAGTAAGAAGACCAATGACAACCCTGGATTGTGTTCTATTAAAGGACAATAATCGTGCTCTTGTAACCAAATTAAGTCCGGAGATAAATTCTCGAGACTGCCTTTGTGTGCTGCAAGGACCACATCGCATTACCAAATGCTGGTTGTTCATCCAGCGTTTTATCTTTCTTCTTATGTTCTGCTTTCAGACCCCTGTGACTAATGTTACCTTCAGAAGCATGTTATGAAGCGATGTTTAATTGTCATACCCTTTGTTTTTCAGGTACGGTATTCCACATGCTATGCAGACGTTGCAAGTTCTAGCTGTCAAGAGGTGAAGTGACGAGACATCACATTACCATTTGCGTCATTGGTATGTATTAAATGTGCGTCTTGACTAGCACTGCACCGTTACATTCACTGCAGATGTCCCGCCTTACAGGTGTCGTAGAAGTTGGCTATTTTGCACAGTGCGGTGTCGCGGACGTGTCATCACACTCGCACTACCATATGTACAGTTAACTTTTCGTACTTCGTTGTCGTGTCAGTATGCGTATAGTTGTGACCTTGCCACCAGGGGGCGCATGTAGGACTGTAGTCGGAAAATTTGAAGGGAAGAGGTCACTTTAAAAGCTTACAGGCAGATGGGAGAAAGTACTGAAAGACTGCGCGTGTTCCGAAAGGGTCAGGGACAGCTGATTAGCAATGGTTCTGAAGGACTCTGCTGCATAGAGTTTGCGTAGTGGTTACGTGATTAGACGATGTCTTCCCGCCATTACGCTAGCCATATTTAGGTGACAAAGGATTTAATCTTTTCTCAGTTTTGCATACCGTTCGTTGTGTTGTGTAGGCCTACTACATTTTTACACGTGTTCAAGAACGATCTTCCAGGAGGTAGGCGTAGCTTCCGAATGCATGAATGGATGGGAAATTATTGGGCAGTATGCAAAGATCTGTTTATTAGGAGCACATCTGACCATGTGTATTTCCGACACAGTAATTAACATCTTTATTCTTCTTTGCTTTTACAGATTTGTCCAACGTTTTAATTAGGATAAATGCAGCGGCAGATTTAAGTGCGCAGTCCGTTAAACGGACACTGCTGTTTGTCATTTGTGTTTGCAGCTCCACCTCATTGTAGAGGGTTACAGTTTTCAAAGAAGGAGAACTGGAAGAGTTGCTGAAATTGTGGTTCTAAAATCAAAGAAGTCACACTAGGTTTCACTTGAATTCACAGTATTGTGGTACGCTTTAGTAGTTCGATTAGAGATCTCTTTCATGTTAGATTAACCTGAATGTGTTCCACCATGTTTTATGTAGCAGTGCGCTTTGTATGTGGTTTGGAATCCTGCGGGTATTTTTATTTTTGAAAAACCGGCTTTACAGCACAAGAAAGCGTAGAGAACATGAACAGTTTGTCTTAGGAGATTTGGGAGTTCCACCTCCTTCATCAGTCCCAACCCGCTCCTGTCTTGTTACCCTGCTGTTTGCACCGTTAAACTGCTCAATAGGAGGGGAAGTATTCAAGCAGTATCTAATGTTTAAGGCAAACCACTATTTAGTACGTCAAAGCAAAAGAGGGAAAAAAGGCAGCCGTAAAGGTAAATGGTAACGTTATCTAGAATTTTTAGACCAAAAATGTCAGCCAACCTCCGGTTGAGGAACACTGGTATGGGCTGTGAATGTAGGAGTTCCGTACATTTTGGGCCACTGAGAGCGTCGCTAATAAATCAGCTACAGATATGTTCAGTTTGTTGTTTTGAAAGTAATGGCATATGTGTTAGGTCTGCGATTTTGAAAGTCAAGATTCTTCCTTATATATATATATATATATATATATATATATACACACACACACACACAAGGATTTGTTTTCCCGTTGGATTTTTATACAAATACGTCTACACGTATTCAGTAAGAGCCTGATTAGTGCAGCCAGTATAGCGACGAGGCTACAGGTTGGCGGTTCGGGGTTCAAATTCCGGCTCGGGCAGAATACTCTATCTTCATGAAAACTCCAGGAACCAGACCGGCCCGGCTCTGGAGTCCGTTCAGCCTCCTATCCTTTGTCGGGGGTAAAACGGTCGGGGGGTGAAGTTAAACACTTATCTACATCCAGTGCCGTGGTTAAAAATGAGCGGAGTTTTACCTCTGCTTATATATGCGTTCATGGTGTGTACATGGAAAGCTTTACCTTTGGGCTCGGAATTCAGTAGCCGTCTTCTGTGTCGACGGCTTTAGTCTTATATAATAAGGACAGTTAATTTATTACAGTAACGAATTTGATGGATAGGTTTCGATTATCGGAAGGGTCGTCGTCGTTTGTCTTTTCACGAAGCTCAGAGCGTGTCGTGGCTTTGCTAATGCGTAGGTTACCCGTGACTCTTGTTTGACGGGTGAAGCTTGACCATTTTACTTACCCAATTAACTTCATGGAATGGTATTTAGCATGTCGAAATATGTATGTGTATATATATATATATATATATATGCGCATCTTAATAAAGTGGATTGTGAAGTCTGGAAGACCCATGACCACCCTAATGTACGCGAAAAATGTGTGGAAGGAGAATTCAGAACCTGTCTTGACACCAGATTCGTACGATTCGTTATTTATTTATAGTTCATGTGATTTCTCATTCTGTTGTTCGCGAAAAGTGGGAAGACTTCTAAAAAGTTATCATTTTAGAAGTGTTTAGCTTCAGATCATCAGAGCCAGCGCGTTTCACTTTTCATGCTGTGTGTGTACCTATATCCGGGCTCGTGTACCTTGCTGTAAAGCGGATGATGACCCTTCCTGTGGGTTGAGGGTCAGACGCTGCGCTCTTTAAATCCAGTTGTCATTTTCCAGTGTCCTGTTTAGTGTGGCAACACCTTGCAATTTGTGGCTACGTTTACCGCAGACAGATTCTGTATCTGAGATAATATTCCCTTTTTCTCGTGCTAAGTTTTGCCTATTGAGCGAGCGGCTAGCGGGCGTCTCGGAGTTCGTGACCACAGTAGGTAGGCCCTTTGATGGTCAGAGGTCTGAGAGTGGGTGGCTTTCATAAGGCTTTATTGCAACGGGGTCATAAGCGTTGGCTAGTGCTGCGGAGTGAAGTAGGTTCCATGTTCTTTGCATGACTTGGCG
>Ga0123355_10003081_pt1 | contig 23760 bp, 24 predicted proteins | sample TergutEmb28metaG_3_FD_89872 | JGI IMG/M metagenome (GOLD analysis project Ga0123355, IMG submission 89872) | Embiratermes neotenicus P1 segment gut microbial communities from Petit-Saut dam, French Guiana - Emb289 P1 | ecosystem: Host-associated > Arthropoda: Insects > Digestive system > Gut ... | reverse complement strand
GTTGTGATTGTTTGCAAAACCGTTGATGGTGATTATTACCTTCATGGCGAACCTCAAACCATTTATACTGAAGCAGAATTTGAGCAATACAAGGCCAGGCATGGTGTAGGAGTCGTAATTTGCCTGTGGCGTGATAAATCATGACGGCCATTCTCAAACGCCTTACACGCCTTGAACGTGATAACAACGGCGATGTTTTTCATGTGTTGGTGCATGACGGCGAAAGTTTTTGTTTGAAATCTGTGAGACTGTCAGGGTGTAACCCAAGCCCCGACCATGAAGCAACAATGAAACATTTGCACTATGCTGTAAACAGTCCTGCACAAAACCGATATTTAGAAGATTTTGAATAGGAGGAATTTATATGTACAATCAGCAACCACAGCGAGATACCCAAGCACGGGGACAATTACAGGCCCATTTTCGAGGACACCCAGAACTATTGGAAACGGCGCTTGAATTACAAACACGAAAAGAACAAAAGGAGCATGAAGCAAGGGACGCAAAGCAAAAAGCAATGTACCCGCTGCCCGAACTAGGTAAGCCATACGTTGTTTATTAAGGTGTGTATCATGGGTAGATTCGATAAAATATTTCTTTCCATCGTCAGTGCAGTTGCAGTAGTAATTTTCGGGTTATCTATATTTTTCTTTGTTACCGCCTTGAATAATCGGCGTAGTTGGCCCACTACTAATACACATATCACAGTCTATCATTGCGAGGATGGCACTCTTAGGCGGTTACACGTCCAACAGTGGGGCGGCGGTAGGTTGCATGTCCTACAGCGTAATGGTGAGATATTTGTAAATGGCGAAAGGGTTCATCCACCTTTAACTGAATAATTCATATTAAGCCCCCAGCCATCCCACTGGGGGCTTCTTGCCTACATTAAATGTGAGTGCTGCACATAATGGAAGCTTGAATTTTTATTGTGATGCCGCAGATGGCTTGATATAATAAAGGAAAATCTTGTATAGCATCATAGGGGAGATTGGCCATGAAAAAAGATAAAACACTATTTGAAGAATTATGCGAAATACAGGCAACCCATAATGAAATAAAGGCCGCATTGGAGTGCAACGAAGCCGACCTTGATAAGTGGTGCTTAGAAACTTACAATGAAAATTATGACATTGTTTATAAACGGTTTTCTGACATGGGAAAGGACAATCTACTCTCTTTAACGCACCGTTTCAAGGTGGCAAACACTAAATAAACACCAAATCCAATTTCCAGACCCGCTTCCACCAAAAGAAAAACCCCTGCAACCATGATGATTACAGGGGTTTTTAAAGCTGAGCTGGAAGGATTTGAACCTTCGAATGCAGGAGTCAAAGTCCTGTGCCTTACCGCTTGGCGACAGCCCAATACATGCCATATTTCATATGGGCAAAAGCTAATGGGGGGACTCAAACCCCCGGCCTGCTGATTACGAATCAGCTGCTCTATCATCTGAGCTACATTAGCGAGAAATCTTATTGGCTAAATTCCCGGCTAGGGAAGCCCAGAGCTTCTAACCGAACGTGATTATAGAGGGGTTTTTAGGGATTGTCAAGGATTGAAAGCTATGTTCATAGACGGTTCATAGCCGGCAATACTCAAATTGGTGTGGGAGCTACAAGCTGGCAGTTTTGATGATTGGGCCAAAAGCGATCACTTTAATATGAACACAGCGTCTAAGAGAGACAGCAATTTTTGCCTCACGCCGGGATTCCATTGAGTCAAAGATGCATGTATAATCCTGGTGCAAACTGCATTACAGCAAAATCAATGAGAAACGGTCCTCACCCGAGCCGAATTTGCCAACGCTTCAAGGCAAAATCGGCGACAGGCGAGACCGATTTCGAATTATTTTGCTATAACATCGCATGCAGATAGCTTTAAATCTACCAGAAAGAAGGTAATCCTATGGAATTCGTAAAGATGCACGAGTCACCAACAAAGTTACACCAAGGGCGAGAAAAATATCGCAGCTATTATATCCCCGCCCCATGTAAAGAAGAAGCCATGTCCGGCATTTCATCCAGGGCAAAAATGCTTAATGGTGACTGGGATTTTTGCTACTATGAAAGCTTCGCCAAAGCTTTCCCAGAGAGCTATGACAGCAAGCTTGACCTTGGCAAGGTAGAGTACGGCAAAATCGCTGTCCCTTCTTGTTGGCAGACCCAAGGGTACGACCGTCACCAATATACAAATGTACGATATCCCTTCCCTTACGACCCGCCATATGTCCCGGACGACAACCCATGTGCGGTGTACAGGCACACATTTGACCTATGCGCAGGTGATGTTGAGCTTGATAGTTATTTAAACTTTGACGGTGTAGATTCGTGTTTTTATTTATGGATAAACGGCGAGTATGTAGGCTTTAGTCAAATATCCCATTCTACAGCTGAGTTTAATATTACAAAGTTTGTGAAAGCCGGCGCCAATGAGATAATCCTATTAAATATGAAGTGGTGTGTTGGTAGCTATCTAGAAGACCAAGACAAATTGCGCATGTCTGGCATTTTCCGCGATGTTTATCTGCTGTCTAGGCCTGTATCCCATATCAAGGATTATTTTGTTAAGACCAACTTGGCAGGTGATAAAGCAGAAATTTGTGTTGAGTTTGAGACGGTTGGCAACCCGGATATAATATGTACATTGTATTCACCAGAGGGTAATGTCATAGACTCCAAACCAGGCAACCACCCAATTTTTGCAATTGCAAACCCTGTACTGTGGAATACCGAAAGCCCTGTGCAGTACACCCTGTTATTTTCGACTTCCGATGAGTTTATTTCCCAGCCGGTGGGTATTAGGAAAATAGAAGTCATAAACGGCGTAGTCATGGTTAACAACATGTCCATAAAGTTCCGGGGTGTTAACCGCCACGACAGCGACCCTGTAACAGGCTACACCATAAGCCGCGAGCAGGCACTTCGTGACCTGGAGCTTATGAAGCTTCATAACATAAACGCAATACGAACCAGCCACTACCCAAACGCACCATGGTTTTACCAGATGTGTGCGGAGCATGGCTTTTATGTAATAGCCGAGTCAGATATAGAGATACATGGCACAGTATCAATTTATGGCGGTGGCCCAAGCAAGACATATGGCTTGTTGGCATGTGACCCCCGTTTCAAGGAGGCCATCGTAGACAGGCAGATGAGTAACGTAATGCAACATAAGAATTGTGCGGCTGTAGTTATGTGGTCGCTGGGTAATGAGGCAGGTTATGGCCCCAATTTTGTTTCTGCAGCCCGGTGGGTTAAGTCTTATGACCCATCCCGTCTGGTCCATTACGAAGGTTCTTACCATATGCCGCCTGGGGAAAGTCACGAAACGGATGCGCTGGATGTGTATAGTCGTATGTATGCCTCCCCACAAGCAATAGACGAGTACTTTGCAGACACATCTGAAGGCATTAAAAAGCCATATATTTTATGCGAATATTCCCACGCAATGGGCAACGGCCCTGGCTGCCTGGAGGATTACCAAGAGAAAATTTTCGAGCATCCTGGGCTTTGCGGCGGTTTTGTTTGGGAGTGGTGTGACCATGCTGTTTATGTTGGCACAACTCCCGACAACCGCGATATGTACCACTATGGCGGGGACTTTGGCGAGTTTCCTCATGACGGCAACTTCTGTATGGACGGGCTGATATACCCTTCAAGGAAACCGCACACCGGCTTACTAGAATATAAAAACGTATTGCGTCCAATACGCGCCTCATGGAAAGATAAGCCGGGCGGCGCAGTAATCCTCAAAAATTATTTGGATTTCACAGATGCATCTAAATTTGTAGATATCCAATGGCAACTGCTAAATGACGGCATAGTAACAGGCTCCGGTAAAGCCGTCTGCACATCTATCCCGCCGCATGGCCAAGTAGAAATTTCGCTTAACCTGCCGCAAGCGGGCAAAGACTCATCCCTGTTGATACGATATGTGCAAAAGGTTGACGCCGCGCTGGTAATGGCAGGTCATGAGCTGGGCTTTGACCAGCTTATGATAAACGAAGATGTAAACCAGCCAAGCCTCCCCAAAGCCAGCACCGCACCAACTTTTAGCAGCAACGGGCGGCTGATAACTATATCAGGCGAAAACTTCCGCTATGTATTCAACCGTACAACTGGCATGTTTGACACAATGGTCAATAACCAGAAATCCCTGCTAGAGCAACCCATGGAGTTTAATATCTGGCGTGCACCTACAGACAATGATAGAAATATCAGGTGGACATGGGAGCGGGCCGGGTATGACCGCCATACAGTAAAAGTGTACGAGTGCACCCCGTCTATTGTAGGCAACAGTGCGGTAATAGAGGCTAAACTTTCTATAGGCGCGATATTCATCCAGCGGATACTGGATGTCAACGCAAGGTTTGAGATAGACGGCAACGGCGCAGTTACTGCTAAGCTGGACTGCACATTTAATCCCGATTTCTTGTCGGAAGCAAACATGATGGGTAGGGCACGCCATAAAGCACATTTACCGCGCTTTGGGGTTAGAATGTTTATGCCAAGGGCTTTCGACTCGCTTGAATATTTTGGCTATGGGCCTCACGAGAGCTATATAGACAAGCGCCGCGCTTCATGGCTAGGCAGTTTTGCATCCAATGTAGATTCACAACACGAGGACTATATAAAGCCCCAAGAGAACGGGAGCCATTATGGCTGCCGCCGCATGGCGCTTTCGGATGGGGATATGACCTTGCGGGTGACAAATAAGGACACGTTTAGCTTTAATGTTTCGCCATACACGCAAGAAGAACTCGCGAAAAAAACACACAACTATAAACTAGAGCGCTGCGGCATGAGTGTAGTATGTATCGACTACAGGCAGGCCGGTATAGGGTCCAATAGCTGCGGGCCAGAGCTGGCAGAGAAATACTGGCTGGCAGACGAGCAGTTTACATTCGAGTTTACGCTTGCGGTTGACTAATCATATCTTGGTACCGCCAACGCAGGTTTAAGTAACGTTTAACAATCTTAAAGCACAATAATTGGCTGGCCTTTGTATAAGGTTATCCGGTTACTTGTGCTTTTTTTGGACATATTTTTGTGTGAATAATAAGCAGCAATAAGAGCAAAATATCACATAATCTGTACTATTAGGAGGCGAAGATTATTAGCAAGAAAATATTTATGCAAGCACTATGTGTAGTTGTGTTAGCGGTTATTTTTACAGTCCAGGCAACAGCATCGCCGGTGATACGCTGGGGGCTTAGGTATGAAAAAAACGGGGAGACACCGGTAGGAAATGCGACATGTGAGTATCTTAAGACTTACAACTCATGTTTTCATGGCGCAGAAGACGAAAAAACCTTGTTTTTAACATTTGATGCAGGGTTTGAAAATGAATGCACAGCCAAAATCTTGGATGTGCTTAAAGAAAACAATGTACCGGCTGCGTTTTTTTTGGTTGGCTCTTATCTAAACAAAAATGTTGAGCTTATAAAAAGAATGGTAGATGAGGGGCATATAATAGGAAACCACACAATGTCTCACGGGGACATGACAAAAAAAAGTGCAGACGGTTTTACGTCGGAGTTGCGAAAGTTTGAGGAGGTGTACGAGTCCATTATTGGCCAAGCACCACCCAAATATTATCGTCCACCAGAAGGCGTTTTTAACGAAGCCAACCTCATCACCGCAAGTGAGCTGGGGTACAAGACTGTACTGTGGAGTGTTACCTATGTTGACTGGGATACAAAAAAACAGCCCACAAAAGCATATGCATTTGACAAGCTGCTTCCCCGCTTACACCCGGGGGCTATAATACTGCTACACTCGACCAGTACAACCAATGCGGATATCTTGCATGATTTTATTGCGGAGTGTCATAAGCTTGGTTATTCGTTTAAGAGCCTTGATGAGTTATAACAACACTACCGTACCGCCTTGTACTCATGCCACCATGGGTGGCCATAAGGCGGTATGAGTATACATAATTAGGGTATGTTTGTGCCCATATTAATCCGTTAAATTTTCCCTGCACCCCTTGCGCGCCTGTTGTTTCACTGCTAAACTCAATAGGTTAAATATTTTCATGTCTGCGATATGCAGAAATTTATCGAATGGAGATTACAATGGGTATACTTGAAAAAATATTCGGCAATTACAGCGAAAAACAAATAAAACGCGTGATTCCACTTATAGACCGCGCAGAAGCCCTTGAGCCTGACATGCAGCGCCTATCCGAGGGCGAGCTAATAGGTATGACCGCCAAGTTCAAACAACGGTTTTCTAGCGGCGAGACACTGGACGACCTCCTTCCGGAGGCATTTGCAGTTGTACGTGAAGCCACCACCCGCCTAACAGGCAAGCGCCACTTCCGTGTACAGCTACTTGGTGGTGCTATCTTGCATCAGGGCCGCATATCCGAGATGCTTACGGGTGAAGGTAAAACCCAAACAGCCGCCCTACCCCTATACCTCAACGCCTTGGCCGGCAAAGGTGCACACTTGGTAACGGTTAACGAATATCTTGCCACCCGTGACGCAGAAGAAATGGGCCAAATATACGGCTTTTTGGGACTCAAGACAGGCTGCATAAAACACGGCCTTACCCCACCAGAGCGCCGCGCCGCATACGAATGTGACATAACATATGCCACCAACAATGAGCTGGGCTTCGATTACCTGCGTGATAACATGGTGGTATTCGAGAAAGACAAAGTACAGCGTGACCTATATTTCGCGATAATAGACGAAGTTGACTCCATACTAATAGACGAGGCTCGTACGCCTCTAATCATCTCTGGCCCAAGCGGCAAATCCACCATGCTGTACAAAGTGGCAGACCAATTTGCAAAAAATCTCAAAAAGGGTCGTATAGTAAACGAAGAAGACGCACTCAACCCCATCCTAAGGCAGGAGCTGCAAGAAGAAGGGGACTATGTAATAGACGAGAAGCGCAAGGCCGTAACCCTAACCCAAGAGGGTATACAAAAAGCAGAGCGCTATTTTGCTGTAGAAAACTTATCCGACCCAGATAATATGGAAATCCAGCACTTTATCAACAATGCCCTAAAAGCCAATTACAACATGCATAGGGACATAGCCTACGTAAGCAAAGACGATGAAATAGTAATAGTAGACGAGTTTACAGGCCGCCTTATGCCGGGCCGCCGCTTCAGCGACGGTTTGCACCAAGCCATAGAAGCCAAAGAAAACGTAAAAGTACAACGTGAAAGCAAAACCCTGGCTACAATCACATTCCAAAACTTCTTTAACAAATACACAAAAAAAGCCGGGATGACAGGTACGGCAATGACAGAAGAAGGCGAGTTCCGCGACATATATGGCATGGATGTTATATCAATCCCAACCAACATGCCCATGATACGTAACGACAGGCCAGATGTTGTATACCGCACAGAGGCAGCAAAGTACCGCGCCATTGTAAGAGAAATAGAAGAAGCCCACGCAAAAAACCAACCCGTGTTGGTGGGCACAGTATCAATAGAAAAGTCCGAGCTCGTAAGCGCCCTGTTAAAGAAAAAAGGCATCAAGCACGAAGTGCTTAACGCCAAACATCACGAGCGTGAAGCAGAAATTATCGCCATGTCCGGCCAGGTAGGAAATATAACCATAGCCACCAACATGGCTGGCCGCGGTACGGACATTAAGCTGGGCGGCAATGCAGAATATTTAGCAAAGCAAAAGATGCGCAAGCAAGGCTTTAATGACGAAGATATATACAACGCAATGAGCTTGTCCGACACACAAGACGAAAAAATCCTAGCAAACAGGCAAACATATTCTGCAATTATCGCAGAGTGTGACGAAGAAATTAAACCCCAAAAGGAAGCGGTAAGAGAAGCCGGTGGGCTCAAAATAATAGGTACAGAGCGCCACGAAGCCAGGCGCATAGACAACCAGCTAAGAGGCCGTGCCGGCCGTCAAGGCGACGCAGGTGAGACTCGTTTCTTCATATCAATGGAAGATGAGCTAATGCGCCTTTTTGGCGGCGACCGCATGACCAAAATCGCCGATACCCTGCGTATGGACGAAGACGACGTAATAGAACACGGCATGATAAGCAGGGCCATAGAAAACGCCCAAAAGAAAGTAGAGGGCAATAACTTTGGCATACGTAAGCACCTGCTGCAATACGACCAAGTCATGAACGAGCAACGGGAGATTATATACAGCGAACGCAACAAGATAATCGCCGGCGAAGATTTGCAAGACCATATCATGAACATGCTAAAAGCTGTGTTGGATAGAGCCGCAGACGCATATCTGACCGGCGACATCCCAGACGAATGGGATATCCCTGCCCTAAACGAAAACTTAATGCTAATTTACCACAAACCCGCACTTGAGCTAACTTCTGTTGAGCTAGACACAACAACCAAAGACAGTGTAAAAACCAAGCTATACGACGAAGCGGTGCAATTATATAAAAAACGTGAAGCCACAATAACCCCAGAGCGTATGCGCGAGTTAGAGCGTGTATTCTTGATGCGCACAGTTGACCAAAAATGGATGAACCATATCGACGAGATGGACCAGATGCGCCAAGGTATATCCCTGCGCTCTTATGCCCAGCGTGACCCACTGGTAGAGTATAAGTTCCTGGGCTTTGAAATGTTCGAGGAAATGAGCAATAACATCCAGCTTGACACAGTACGCGCCCTGTTTAATGTGGCAGTTGTAAACGAGATGCAACCCCAAATGCAACAGGCTGTTAAAAAAGAAGATATGTCTACCAACCAAGACGCCACCGCCGTCAAAAGGCCCACCCGCCGCGACAGTGACAAGGTAGGTCGCAACGACCCTTGCCCATGCGGCAGCGGCAAGAAATATAAGCAGTGCTGTGTTAACAAAGTAAGTTAAACATATCATCATCGCAAGGAGTGATAAAATGCTGGCATTAGAAGAACTAAAGCGCAACCTAGCGCCATATAAAGCCAAGCTAATAGAAATGGGGGATTCACTTTGACTTGGCCAACGCCAAAGCTCAAATAGAATTACTAGAATCCCAAACATCCGCGCAAGACTTTTGGGGCGACGCTGCGCGCTCACAAGAGGTGCTGCGTCAGATTAAAGCCTTACGGCACAAAGTTATATCCTACGAGAAATTAGAAACTGCCTACGAAGATGCCATAACCATGTGCGAGATGGGCATAGAAGCCGCAGACGCCACCCTAGTACCAGAAGCGGCAGAGATGGCAGAGGCCTTTATCCAAGCCTACGACCAGCTACGTGTAGAAACCTTGCTTAGCGGCGAATACGACGCGGCCAACGCAGTAGTAACCCTGCACCCAGGTGCCGGTGGTACAGAGTCTTGCGACTGGACGGGCATGTTGCTTCGCATGTATAGCCGCTGGGCAGACAGCCGTGGCTTTAAGTTCGAGCTTTTGGACTTGCTAGACGGCGAGGAAGCCGGTGTTAAATCCGCGACTTTTCAAATAAGCGGAGACAATGCCTTTGGTTATTTACGCAGCGAAAAAGGGATACACCGGTTGGTACGTATTTCACCATTCGACTCAAGCGGTAGGCGACACACGTCCTTTGCATCCTGCGATGTAATGCCAGAACTTACAGAGGCCGATTCTATAGAAATAAACCCAGAAGACCTAAAAGTAGATACCTACCGAAGCGGCGGCGCAGGCGGCCAGCATGTAAACAAGACCGAGTCCGCTATCCGTATAACTCATATCCCCACAGGTATAGTTGTCCAATGCCAAAACGAGCGCAGCCAGATACAAAACCGCGACCGCGCCATGAAAATGCTAAAGGCCAAACTATACCTCAAACAAAAAGAAGAAGAACTAGAAAATCTGGACCGTATCCGCGGCGCAAAAATGGACAATGCCTGGGGAAGCCAAATACGCTCGTATGTATTCCACCCATACAGCATGGTCAAGGACCACCGCACAAGCGAAGAAACCGGCAATGTACAAGCCGTTATGGACGGCCAGTTAGACGCTTTTATGAACGCATACCTGATATGGGACCATAAAGGCCGTGAATAAGATTATAATCACCGCCGCAGACACAGGCCGCCGTCTAGACAAGTTTCTTCTTATGTACTTAAATGACGCGACTCGTTCATTTATATACAAGCTGCTTCGCAAAAAACGCATAAAGCTAAATGGCAAGCGGGCCCAAGGCGGGGAGTTGCTTCAAGCTGGGGACACAATTGAGTTTCACCTTTCCCAAGATACGCTGGAAAACAGCCGCAAAATCCGCGTTGTATCAAAATCTGGTGCCCCACCGCCACAAGGCAGGGCCAAAACAACCCACAACAACGACTTACCCCCCATTGTATACGAAGACGAAAATCTCCTGATAATAAACAAGCCTACAGGTGTAGCCTCCCATGGCGGTATGAAAAGCACGACCACACACTTACTGGCTAGGGTGATAGCATACCTGCAACAAAAAGGTGACTACCCGCCAGGCGCGACCTTTACACCGGCACTATGCAATAGGCTGGATGTAAACACCAGCGGCCTTGTAGTATGCGGAAAGAATTATCAAGCCTTGCGAGCCGTAAACGCCCTATTTGCTACCCCAGGTGCCATACAAAAGCAATACTTGGCAATTGTAGAGGGGGAGCTTACTGGCAGTGCCACCCTGTTGGGCCTGTATCACAAAGATACAAGCACCAACACGGTATATATAACCAACTGTGATGCGGTTCCAACAGTCACAATCACAGCCGCAAACACTGTCACAACACAGTATACATCACTAGCAATATCAGACGGCCGTACCCTAGTATCTGTAAACCCAGTAACCGGGCGCAGCCACCAGATACGCGCACACCTTGCTGCAATAGGGCACCCACTTCTTGGGGATACAAAATACGGCAGCACACGTGTGAGTAACACACAAGGCCAACTATTGCACTGCAATAGGCTAGAGCTTACACAACCGTTATTGGATTACCCAATTAACACAGCATGGGTAGCTGAGCCGCCAGAAGGCTTTTTTACGATATAAATTTTCAATTGACTTCATCTAAAATTTCTGAAGAAGTCTCATAAAGGAGTTATGTATATGCAACCAACCACAATAGTAATTATGGCAGCAGGTATGGGCAGCCGCTACGGCGGGCTAAAGCAACTAGAGGCAATAGGCTCTAACGGCGAGGTTTTTATGGACTTTGCTATCCACGATGCCCTGGAAGCCGGGTTTAACAAAGCAGTACTCATCATAAAAAAGGAGAACGAAGAAGACTTTAAGCGTGTCATTGGCAACCGCATCGAAAACAAAATTGACACGACCTATGTATATCAGCAACTACCTTCTCACAGAAAAAAGCCATACGGCACAGCAGAAGCCGTGCTATGTTGCCGCGATGCAGTGCAAGAGCCCTTCGTTGTATTAAACGCAGATGACTTTTATGGACGCGAGGCATATACAAAAATCCATAAACATCTAACAACATCAAAAGACAGCGCAATGGTAGCATACTACCTCAAAAACTCCCTGTCCGACAGCGGGACCGTGGCCAGGGGCATATGCACTGTAGACACAAACGGCTACCTACAAGAAGTAGACGAGCAACTGGCAATACCCAAAAACAACGACTATCCACAAGATACCATAGTGTCTATGAACTTCTTTGGCCTACATCCAGAGATATTTCCGCTATTGGAAGAAGGCTTCGAAAGATTCCTAAAAACCGCAGACATTGCCAAAGACGAATATCTCCTCCCCAAAGAGATAGACCTGCTTATAAAAGCCGGCAAACTAAAAATGAAAGTATTACCCTCTAACGATTTGTGGCACGGCATAACAAACCCAGAAGACAAAGACACCGTTATCTCAGCCATAAGGAAAATTGAGGCAACGGGTAAATACGCAGGTATTTAGGTGTTGCGATTTAACCCGTTATAACAAACTATATAAAAAGGAAGGTAACCCATGAACATTATCCGCACAAAGGTAGTAGAGCTGGAAATGATACCGGCCGTAGCCTACAAAATCAAGCTAAAAAGCGGCGGCAGCGGCATAAAAATGCACCGCACAGACCAAGACATGACCATATTCGCCCAAGTAGACAAGCGCACCGGCGATGTCATAATAGACGGCGTGGTTGACCAAGACTTTTTCCCATACGCGTCCTTCGACGAGGCTATGGACTTACTGGCCGGTCTGCCCTATTCGGCCCGTGGCAAAGTAAAAATCATGGTTTCGGATGAAGTAGAAGACGACGAAGTCTGCACAGACGGGGCCATTGGCGACCTACCAACCGCAGCCCAGATGTTAGAAAGCGACGAGTTTAAAGCCATAGTAGACCGCTTTAGCGACGAAAGCGGCAAGCTCAACTATGCACTTATGAACAAACAGTTTATGCAATTTGCCCAAACCAGCAAGGTAGTGGGCGAGATGATGGGCAAGCGCGAGTCAGAAGGCGATATCCGCCTGTTTATACTAAAGAACCGCGCCGCATTCCTGGCCAACAAGCGCGAACACCTCTCTGATGACGAAGCCAAAGCTTTGTTAGAAGCCCTTGACGAAATCAACCCCCGCAGTGCTTTTAAGGAGCTTAACTTGTATATCCGTAAGCGTATGGCTAGGTAGTACGCAAAATTAATTCGCTATAACTTTAAAGCACAAATATTAGCACAAGCAAGGCCCCTCTCGCATAGATTATTACGATACATCTACGCGAAAGGGGCCCTTTTATATGTCCGCATTTACAAGGGTGCAAAATGTCTTTGCTTCTGCTGACGAACTATGCATAAACCGGGACTCGAGACTGGTAATAATAAGCGACTGCCACCGCGGTACCGGCACAGCTGCAGACAACTTTGCCATAAACAAAAATATATATTATGCAGCACTAAAGTACTACCTGCGCGAATGCTTCACCTACATAGAGCTAGGCGACGGGGACGAACTGTGGGAAAACAAGCGCTTCCCCATGATTATGAAAGAGCATCATAATATTTTTGAGCTTCTTTCACAGTTTCACAAACATGGTAGGCTTCATATGATATACGGCAACCACGACATGGACAAGAAAGACCCTGCGTGGGTAGCGCGTTATTTGGAGGGTAGCCCCGTGGCTGGATACAACAGTAGCGAAACGCCCGACATTCCGCTTTTTACAGGCATAAAAATACATGAGGGATTAGTGTTAAAACACCAGCCGTCGGGGCAAGAAATTTTACTTATTCACGGGCATCAGGCAGACTTTTTTAATTTTAGGATGTGGCGGCTTGCAAGGTTTTTGGTGCGCTATATATGGCGGCCGCTGGAGCTTATTGGTGTACTAAACCCTTTCGACACACCACACCGCACGGGCCGCCGCAATATGGTAGAAAGGCGTCTTATAAAATGGTGTCAACAACAAAATATTACGCTAATAGCAGGGCATACCCATCACACCTCTTTCCCAAAAGATGGCGAGCCTCCTTATTACAACAACGGTAGTTGTGTATCTCGCCAACAAATAACGTGCATAGAGATACAAGATGATTGCATCTCCTTAGTCAAGTGGAGCTTGCAGCCCCGTAGGGACGGGGTGCTGTATGTTAGGCGGGATGTGGTATCCCGCGGAAAACTATAACTTTAGAAATAGCGTGCGTTAAAGTCCTTCATAAGCTGCGATATTTCATCAAACAAGCCATGCGCACCATGGTCCATGTCGGATATGACAACCAGCATAAACGGTGTACTTGCATATACTATACCTGCGACATTAAAGGCATGAACGCTCCACCCATATTTTTGTGCAACTTCGTACCCAGAGTTTATAAGCCGCACATTAACATCGTAGTCGCCCCCAAAAACAGCACCCCTTGTAAAGTATGGGTGTGAATATAAGGCCGTGTTAAGCAAGTCATTGTGCAGATAGTGGCCGTATAGGCTGTCCGACTCTAGATATGCGTGCAAGGCATTAAACCATAGCGCTGTATCATTGGCACAGGTATTGTGCGAGTAAGTACTTAGTATAAAATCAGGGTTTGCACCCAACTCTGCTAAGAAGTCGCTATAACTAAAGCTTATGTTGTTCATATATCTTGTAAGCATACGAAAAGCTACATTGTCGCTATATACAACTGCGTGGTGCAGCAGCTCCCGCGTTGTGAGCAGGGTGCCGGCTGGCATAAACCGTATTACACCTGTCCCGCCCCACCAGTCTTCTGCGGTAAATGTATGTACGGCGTATATATCTATATAGCCGCGCTCTGCTGCGATGTAGGTGTACAATGCATGGTTGGCCTTGTTAAGGCTTGCGCCAAAAAATTTGGTGTCAGCGTTGTGGGTATACACGAAGCCCGTATCAAGGTTTTTGAAATAAATGCCTAAGCTGTAGCCAAACCGGCTAAAAAATTCGTCCAACTCACTAGTCGAGATGTAGCTTGTTTGGGTGGTGTTTTCATATTGGCTTGTTGCATTTTCATGTATGTCTGCTGGCCTATATGATATAAACCTACCCGCTGCCCTATGTGCTTCTTCGACTTTTACCTGGTTGGTCATGTCCAGGGGCTGGTGCTGGATAATTAGTGTCGGCATGTATAGCTCACGCAAGAAAAGCGCAACCAGAAGCACCGATGTAATCATAAACATGGCTACTACCAACGCCGTCATATACCACCTAGATTTTTGCACGCGTCTTCCGCGCCTTACCTGACTTGTATTTCTGTTCATGGTTTTCTCCTTTATACACGTATAGCGATTCGTCATTTTCGGCGACAGACGGGTAGCTGTATTTGCTAATAAAAATCCCTGATACGATTGTCGTCGATGCAACCATCATATCAGGGAGATGTAATAGACTTTCGAAAAAGTTGTGTCAGAGTTGCAAATTATTTTGGCTCCAATCAATCCCTCACATACACATAAGAAGGCCACTGCATCCATGGGACTATGGAAATACCTAGCCTGTTGAAGTACAGCGTGCCTTCTGGCATTACATTTGCTTCTAGGACAGTTGCTTCTATGATAGATGCGTCTACGACAGTTAACTCTGATTCATTGTCGCTTTGCACAAATACGCCTGTTGTTGTTATTACTGCTGCCGCACTGCTATCTGCAAAGACTTTCCGTGCCACTATAACATCCCTTGACCTCCACAATTGTTGCCGGCGTTGCTGCTCTATTTCAAACAGAGATGTATCGCTATTTCGCATATCCCAAGTCGTAGGTCTAAACTCGATACTTCCCTCGATAAAATCGAAACTAAATATTACATCCTCATCAGAATATATCTCCAATTCATACACAAATGCTGTAAGCACATCCATAATAGTATCGCTGCTGGCTGTAAGAAATAGTTGCGATATATACCCACTATTCGTCGTATTATAAGTGTTAATTTCTATATGCCATACCTGGCCTGTTACTGCGTTTATACTCATTAATACTTCCATATAATCGTTAAAAAAATATACGTTCCAATAGCTGTATTCTAGGGGCAAAAATTCACCTTCATACGTTATGTTCTGGCCAAGATATGCTCTTATGTCGTTAAATGAGAGCATTTCTTCTGGCAATATGCCATGTTCGCGCAGGAAGTCTACTCCCATCCTTGCTGCTATAACTGCTTGCTCCATATTAATTTGCCCTGCCGCCGGCTCGTGGAGCCGCCTTCGTACTGTTGGCTCCCGGTGTCGCAAAGCTTCCCAGTTGCTTACAATAGAAACTATTTCTTGGTCTGTTAGTCTAACAGGGTAATTGCTATCGTTGTCGTACTCTATAAACGGGGTATCAACGCTAAACGTCATGGTGGCAGACAATAACCTGTTGGATTCTATGTCCATTAGCCTGCTGGTGATAACCCACCCGCCAATGGCTATTGCCAACGATAGGGCTATCCCTGCCGCCGTAAAGGCAATTCTCTTAACCATTACTACCGTCACCTCCACATTGCAAGTCAACTGTCACAGCGGTACCTACGTTTTCGGAGCTGTAAAATGTAAGCGTGCTGCCATGTACCTCTGCTATCTTTGCCACCAACGCCAAACCTATACCAGCACCGTGCTGCCTACGCGAGCGCGACTTATCTACCGTGTAAAATGCCTCTGTAATCCTGGCAAGCTCTGACTCTGGCATACCACTACCATCGTCAGAGACACTAACGCTGTAGTAGTTTTTGTTTTTCTTGCCGCCTATGTGGATACCTTTGCACCCGGCTTTTACGGCGTTGTCTATCAGGTTAAACATCAAGGTCTTAAACAGGTCGTACTCTACTTTTATATAGGCCGGCTGTATTTTAAGGATAAGGGTAACTTCTTTGTCTGTGAGCATGGGCTTAAGCGTACCAGATATGTCTTGCATAAGCTCATTTACGTCCATTTCTTCTAAAACAAAATCCTGCCTGTTTAGCACTATCAAGTCCATCAGCTTAAGCGAAAGTGACTCGAGCCGTAAGCCTTCGTTGAGGATATACCATGCCGCATCTTTGACCTGGCTGGCTGGCAGGTTTTTTTGATAAATCATGTCTGCGTACCCTATAACGGATGTTAGTGGTGTCTTTAGCTCGTGGGCAAAGTTTGCAACAAAATCTTCTTTTTGGCGGGCGTTTTCTAGTAGTTCGTAGATTTTTTCTTCTATTGCTTCTGCCATCAGGTTAAAGCTACCAGACAACTCGCCTATTTCGTCCCCTCTTAAGATGCGCAAGCGCTGGTTGTAGCGGCCCTGTGCAATGGCGGCGGCGGCTTTATTCATTTTCTTAATTGGCCTTGTTATAAATGTGGACAATATAAGGATCATGACCATACTCAGCAACAGCGTTATAAAGTATATTCTTACAAAGCTTTGCGCCATGTATTGCCGCTGGGCAACAACGGCGCTTATGTCTGTTGCGGCTATGATATACAGCGTGATGTCGCTTTGGGTAACCATGCCACCTACAAGGATATAGGTCACGCCTGCTATTTCTTGGAACTCAACAATATGGGTATTTTCGGATATATATCCCAGCAGCGCAAAATCCGCCTGTGCCGGGAGTTGGGAGTAAATTAATTGTTTTTGTAAATCAAAAAAAGCCGTAAGCCCACTCAACTCAGACGATAAACTGCTAAATATAGAAATGCCCAACCCTTCTTGCATGCTTTCTGCGTTAGCAATTATATTGGCCTGGACCGTAAACCTGTCGTGCTGGAACTGGCTAAGTGCACGGTCTACCTCCCTGTTAACAGCGCTTTCATGGGAAAAAGCAATTAACAAATAGCCAGACAGCAGCAAGGCAACACTAATTACGGCTGTAGCACATAAGAAGAACTTTGCAAAAAGCCGCATACACTAGTCTCCATTCATTACCCTTCTAGGCGGTACCCGATACGGAACACTGTTTTGATACAGTCCTCCCAGCCAAGTTTTTTACGCAGCCGCTGGATATGGGAGTCTAGGGTCCGGGTTTCCCCTACAAAGTCTTCTTGCCATACTTTCTCGTAAAGCCTGTTGCGGTACAATGCTACGTTTTTGTTGCGTATAAGCTCTACCAACAAGTCAAACTCTTTCACGGTCAGGTCTATTATGCTGTTGTTTTTTATTACTTGGCGGGAGTCTATGTTAATTGATACATCTTTAAAAAGCAGTTGTTTTTCACTTTTACCATAACGCCGCATTACGGCCTCGACCCTTGCAATAAGCTCCCCTATCTGGAACGGCTTAACCAGATAGTCGTCTGCGCCCAATTTTAGGCCTCGTATCCTGTCATCAACCGTGCCTTTGGCCGTTATAAATATAACCGGCGTACCTATTGGCTTAATAAACTCCAACAGCTCATAGCCATCTATTTCTGGAAGCATAATGTCCAGCAGGATTAAATCGTATGTCTCGCTTTCTATAAAGTCCGCCGCTTGCTTGCCGTCATAGGCACGTGTGCAGTGGTACCCTTCTTCTCTAAGGCTTACATATATCAAATTAGAAATTGCATGTTCGTCTTCTACTATTAATATTGTTTGCATGATGTAACTCGCACCCCTTGCTGTTCACAAATATACTTTGCCCAATTGGCAGTATCATATCATAGAGTTGTGTCTAAGTTGCGTGCACAACAAAAGGCTTGACAGTATTACACATTGCGGGTAGTGTATGTATGTTCGATTCACATCACAGGGAACATATTGTCTATATAAGGAGGCCAACATGAATAAGAACATCCTACGCCAAGTAGCCGAGCGGCACCCTGCATCTATATTGCAGCCATATGATGCACTAATGGGGCTAGAGGGCTTCGATGCCATATACGCCCTATGTGAAAACCTTGGCGGTGCAACAATTTATGTACCATCTGCCCGCAAAATATTTGCAGGATGCCTAGAGAAAGAAGCTCTAAAAGAGTTTAATGGCTATAATATCGACACATTGGCCAAGAAATACGGCTTTAGCGACAGGCACCTACGAAGGATGTTGCAATAGCTGCCACATGCTATAATGGGCTATATTACAGTAGGTTTATTACACTATATCATGCGGAGGCTGAAGTAAATGTTAAGAGGCATACCACCTGTTTTGTCCCCAGATCTTCTTAAAACACTAATGGAAATGGGCCATGGCGATGAAATAGTACTTGCCGACGGCAATTTTCCCGCTGCAAGCATGGCGCAGCGCCTAATACGGCTGGATGGCCACAACATACCGCCGGTTTTGGAAGCGATACTCAAGTTTTTGCCTTTAGACACATATGTAGACAAGCCAGTGGCACTTATGGGCACCGTACCAGGGGATGATTATGTCCCACTAATTAAAGATGAGTACCGTAGCATACTGGCAAAGTACGATAATTATCATGGTGTAGAAGACATAGAGCGCTTCGCATTTTACGAGCGAGCCAAGAAGGCATATGCCATTGTTGCTACGGGCGAAAGTGCTAAATATGCTAATATTATCTTAAAAAAGGGTGTGTTGTAGTAAAGTATAAAAGCCGGCCATTACGCGAAGGTTTAGCGCGTAATGGCCGGCTTTTTGATGTTTAAGTTCGCAAAGATAAACAAAGCATATGGTAGGAGTGAAATAGACAGGTCGATATGGATAGTTAAATAGTACATAAAAACGGCATAGATACTCCAGGAAAATGTTATAAACATCTACGCTTCAAAAATAACTTCCCCTGTACTTCTTATATGGTCTAAAAACCCACTACTGTTACTTGATTCATCTAACATATGCGGTTCAATATCATAACTAACATTCTCGCACAGCCTTATCAGCCGTCCCCATTGCTCCAAAAAGTCCCCCTCCACATGCTCGAAAACAACAGCAATATCTATATCGCTGTCTGCACGAGGCGTACCGTTTACATATGAACCAAACAGGATAACTTGTTTTGGGGTGTAGGTCTGGCGGATAACTTGTGCGTAGTTATTGGCTATTTCTCTAACCGTGCTTTTATCCAACATAAAAACTCCTCCGTTTCCTTCAATAAGTCGGCACAATAGTCGCTTGTCAGCGTTGCAGCAATCCTAGACTTGTGTTCTGGGTATCTTGCTTCAATTTGCAAAGGCATTAATTTACCAAGTAGACTTTTTTGTGATTCGCTTAAATCATCGTTGACTTCCGCCATATTTGCCAGTTTAAGCAAATGGTGAATTTTCGGCACTTCATCGGTTATACTTGCCATTGCAGCTTTTAATGCTTTTTCTGCAATTTGATGGCAAATGAATCCCATCCACAAATAGTCTTTGGAAGCGAGTAGATTTTTTTGCCGCCCTAAGGTCATCATCGCATAATTCAAGCCAGTACTTTACTTTGTCAATCATTTCGTCACCTTCTTCACGAATCTATAGTACAATTATACCCTATTCAAGTACCATATGACACTTAAATTTGCAAATCCTTCAATAACCAGAAGGATAATATGTATCTGCCACAGTAGCCTGCAGTTTTGATGATTGGGCCAAAAGCGATCCATTGTGCCAGCACGTAAGGCTTAAGGGTGTATGTTTACACCCTTTTTTTATTGGGCGAAAAAAAAGTTGACACAAGAGGTTGACAACAATTCCAAACCGACATATACTGTATATGTCGACCAACACAGTCACGAACACGCAAACACAGTTGTAAACGGATGCATTGGTAAACGCGCACTCAATAGCAATCCGTAGCGGGAGGTGTAACATCGTGGCAATACTACTAAAGGGGTGGTGCTATATTCCGGACTTTATAATCAAGCAGCATAGCAAGGAAACAATATACGAGCAGATAATTTTCCAGATAAAGCTACTTATAGCCAACGGGGAATTAAGCGTAGGCGATAGTCTGCCATCTGTGCGCAACCTTGCAAAATCATTGGAAGTAAGCACCCTATCTGTCCAGCGGGCGTATACAGAATTGCAACAAGACGGGATCATAGAAAGCGTAGAGGGCAAAGGCAACTTTGTGGCCCAGGGTTTAAACAAGTCTTCGTTAAGGGATGCCCTACTTCGCGAGGTAGAAGACGAAGCAAAAAAAATCATCCAAATAGCAAAACAAAACGGCGTAGAATTAAAAGAGCTACATGAGCTACTAACAATACTTTGGGAGGATAATTAGATGCAAAACATATTAAAAGTCAACAATCTTACAAAAATATACGACACAGGCAGGGGGATACGCAACGTCAGCTTTGAGCTGCAGCCGGGCACAATATTGGGCGTTATAGGGCTCAACGGTGCCGGCAAGTCCACACTTATCTCATGCCTTACGGGCTTCCTAAAATGGGATAGCGGCAACATAGAATATAATTTCAGCGGGACTACACACAACAAAATAAAGCCTACACTCCTTAACGACTTGGGGATAGTATCAAGTGATTATGGCTTTCCTGGGCATTTTACTGCCAAAATCATATCCCGGATAATGTCCTATACCTACAAAAACTGGGACGCGGCCAAGTTTATACAAACACTTGATCACCTAGAGTTGGATTATAATCTCAAAACCAGCAAATACTCTACAGGTATGAAAACAAAACTGGCAATAGCAATAGCCCTGTCGCACAACGCCAAAATCCTAGTGCTGGACGAGGCCACCCGTGGGTTGGACGTAAAAGCTTCATCCAAAGTGCGGGCCCTGCTTCACGCCTTCGTAGAAAGTGGCGAAAACGCAATAATACTAACATCACACATAATGGGTGAGATAGAGCGCCTTTCCGACGAAATCATACTAATAGAAGACGGCGACGTACAGCTTAATAGCAACAAGGACGACCTACTACACCAGCATCAAATATTTACCATAACGTCAAAGCAACTAGATTCTATAGAGCGTAGCGATATTGCCAAAATAAGAAAAGAAGACCACGCAATTTATATAATAGCCAAAAACCCAAAAGATTTCTATGAAAAGTACAATATAGAATCCATCCACAGCACCCTAGAAAGGGTAATAGAGCTATTACTGGAAGGAGAAGCGGCATGAAAGAGCTAACAGGTGCATTAATCAACAATTTTTATCTTATGAACACAAAGCTAACCAGGATTTATATGTTACTACTGCTACTATTGACGGCAATGTATTTTGTAACAGGAAGCCCACAGATAGGCATGTATGTGCCATATGCAATTATACTTGCACTACCCTCTGCATCACTAGAGAACGCTATTACGCCCTTCTCTACCAAGTGGACAGCCTTCGAAAACTCGTGGGCCTTAGCACCTCATTTTATGGTTATATCACGGTACATTCTATATGTGTTGCTTGTAGCAGCTGGCTTGGCTGTATGGGCTGTGCTGCCATTGGATTATTACTATTATCTAGGCCTGTTCTCCTTTGTAGATGTACTTGTAGCAGGGCTGCTTATGTGTGTAACATATTACCCCATTGTATATTTGCTTAACCCTAGGCAGGATAGTACTGGGCTAATAGCACTGTTTGGGTCGATGTTTTTGGCAATGACCATGGCCTTTGGCATACATGTGCTTGTGGGGGATAGCTATGTCCTTAAAGCGGTTGCTGTAGCTGCGACGTATGTAGTTTCTATGGCCTTGTCTGTCGCGTTTAACGCCATGCATAGGGGCAAGGTGGCCTAGCATGAGGGGGATAATTGGCGCAGTACTCAACAATTTACTTCTTATGAAGACAAGAGGCATGTTTATCTGCGTAATTATGGCCCTGTGCGCAATGGTAGCGTACCTTGTTACAGACAATGCCGCCGCACGTCAAGCTTCTATATTAGTGTTTTTATTGCTGTTGCCGTTGGCATCGCTAAACGCTTCAAACATCGCGTTCGACTCTAAGTGGAATAGGATAGAAATGTTATGGGGCGTGTCACGCTTTGCAATGATAGCCTCGCGGTACATTATTTATGCTGTTATTAGTCTCACCCTTTCAGCATTGTGGGTACTGTCCCCTTTTCATGACGGCAACATACAAAACATCGCAGACTTTGTTACCTTGGTGCTGTTTATAGGGGCATTGTACTACCCCACTATGTACCTTTTAAACACTGACCATAATATTGGGCTTTTGATTATCATTATTGCGACAGTTGTTGGTTTAACTATTTTAAACTGGCTTGTTGGTTGGCTGCACCACTCATGGGCAGACGGCTTTAGCTTTGTACTTTTGGGCGCGGTTTGTGGGGCTTATGTAGCTTCACTGTTATTGTCGTCAATTTTTAATCACATCCATATGGGGCGCGGGGCCTAAGGCCCATAGCTACTAACACACGTTGTGTGGTTTATATATGCAATATATAGCAATTCCCCCTTTAAACGGTCCCGCCCGAGCCGAAAATAGCGGACGTTTCAACGCTTTTTCGGCGATAGGTGGGGCCGATTTAAAGGTGAATTGCTATATAAAAAAAAGGAGGCATTTATATGCGCAAAGTAACAAAAATTATGACTGCAATTGTTTTAGCGGTAGTAATGGTACTATCACCCATCGCAGCACATGCACAAGAGCAAGAAAATCAGCAAGCACAGCCGCAGGAACAGCAATTCGAACAGACTATTCAAGTGGCAACCCACCACGCCACCACACTCATGGAAGCACTTTCTATAGCTGGGATAACCATTGCAATAGTAGATGCAGATACTGGCTTCACATGGACACAGGGCTTTGGCTATGCAGACGCACCAAACCAAGTACCAGTAGACGAGTACACTCTCTTCCAAATAGGCTCGACTGCCAAGATCTTCACAGCCATATCTATTATGCAATTAGTAGAGTCCGGCCAGTTGGACCTAGACGAGCCAATAGTTACCTACCTTCCGGAGTTTAGTGTGCTACCCAACCCCGTCCACGGCGGAGATTATAGAAACATCACAGCAAGGATGCTGTTAACCCATGTTTCTGGTATGCATGAGTTTTCTGGTAGCGGCGAAAGTTCATATACCGGGCAAGACCATGACTTTATGAACAGACTAATGTCATACCTTTCAAACCTGCACATGCAAAACCAAGAGCTAAACCGCATAACCTACAACAACACAGCCTATACATTACTGGGCATACTTGTGGCAAGGTTGACCGGCAGCACCAACTACTTCAACGGCTTTGTAAACTACACACAAGAAAACATCTTTGACCCTGCTGGCATGGTCCATAGTAGTTTTGAAGTAAACAGTAGCAACAGACCAAATATATCACAGCCGCACGTGGACGCAACCACAGTTATAGATGATTTCTTGTATGTTGGTATGGCATCTGCTGGCAGCATGGTCTCAAACGCCGTAGACATGGCGCGGTTTATGCACATCATGCTTACAGGCGGCGGGGACATTATTTTGCCAGAAACTATATTAGAAATGCGCACCCCACAAGATTTTGGCATCCCGTTTCCCAACGACCTGCCTAACGTGCCAACGGGCCTGGGCCTTATGTATGTTGCACATGCAGACGGCATAGTAACAATAGGCCACGGCGGCACC